>JACKQG010006514.1_pt1 | contig 12250 bp, 10 predicted proteins | sample 8237621 | NCBI WGS metagenome assembly JACKQG01 (sample SAMN15677084, study PRJNA649215) | marine metagenome | biome: marine; feature: Black Sea; material: saline water; isolation source: suspended particulate matter (SPM) from the Black Sea western gyre | collected 2013-06-09/2013-06-10 | depth...
CATTCAGAACATCCTCAACTCAACACGTAATCTTTGATGGGTCAGGTCAGAGGACTTTGGCTGTGCCATAGGAATAGAGGTTTTAAAACAGCAATGCGGTTGTAAGGATTAGATTAAAAAAGATGGAATAAATAGTCAAAAAGATTTATACATCGCAAAGTATAAATCTTTATGGGTTGGATTTCCGGTTTTGACGAAACCGTGTTTTTTATAGAATGCTTCTGCGCAGGGGAATTTTGTCACCTGAACTTTAATTTCCTGCAAACGGGTCTTTCTGATGCGGTCTTGACAGTGCTGATAGAGAAGATTCCCATAGCCTTTCCTGGAAAAGTTTTTTGAAACTTGTATCGTCTTGAGAAAAGGCTTGCCTCCTATCTTTATGACCAACGCACAACCGATTAAATTCCCTTCATCGGAAAGCAGCAAAACAAGAAATCCCCGGTCGACCTCTTTCTGAATCGTTTCAGGGGTAGCAAAGCCACACAGAGCCTCAAGTTCGGCCGCGCTATATTCCCCTTGGTTCATAGCTTTAGTATTTTCTCTGATGAGGGTTGCAACCCGGTCTGCATCAGAGTAGTTCAGCGGTTCGGCCGTTGAATCTAAGTTGTCTATGATACGCACCTTCATAGCCATAAAATCCAGATAAAAATGTGTTTAATGCGCGTATAAAATCATGATTGCGGAGGGATATGCTCAAATACAAGTCAGATATCGAAATAGATGTGCGTTGTCAACAATCAAATGGCATAGAAAATCATGCAATTTCAAAGGATTTGGGTATTTAACACGTATTCGTCCGAAGGAAGGGTCTTTCCGGCAAACTGTCTTTGCAAAAATTTAAGTTTCAAATATATCGCGTTTATTTTCGCGGTGATCTACGATGTAGAGCATTTTGGAGATTTTAAATACATTTTTCTTGAGTGTTTCGAGTTTGTTTCGATCCAGATCAAAAAAACGGATATAAACATTGCGAAAGCCACCTGGGACCTTCTCGTAGGATGTAAGGACGCTCACCATGCGACCACCGGCGCTTCGAATCGCATCGGTTATCTGTTTCATGGATCCCGGTTGATCCTCCAACTGAACGGCAATCTGAATCCCTCTTTTGCCGATACCGGATAAAGATATCAGGCTTTTGAAAATGTCGCTTTGCGTTATGACTCCCACGCATAAAGTTAGTCCGTTGCATGAAAAGCGTGATTGACAATCTGGCTCGTCTTTGGTAGTTTGTCACCGCAAACTCGATGTTTTTATACGTTACGGTATACCTGAATTCCACATATAATCAGTGATTTTCGAATCGCAAAGAAAATCATACTGATCTACAGGTGCTGCAGTTGGTTTTTTTATTTTATGAGGTGAACAATTGGTGAAGAAACAACGTCAAGTTAAGGTCCGACGCTGGAAACCGGAAGATATTCCCAAAATAGTCGAGATACAAAGAGCGGCGTATCCCAAGTTTGCGGACAGTGACTTGTGCGACGAACGCAACTACCGTTTCCAGATAGAGGCTTTCCCGGACGGACAGATACTGGCCGAGGTTGGCGGCAAAATCGTAGGTTACGCGACTTCCTTAATCGTCCAGCTTTCTGATGAATCGCCCTGGTACTCCTATGAGGAGATTACAGGGGTAGGCACTTTCAGCACCCACAACCCCAGCGGGGACACACTCTATGGAGCTGACATAGCCGTACATCCAGACTATCGCGGACATGGCATCGCGGGCAAGCTCTACCAGGGCCGTAAGCGGATCATGACCCGGTACAACCTAATGCGCATGGTTGCGGGCGGACGTATACCGGGATACAAAAACCATGCGGGCAAGATGTCGCCCGAAGAATATATAGAAAAAGTTAAAGCAGGCGAGCTGAAAGACATGGCGCTGAATGCTCATCTCAAGGCCGGTTACGAGGTTATGGGTGTTCACCTGGATTACCTGATTGACGAAGCCAGCCTAAACTATGCGACCTTAATCGAAATGCCAAATCCCAGCTTCAGGCCCACACGGCGAAAGATCGCGGCTTCCGCCATCAAGCGTCCCGGGCGCAGGGTAAGGGTCTGCGCTGCCCAATACTTGATGCGCAGGATCAGCACCTTGGACGAGTTCGAGAAGCAGGTCGATTTCTTTGTTTCTACGGCGGAGGAGTACCACTGCCATTTCCTGTTGTTTCCGGAACTCTTCACCGCGCAGTTGTTCAGCCTGATGGACCCGGATCTGGAGACCCATGAGGCGGTGATGAAGCTGTCCGGGTATACGGAGCGTTACGTTGAAATGTTCCGAGAGATGGCCCGGAGGAGCGGCATTTTCATCATCGGTGGTTCCCATCCTGTACCCGTCGAGGAAGGACTGGTCAATGCGGCGCACCTGTTCACGCCGGGCGGTGACGTTTACACCCAGGAGAAACTTCACATCACCCCGGGAGAAAAGAAGCACTGGGGCATCAAGCCCGGCAAAGGTTTAAAAATATTTGATACCGGACTTGCACGCATCGCCATTCAGGTATGTTACGACGTAGAGTTTCCCGAGCCTTCAAGGCTGCTCACGCTGGCCGGCATGGAACTCATGTTTGTGCCTTTCAGTACCGACGAGCGCAAATCTTACATGCGCGTGCGTTACAGTGCACAGGCCCGTGCTGTGGAGAACATGATATATGTCGTGCTCGCCGGCAACGTGGGAAATCTGCCCCAAGTGAGGAGTTTTCTTATCAATTATGGCAGGGCCGCGGTACTTACGCCCAGCGATTTCGCTTTTCCGATGAACGCCATACAGGCCGAAGCCGAGTCAGATACAGAGACGGTGGTCATAACGGACCTCAACCTGGATGATTTGGCCATGCAGCGGGGACTCGGTTCGGTTACGCACCTTCGCGATCGCAGGCCGGACCTCTACGAAATCACCCCTAAGCTGCCCATCGAGATCGTTCGCATATCCAGATAAAATTGTCTGTGAAAAATACCTGTACAACATTCCAGGCCGTACATAACCAATTAAGATTTTTTGATATCTTGGCACTGTACGACTTTGATACCTTGACAGAAAACCATTTTTTTATACATACCAAATTGTTGTGATATATTCAATCCCCGGCGCATGATGTGTCAATACTTAAAGAATGCTTGCGCCGGCAATGAAATTTTTTAGCCCGGCGCTACTACAGTGCAACTCTTTTTTTAAATGGAAAAGTATGGCATGGATATTGCTAATAATTTACCGAAGCCAACGCCCATGAGCCGGAATTTACAACTTGAATAGTTTAACGAGTTTGAAGAGGATTAAATGTCAAAGGATATCGAATCCAGAGAAACCCTTAAAAACACTCTGAGCAGTATTCGCCGGCAGCGCAAATTGGCCGACTATGATCGGGCCAAATCGTTGCGGAGGCAATACTCAGCAGAACTCAGCGTGGTGCGCGATGCGTTGAATTCATCCGTAAGCGGTGTGATTATCGCCGATTTGGACGGTAACATCCGTTATGTCAACAACACCTTTTTGAAACTATTTGAATATGGCGGCAAAACCGACGTCTACGGTAAAAATGCCGCCGAGTTATTTGCTTCAAAGAAGGTGAAGATCTTTGCCGATGTTAAGGCCATTATCGACCGTTCAAGCGGGGAGACCGAAGAGTTTGAAGTGCTGCGCCCGGACAAAACTTCGTTTCCCGTAGAGGTGTCGGCCTCATATGTTACCGACAGCGAAGGAAATTTTGTCGGCCGCATGGCTTCGTTTTCCGATATCTCCAGACGCAAGCAGGCCGAGGAAGAAAAAAGAAAGATGGAGGTCTGCCTCAACGAAACTCAGCGTCTGGAGGCCATTGCCACGTTAGCCGGCGGCGTTGCCCATGAATTCAATAACGCGCTGCAAGGGATCATGGGGAACCTTGAACTGCTTCAGTATGACTTCGGCGACACTACCGGCGTCAAAGAATACGCTGAAAACATGCAGGCCTCTGCGAAACGGCTGCTACAGCTGACCAGACAGCTGCTGGCGTTTGCTAAAGGCGGTAAATATCAGATAAAACAAACAGCGACAAACGATCTGGTCGCAGAGACCCTGGAATTGATCCGGCACTCGATTGAGCCCCGTATTCAGATAGAACCGGATCTTCAAATCGATACGTATGATATTGAGGTCGATGCCATCCAGCTGCAAATGGCCATCTCGGCGGTGGTGCTGAACGCCGTGGAAGCCATCGAAGGTTCGGGAAGAATTGCAATTCGAACGCAAAATTTTGAGACTGTCGCAGAGTCCGGTAGTGGGCCCGATGGTCATGCGCTGGAGCGCTATATTTGTGTGACGATTGAGGATACCGGTAAGGGCATGGATGAAATCACCAGGAAAAGAATGTTCGATCCCTTTTTTACTACAAAATTTCAAGGTCGCGGTCTCGGCCTGGCGGCCGCCCACGGTATTGTCGAGAACCACAACGGATGGATTGAAGTCGAATCTCAGCCGGAGAAAGGAACCCTGGTGAAAATCTATCTGCCCGCTGCTGAAAATCGGAGGTAGGGCGGACATTTTCACGTATTCTTAAATACGTCACTGAATTTAAGAGTCAGAGCACTAAACTGCAACACTGTCTTGGGCACAAACCATAGGGCTGGGCGCGCGTAAATAGTCTAATCTCTGCTCAGCCGCCTTAAGGATTGCCTGCAACATTTCCGTATAGGACATACCCCCAAATTTTGCCATTTTGGACAGATGCCCGTCCCAACACCAGCCCGGATTGGGGTTTACTTCCAGAAGTTTGGGGGTTCCCTGGCTGTCGAGCCTCCAGTCAAACCGGCTGTAGTCTCGACACTCCAGGCGTTCGAATAACTTCATGCTGCATTCCACGATAAACTTCTCCGTGGCCTCCGCCAAATTTGCTTCGACGGACTTTATCTTGTAATACGGAGAATCCGGAAGCCATTTGGCTTCATAGCCACAAATGCGCGGAAGCTCTGCAGGAACAGCGGAGTAGTCTTCCTCGGTTATCGGCAGCACCGTATATGATGTCAGGGGGTTCCCGATCACCCCCACGCTCAGGTCTTTGCCCGTTAACAGCTCTTCAACCAGCATCGGCTTGTCGTATCCCAGTTTTTCCCGGATCATGGAAATGGCATTGATCAATTGTTCATGACTGTTGGCAACGCTTTGTTGGGTGATGCCGAAACTGGAGTCCCCGAAATTGGGCTTGACGAGCACGGGAAAACTGAACGGCAGGCTGAACGAGGTGTCATCGGGTTCAACAAAAAACGCTTCGGGAACCGGAATATCCATCTCCTTGGCAACGCCGCGCACCAGGGATTTGTCATAACAGAATGCCAGGCACTGGGAAGACGATCCCGTATAAGGCATATCGAGTATTTCCAGCAGTGCCGGAATATGCAACTCCTTGCGGGGATCGTTGTTGTACCCTTCATCGCACAGGTTGAAGACCATGTCGATTTTTCCGGAGAGTTTATTTAAGTCCGGGATGATCGTGTTGTGATTCGACAAGTATGTAAAATCATACTCGGAAAGAGTGTGCAGCGCCGACTTCAACTGATCGATGGTGTAAAGATCGTCGTCGTCAAAAACCGCACACGGCTTTAACGGATCCGGTTTATTGGGATCACCGAATAGCACAACGATTTTTTTCTTCGCCGCTTTTCGAATTCTTCTTTTGACGGGTGTCCATTGCTTTTTTACTTTTCCGGCCACGACGATTCGTTTTTCCATCATTCCCAGATCCTGATTTCTCTGCGAATCCGTGGCAATTTCACCGTGAATGACCGCATCGGAAAAGCCGGCTTCTTCCAAAAGTGATAAAAGACTATCCCTGGTGTAAAGTCTTTCGGCGTAAAACTGGTCGGCGATCACCCCCTTGGTGACATCGGTTATCACTTCTCTGGAGATAAGACGCTGCCGGTCTGCGGAAAGAGAACGCTCCCGGCAGACAAACAGCTTTTTGTTGATCCACTCCCAGGAGCGGGCCTGAAACTTCTCTTTCAGATATTCACCGTCGGCTACGTCGAGCAGCAATCGTCCCCAGGGTTTCAAAACTTTGAATATTTCTTCGAGTATCCTGCGGTCGTCCTGGACGGTTTCAAAATACCCGAAACTGTTGCCAAGCATCATGACAACCTCAAAACTATCCGGAGAAAAAGGGAGTTTTCTGGCATCCCCCTCTTTGAACCTGACGTTAAGGTTCTCTTTTTTGGCCGAGGATTTGGCCTTTTGAATCAAATAGCGCGAGCGATCCAACCCTTCGACTTTGAATCCTCGTCGGGTGAGTTCCAAGACATGCCGGCCCTGACCGCAGCATAAATCCAGAATCGTATCATCGGCAGTTAAATTTAGAATTTTTGAAAATAAATCCAATTCCTTACGCGTCATGTCCAGATCATCAACAACATCGGCGTCGGTTTTAAGATAAAGCGAGTTAAAGATATTGCGCCACCAATCCGGTTGAACATGATCTTCCAGAGAAACTACCGGCCCGGTGACTACTGGCAGTCCATTGGATTTATTTTGCTGCACGGGAGTTTTTTCATGAATTACTTTCATCTAAGAAGAGCCTCCTTTTTTCTTCGGCTTTTCAGTAATCATGGCCTCGGTCGTCAGCATCAGCCCGGCCACGGAAGCTGCATTTTTGCAGCCATTTTTTGCATCTCCATGATTCTATACTCTCACGTCTATGTTTTTTGGAAGTTTGGTTTTCTTCAATGAAGTGATTAGTTTTTCGGTTCATTTTCTGTTCCATAACGAATGCTTACCTTTAATTAGATTAGGTGCCAAGAGATCGGGAGCAAAAAACCGGCATCAACAGCATCAAGGTTCTCCATTTCGTTTCCAATAGACGTAACACCCGGCGTCTAAAATAACAGCAATAAACATGCCACATGTTAACAGGCTGACATTGCTGTTTTGTTTTGGAGGATGAAAAAGCGGATCAGTATTATTAGTTCTTGAATTTCAGCCTTTTTATGCTTTTATTGTTCCGGCAAAAGATAGATGTTTAGGAATGAATGAAATTTTATGACCGACAATAAATAAGAACTTTTAATTCTTATTTTATTAATTTAGGAACAGTCAGTTCTTAATGAATATCCCTGCATGGATGAGATCGTTATGGAAGCAGCAAGTATGTTGCGCGGGATACGAGCGGATAAACTTTTACTTTTTGGTTTTTCAGGCGGTGGTCAATAGAATACTTGTCAGCAAGTCGCCCGTTTTGATTTTGCCGGTCTGATCGAACCTATCGTCTTGAGCTTAAGAGGATACTCTCAATAGCAGGTTTACTCGATATAATGCATGGTCATCATTGCGGTATTGTGGGCATACCCGATATGGCCTTCTTTGTCGATGCAGATAATACCACCAGGGGCCTGTAAAGAATTCAATTCTTCAACGCCGTATTTGGTGGCATCCATCGCGTTTCCCGCCCCTTTATGTTTCAGGTAATTCAAGACTTTCTTTGCCAAACATAGAATGAGGATTTTTTCACCATGTCCTGTGCATGACGCACCTCCGAATTTTGAACAGTAGGTTCCGGCACCGATGATGCCCGAATCCCCAACCCTGCCGGGGACGTTCATTTTAAGACCTCCCGTGGATGTACCGGCAGCGATATTGCCGTTGGCATCCATAGCAACGCAGCCGACCGTTCCAAGGTTGAGGCTACCTTCTTTGAGATATTTGTCTACGTGAAATATTTGTTCATACGTCGTTTTTTGGCGAAATTCTTCCATGATTTCCATCCACAGGTTTATCTTAGGTTTGGTTCTCGGATCATACCTGGGAAAACCTTCGGAATGTGCAAATTCGGTGGCAAGCGGTCCCGACAATATCACATGCTGGGTAGTCTCCATAACTCTTCTGGCAACGGATATGGGATGCTCCACATCTTCAATGCCGATGACAGCACCGGCAGAAAGATCATCCTTCATAATGGATGCATCCATCCTGACCCTTCCATCTAATTGAAGATAACTGCCGACTCCGGCGTTCAGATACTCTGAAGCCTCTAAGTTGCGTATGGCAATCTCCACGGCTTCAACCGCATCTTTTTCCAACAATGCTTCATAGCCTGTTTTACAGGCGTTGATGACATCTGTTTTGCGTTCGGATTCGTTGTTGCCGGACCTCCTTGCGCCCCCATGAACAATTATTTTGGGTTTCATAAATTCCTCTTGACCGAATAAGTCATTGTCTGAATAAAATTGTCTCTCTTTGTTTACTGAATGTTAGCATATTAATCTTTTGTGTTATAGTACAATGGTTCATAAAATATGGACTTGGGTTATGTTGATGACATACGCTTTAGTTCATCGGCAAGCAGGATCCGGCAATACCGGCAAAACTGATCAGACTTGCGATCCACATCTTTGATGCTGCGGCAGTAATGCATAATGCAGGCGTGATCCTGACAATGGCGCAGATCAAATGTATGGCCCAGTTCATGTATGGCTTCCTTGACAACACGCCGGCTAAAGCTTTCAACGGCGCTCATGGCCAGGCCTTCATTGAGCCGGTGTGTTGATATGATGCAGGTTTTCCCCCCTAATTGTGCCTCTCCATAAACGTGGGTCAAGATAGGAATAAACAGGTCTACACGGGTGATGGCAAGGATTTTGACAACCCCGGCCGGCGCCAGGCCGGCCAGTTTTTCAAGAATTAAAGTCGAATGGTACTGGCTGCGGCTTGTATCCAGAGCAAACTCCACATCCTGCAAAAGAGATTTTATTACGGTTCGATAGCCGAATATTTTCTGGATATCCCTGACAGCCGGGTTCAAAAGCTCGGGAGCCAGCTCTTCGACCGGAGAAATCAAAATGCTATGTTCGGATAGGGTATTCAAGCCGGTTTGCTTATTTGGTAGCGTTTGATTTTGCCATACAGGGTGGAACGATCAATACCAAGGATTTTTGCACTCTGGGCAATATTCCATTGGTTCTCATTGAGCGTGTGAATAATATGGGTCTTTTCAATTGCTTTCAGGGTGTTGCCCTGGGGGGCGGCTAGATGTTCAGGACGGAAAATAGGCAAATCTTCCGGTTTAATTTCGCGGCTTTTGCTCATAACCACGGCCCGTTCAATAGCGTTTTCCAATTCTCTGACATTGCCCGGCCATTCATAAAGCATCATCTCATCCATGGCTTCCCTGCTGATCCGGTCTATGTTCTTGTTGGTTTCTTGTGCATAACGGCGGAGGAAGTGTTCGGTCAGCAGCGGAAGATCTTCTTTGCGTTCGCGCAGCGTGGGCATGCTAAAGGAAATCACATTCAGCCGGTAGTATAAATCTTCCCTGAATATTCCAGCCTTGACGGCTTCTTCAAGGTTTCTGTTAGTGGCGGCAATGACACGGAAATAGGCTTCAATGGGCTGGGTGCCGCCGACCCGATAAAAGATGCGGTCTTCCAGCACCTGCAAAAGATCAATTTGCATTCGCATGCTGATTTCACCGATTTCATCCAAAAAGAGCGTGCCGCCGTGGGCCAATTCCAGACGGCCCTTTTTAGTCTCTATGGCGTCTGTGAAAGCCCCTTTCTGGTGGCCGAACAGCTCACTCTCCATGAGGTGCTTGGGGATGGCGCCGCAATTGACAACCACAAACGGTCCGTCACAGCGCGGGCTGTTGGTATGGATGGCCTTGGCCGCCAATCCTTTGCCGGTACCGGTTTCACCTGTAATCATAGCCGTGGAGTTCGTGGGAGCAATATCCTGTATCAGGTCGAAGATTTCCTGCATGGGTTTGGACTGGCCCACCATGCTCTCGAAGCGGGTTCTGTCCTTATATTGCGCTCTGTGATAGAGGATTTCACGTGCCTGGGCCTGGTGTTCGGTGATCTTGTCAATGAGCACCCCCAAAGCATTGGGATCAAAAGGCTTGAGGAGATAATCAACGGCTCCGTTCTTCATGGCCTCAATGGCTGTGGAAATGGATCCGTAGGCGGTAATCATAACTACGGCGACATCAGGATCACTCTCTTTTACCTTTGTTAAAACATCCAGCCCGCTCATGCCTTCCATCTTGATATCAACCAGCAGGATATCAAAGTGGCATTCTTTTAATTTTTCCAGCGCTTCTTCACCGCTGGCTGCCGTTTCGACAACGTGGCCGTCGCGTTCAAGCCATCCGGCCAGAGACTCTCGCATGATCAGTTCGTCATCGACGATAAGGATTTTAGTGCTGTGCATGTGTACCTCCATCTTGTGATAGCCCAACCGACGACTGTTGTATGGGAAATCTAACGGTAAAGGTCGTACCTTTTTTTTGGTCTGATTCCACAAAAATGGTACCGTCGTGCTCCTCAATAATGCCGAAAGCAACGGAAAGCCCGAGTCCGGCCCCTTTACCCTTTTTTTTGGTGGTGAAAAAAGGTTCGAAAATTTTAGAAAAATTTTCCTGTGGTATGAAAGAATTGGTGTTGTGTAAATCGACAGCAATCTTATCGGTTTTCGGCAGATGCCGGGTTGTAATGCTCAAAAGCCCTTCGCCGGCGGGTTCAACAGCTTCAGCGGCATTGGAGATGATATTCATAAAAACCTGTTGAAGCTGATCTTCTGAGCCGACAATATCCGGCATCTGCTGGTCAAGATCCAATTCAACCTTGACGCCGCTGATTTTAAGAAGATTCGAATTCAAGAAAAGCGTTTTTTCGATCAACCGGTTAAGGTTCAGCTTTTTAAATTCCATCTTGGATTCTCGAGCGAAAGAGAGCAGATTAGAGACAATGCGGCTGATTCTATTGGTTTCGGTTTCCATCAGGTTCAGATAGCGGTTGAATGAATCAAGCTCTTTCAAGTTAAGGGCTTCTTCTGTAATAATCCGCTGCATCAGCTTGGTCAGGTTTAAGATTCCGGCAATGGGGTTGTTGATTTCATGGACCACGGAAGCAGACAGCTTGCCCAGAGAGGCCATCTTGTCTTGATGCAACAGTTTGTCATGGGTTTCTTTCAACTGCCGGGTTCTTTCTTCAACCATCTGCTCCAATTGCCGGGTGATTTCTTCCTCTTTTCTTTTGTGCTGGGTAATATCACGGCTGATATGGATAAACTTGGAGATTTTGCCGTCCTTTTCCCAGATGGGGTAAACGTTGACTTCTATATGACGCTGCTCTTTGTCTGCTCCAAGCCGGGTGCGGACCTGGCGGCAATGATGTTTGTTGCGGATGACTTCGTTTAAGGGGCAGGGGAGCTCTTTGCTGCTGCAGGGCTGGGCAATTTGCTGAAAAACCTCATAGCATTTAAGGCCGATAGCCTCTTCGCGGGCAAAACCCATTTTTTCCAAAAAGGCCTGATTGGCTTCGGCGATCTCCAATTCCGGCGTAATCACGGTGATAAAGTCCTCAATGCCGTTGAAGATGGTCTCAACTTCCTCATTTCTGATTTTTAACTTGCGGGCTTTTGACTCAATGGCTTCCCAGAAGATTTTAAAAACGTAGTATCCCATAACACGGATATTCAGAGGCCGGGTTTTTAAGATATCTTCGAGCACATCCTGTTCAGGCGTCAAAGTGATAATGAGGTGGATATTGTAGCGCGGGTCATACAGTTGGTGATAGTCGGTAAAGGTCAGCAGGCCACGCTCCCTGGCGAACACCATGCCCGGAGCCTCGGGATCAGGGTCTGCCACGGCCATAATAAAGGCAAAAGCTTCTTCATGCATAAAATCGAAGGAGGGTTTTTCAAGCATTTCCTTGCATAGTTCTCCCCCGCCGACAAGACCGATGTAGATTACCGCAGGCTCTTGATTCTGTAACAGCAACGTTTCTTTTTCCATTTTTGATCCGGTGTCTAAGTTTCTCGGTTTTTTATGCTCATTTAGGATGTTATCATGAGGGGGGATCGGTTGCAAGCAGGAGAAATCCAGGGCACCCCGGATTTAACAGGCCAAACAAAAGGGCACCCCTTCTTTAGCGACGAGATGCCCTTTTAAAACCATGTACTTCAGTTGTTTAAACGATTTACGCTTTTTCGACGTTCTTTGCTGCCGGTCCCCGGTCCGTCTCTTCCACCTCAAAGGTTACCTTTTCACCTTCTTCGAGGGTCTTGAAACCAGGCATAGTAATGGCGGAGTAATGAACGAAGATGTCTCCTCCTTCTTCTTGTTCGATAAAGCCAAAGCCTTTTTTGTTATTAAACCATTTTACGGTCCCATTTGCCATAATTCTACTCTCCTTTGTAATACATTACCATAATGGTTTCAAACTTCAGATCATCACTTTGAGAATACAGCGCTCCACAGCATGAAACCGGGCTTGCGCAAATAGATGCATATTTTAA
>JACKQG010006516.1_pt1 | contig 12245 bp, 10 predicted proteins | sample 8237621 | NCBI WGS metagenome assembly JACKQG01 (sample SAMN15677084, study PRJNA649215) | marine metagenome | biome: marine; feature: Black Sea; material: saline water; isolation source: suspended particulate matter (SPM) from the Black Sea western gyre | collected 2013-06-09/2013-06-10 | depth...
CTTTGCGTTTTGCGCCATGCCCCGCGTTAGTCCCCTTTCGGCTTCATGTGCGGAAAAAGAATAACCTCCCGGATAGAATCAGAATCGGTAAGCAGCATGGTAAGCCTGTCTATCCCTATCCCCTGGCCGGCAGCAGGAGGCATTCCGTATTCCAGCGCTTCAATGTAGTCTTTGTCCATTAAGTGGGCCTCATGATCACCGGCTTCCCGGTCAGCCATTTGCTGCAAAAAACGGTCTTCTTGATCAGCGGGGTCATTCAGCTCTGAAAATCCGTTTGCAATCTCATGCCCTGCGATAAAAAGCTCAAAGCGATCCGTAAGGTCGGGATCTTGATCACTTCTTCTGGCAAGCGGAGAAACCTCCACCGGATATCCGGTAATAAATGTGGGCTGGATAAGTTGCGGCTCTACTAAAACATCAAATAGCTTGGTAATGATTTTTCCAAGACGGCCGGTTTTGGTTACTTTAATCCCCTTGGAAGCAGCAATTTCAAGCAATTTCTCTTTGTCTTTGAGTAAATTTGCATCCACGCCGCCGTACTCCTCCAGGGCCGCAGGAAGGGATACGCGGCGCCACTTGGCGCCCATATCGATAGTGGCCCCCTGATAGGTAATCGTGGTTGACCCGGTCGCCGCCTCGGTCACATATGCAAACATCTCTTCGGTCAGGTCCATCAGGTCTTCATAGGTAGCATAGGCCTGATAAAACTCCAGCATGGTAAATTCCGGATTGTGGCGGGATGAAACGCCCTCATTCCTGAAATTTCTGTTGATTTCAAAAACCCTTTCAAAGCCGCCGACAAGCAGACGTTTTAAATAGAGCTCAGGAGCGATGCGCAGAAACAGGTCTATCCCTAAGGCATTATGATGAGTGACAAACGGTGTGGCTTCGGCCCCGCCCGGAACGGGCTGCATCATGGGTGTTTCCACTTCAAGAAAATCCCGCTCAAGTAGAAATGTACGTATCGCCTGAATGATTTTGCTCCTTTTAATAAATATCTCACGCACATCTGAATTCACGATTAAATCGATGTAGCGCCGACGATAACGTTTTTCAGGATCTTTGAGCCCATGGAACTTTTCCGGAAGCGGCCGCGTCGACTTGCAGACAAGCTTTAATTCATGTGCCAACAGCGTCCATTCACCGGTTTTGGTTTTGAACATGGTGCCCTTTATGCCGATAATATCTCCGATATCAAGCTGTTTAAAAAGACCGTAGGCCTTATCTCCAATTTTGTCTTTCCGAATATATGCCTGAAGCTGGCCGGTGCGATCCCTGAATCTGATAAAGGATGCTTTCCCGAATCGGTTGATCGCCAACATACGCCCCGCGACTACATATACGAAATCTTCATCTGCCCCAGATCCTGGAACCCCTTCAAGCGCGTTGGTAATATCCCTAACTGTGTGGACAACATTAAAATCGTTGGGAAAAAGATCTATTTTTTTATTTTTTAAATCTTCTATTTTTTTTCTGCGCTTCCCGATGATATCGTTTGTTTTTTCCATCTAACAATTCACCTATCCATGGTATTTTATTTTATTAACATTTCGCACGGTAAACCCTTTCTGCTAACCTATTTACCAAAAGGTGTCAAGCCGAAGTTGGGGGATCAGTACGCTTTAACTGCAGCCTAATGGCTGTCCCCTCATCGACCCTGCTCTCAATTTCCAGCCAAGTATTGTAGGATTCGAGTATGCTGTGAGCTATGGAAAGACCCAAACCGGTCCCATTTGTTTTGGTAGTAAAAAAAGGGTCAAAAATAGACTTGATCAATTCCCGCGACATTCCACAGCCATTATCAGCAATCATGATTTCAGCATAGTTGTTTTTTAAAGGATAAATTTTCAACTCAATACGCCCTTTTCCAGCAATCGACTCGGCTGCATTTAACAAAAGATTCCAGAGAACCTGGCGTAGATGTATCGGATCCATTGCGACCCAGATATCAGGAGCAAAATCTTCTTTAATCGAAATCCTTCCAAAACAACTGCCGTCTTTTTCAAAAAGCTTGACCGTTTCTGCCACGGCGTTGTTGAGCTTTACTTTTTCGACTTTGGCGGCCGGAGGTTTGGCAAACAAAAGAAAATTATTAACCAGGGTACTTAACCGGTCCGTCTCACGCAGAACAATCTGCATCAATTTATCATGCTCAGGCTGATAGCGAATCCCTTGCTTTAAAATCTGGATTGAGCCCGCCAGTGCAGCCAGCGGATTCTTGATTTCATGGGCCATACCCGCTGCCATTTCACCCATGTAAGCCAACTTCTCAACTCGTTTGACACGTTCTTCCAAGGCCAGCAACTCATCTTTTGTCTTTCTGATCTGCTCAGACAAAAGGCTGCTTAAAAGCGCCACGGCAAAGCAAGCCACCATAATTACCAAAATTTTAAAAACAACATGCCCTCCGGGATAGTTAACGGCTGTAAAGTTCCCCTCCATAACAAACGGATTAATAAAACCATAGTATTCAAGGTCAACCATGATCCCATACTGGATACTGCACAGCGCAGCCATTATTATGATGCCTTTTCTGAAAAGGAGCATGCTCGAATAGATAATCACGACAAGGTAAAGAAATGAAAAAATACTTGAAAAACTGCCGGTTACGAAAATAATCAACGTTACTATAAATGTGTCAGCGGCGATTTGAATGTATATAAAGATAAGTGCGCGTTTTAATCGGGGCAGAATGACGGCATAAATAAATGAAAGCAGAAATATAGCGGCGATAAGGCCGTATAAGACCAAAAGCGGCTTGGCCAGCGGCGAAGGACTCTCTGAAAGCTGCAGTATAATCGTTGAGCCAAGCAGCAGGGAAGTAAAAAGGAGCCGAAAGAACATAAGCCATTTTAGCCTATGATAATGTTCACTTTCGGGCGTCAATAAGGAGTTGGGCATAGATAACAAATGAGCCACGCCCAGAGGGCATGGCTTTAAAGGGTTGATTATAAAAACTTAAGATCCGAAGTTCGCGTCTCGGGTTTAGATGAATCGATTAACCCATCGCAGCTGCCATTTTGAATATGGGCAGATACATTGAAACGACCAGTCCGCCGATGACCACACCCAGAAACACCAGCATAAACGGTTCTATTAATGCGGTCATGTTTTCCACAGCCTGGTCGACTTCTTCATCATAAAAGTCGGCGATTTTTCCCAACATTGCATCGAGAGCACCGGTGGATTCACCGACCGCAATCATCTGGCAAACCATTGACGGAAAAACCCCGCTTTCAGCAAGAGGGTCGGACATTGTACGACCTTCGGCAATGGCAGCACGGGTCTCGTATACAGCCTTTTCAATGGTTTTGTTACCGGCTGTTTTAGCAACAATTTCCAGCGAATCTAATATCGAAACTCCGCTGGAAAGCATTGTTCCCGTGGTGCGTGTAAACTTGGAAACAGCAGCTTTGCGGATTAAAGACCCGAATACCGGCAGCTTCAGAGCAACGTCATCACAAATCGTGCGACCCTTTTCGGTAGCATAAAACTTCTTGAGAATAAATCCAAACGCAACGATACCACCGATAATAAAGTGTATATTACCTTTAGTAAAGCGGCTCATATTGACGACGATCTGGGTGGGCGCCGGTAGTGCCGACCCCATACCTGCAAACATCTCTTCAAAGACAGGAATAACGAAAACCATGATGACGGCAACCACAACAAAGGCAATAACCAAGGTTACAATGGGATATGTCAAGGCACCTTTAATCTGGCCTTTTAGTTTGGCCGCTTTTTCCATATATGCGGAAAGTCGTCGCAGAATCGTGTCAAGAATACCGCCGGCTTCACCGGCTGCAATCATATTGACGAAAAGATCATCAAACTGCTTGGGATATTTGCCCAGTGCTTCTGCAAAGGTTTGGCCGCCCTCAACATCCGCTTTTATCGTTTTCAACGTCTTTTTAAAAGTGGCGTTCTCCTGCTGAGAATGAAGAATTTCGAGACATTGAATAATAGGTAGTCCCGCGTCGATCATAGTGGAAAATTGTCTGCAAAAAAGAATTATATCAGCCTGTCCCACTTTGGGCTGCATAAATGCGACATTTGCAAAAAGATCTTTCGGTTTTGGCTTGATTTTAAAATTGGCAATCTTAATTCTTATCAATTCGGCGCGTACGGCATTTTCGGTCGGAGCCTCAATTTCTCCCTTTCTGGTTTTATTGTTTCTGTCTTTTCCCTTCCACACAAAAACTGGCATGATCAATCCTCCCTCTCAAATGGAGACCTGATGGAACTCATATGAAACCGGTATTCATAAGGCTAACCGTAATCCTGAAAAGCATTACTCATGGAACATATATAAGTCAATTTCGTTTCATATAATCATATAAAAGGTTCCCCTGGGCATCTTCTTTTTGGTAATCGCCCCTTTCTCTATCAAGGCGTAAAGGTACCTGCGAACCTCTTTAACATCGGCACCCAAAAGCCGTGAAGCATCAGTGGCTGTACATGGCCGCCGTTTTATGGTTGACAAAAGGCGCTGGTAAAAATCGTCGCCAAAATCGCAATTGTTTTGGTCTGATTTTAAATGCTTAACAATCTCGGCATTATATAAATAAGCGGCTATGTCCGTCAATGTCTTTTTGCCGGCAGGCTTTACCCAGGGTTCGGTACCGGGCCTATCAAGAGTGTTTAGTTGAACTCTGTCCGGCGCCAGGATATTTAAGACTTTTTTTATTTCCTTTAGCTCGCTTGCGCCGTCATTATAACCGGGGACCAAAAAAACTTCAATCCAGAACTGTTTTGTGAATTTATTTCTAAAAGCGATCAAGCCTTCAATAATATGAGAAAGTCCCAATTCCCGATGCGGCCTGTTTACCCGTCTGAAATTATTTTCACATGCAGCATCCAGTGATACTTTTACAAGATCCAAATCAAGAGTTTCATCTCTGACATCGGATCTATAAAAAAGAGAGCCATTGGTCAGCAAGGCTAACTTATACTGCGGGAAAGCAGTTTTTATAAAACCAACAAGCTCTCCAAAGCCGCTGTGGAGTGTCGGCTCACCCGCACCTGAAAATGTTACAAAATCAAGTTGCGGCCCACTCGCTAAAAAGGCTGTAAGTTCTGCTTTGACCCTTTTCAGCGGTACATATGCTTTGCGCTTCACTGTTAGGCGGGTGGTTTGGCCACTTTCGCAGTAGACACAATCGAGAGTGCATGTTTTGTGAGGCACAATATCAACACCCAGGGACATACCCAACCGCCTGGATGGAACAGGACCGAAAATGTATCTGTAACTTGAATCTTGTTTTTTTGTCATTTACCGTGTGATGTCAAAATATTATTATAATTCAGTATCATATTCTTACCAAAACAACAACGGCTTTACAAATAAAATCGATGCGCGGTTTTATATAACGCGGCTTCGCCGCTCTTTAATTCAGTGGGCGAGTAGATCTTGGCTCTTCATTAAGGGGTTAAGTTTGCTTGAACTTGCGCTTGATTAACCGTATCATATATGATTAAAAAGACATAACTTTTCTTATAGGACCGGGCTGTGGCAAAAAAAAACGTGCTAACCAAAAAAGATCTTACCGTCATTACCACCCATATAAACGCCGACTTTGATGCACTGGCCTCCATGCTTGCGGCCCAAAAACTGTATCCTGACGCCCTCGTGGTTTTTCCCGGTTCCCAGGAAAAAAATTTAAGGAATTTCTTTATAAAGTCCATGGTATATCTCTTCAATATGGCAGAGATCAAAGATATCGATTTTGCGGACTTGAAAAGACTGGTTCTGGTTGACACCAGGCAGGCCGGTCGTATCGGAAAGCTGGCCTCGGTGCTGGAAAGGCCTGATTTGGAAATTCACATCTATGACCATCATCCGCCGGCTGCTAATGATATCAGCGGGCATCTTGAAGTTCACCAGCTAACAGGAGCAACCGTTACCATTTTGGCTGAAATTATAATGGAAAAAGGGATTGAGATCTCTCCAGATGAAGCCACGATCATGTGTCTGGGTATCTATGAAGATACGGGCTCTTTTACGTTTCCCTCAACCACCGAAAAAGATTTCAGTGCCGCCGCCTTTCTGCTTTCAAGGGGAGCAAATTTAAACGTTATCTCGAACCTGATCTCCAGAGAAATCAGCCCGGAACAAATCGGACTTTTAAACGATATGATTCAGGCCGCAATCCGGTACAATATCAACGGTGTTGAAGTTGTGATTACAACCGTAACCACCGACAATTACGTCTCGGATTTTGCCTTTCTGGTTCACAAAATGGTCAAGATGGAAAATCTTGACGCTATTTTTACCATCGCACGTATGGGAGATAAAATGTACATTGTGGCCCGCAGCAGAATACCTGAAGTCGATGTGGGAGCAATCGTCACTCCTCTGGGCGGAGGCGGACATACATTTGCGGCGGCTGCAACCATTAAGGGCAAAACCTTGGTACAGATTGAACACGAACTGATCGAAATCCTCTATAAAAAAATCCGATCGAGAAGCCGGGCCAAGGATTTGATGTCGTCCCCCGCCATTACGGTCGACGCCGATGTGCCCTGCAAAGAAGCGGCTGAACTCCTGACTCGATATAATGTCAATGCACTTCTGGTTACCGAAGGGCAAAACAAAGACAAAAAAATGATCGGGTATATCACCCGCCAGATCATAGGAAAAGCTCTTTACCATCTATTGGGCCACCTTCCGGTTAGAGAATACATGAACTCAGAGCTTGCTTTTGTCAAACCTGCTGCCGAGCTTCACGAAATTCAGGAAAAAATTATCGAAAACAAACAACGCGTGCTCCCTGTCATCGACAACAATGTTATCAAAGGCGTTATTACACGCACTGATCTGCTGAACATCCTGGTTCGACAAAAGCAACACAAGAATCAAGAGTACCCGGATCTGTTGAAGGAACCCAGCCATGCCAGAACCAGAGATATTGCAAGATTTATGAAAGAACGCCTTTCGCGCCGGATCATTGATATTTTGAAATCCATTGGCACAAAGGCTAAAGAAAATGGTTTTGACGCCTATATTGTCGGCGGATTTGTCCGCGACTTGTTCCTGTACAGGACCAATGAAGATTTAGACATTGTTATCGAAGGCGATGGTATCGCTTTTGCGCATGAGTACGCAAAAACGGTAAAGGCACGTATTCACGCTTATGAAAAATTCGGTACAGCGGTAATCATATTCCCTGATGGCTTTAAAATCGATGTAGCATCCGCCAGAATTGAATACTACAAGTTCCCTGCCGCCCTGCCCACGGTAGAAATGAGTTCGATTAAACTCGACCTTTTTCGCAGGGATTTTACCGTTAATACCTTGGCAATTCAGTTAGACCCCGACAAATTCGGCACCTTAATCGATTTTTTTCAAGCTCAAAAGGACCTTAAGGAAAAAACCATAAGAGTTCTGCACAACTTAAGTTTTGTCGAGGATCCAACCCGTGTTTTCAGGGCTATAAGGTTCGAGCAGCGTTTTGGTTTTACGATAGGAAAGCTGACTTCAGGTCTGATCGCCAATGCCGTCAAAATGGATTTTTTCAGACGGCTCAGCGGCCGTAGAGTATTTTCTGAACTGCGCCAAATTCTCGGAGAAGAAAACCCCACCTCCGCGATCATCAGGCTACACGAATATGATCTTTTACATGTTATTCATCCTTCAATAACCCTTACAAAAGAACTTGTAGCTTTGTTTAATTCCGTTAAAAAAGTCTTGTCGTGGCATGATTTGCTCTTTTTGGAAGAATCCTATATGAAATGGACCGTTTATTTCCTGGCGCTAATTCGTCATTGCGACCAGGAAACAACCCATGGAATCTGCAGGCGGATTGAGCTGGCACCACGCTACATAGATATTTTCATCAAAGAACGATTTGAGGCCGACCGGTGTCTGTATTGGATGGAACGCCATCTTCCGCTTTCAAACAGTACGCTTTACCACCAACTTAAGGGTTTTAGGATCGAACTGGCTCTGTATATGATGGCGGAAACCAAAAGCGAAAATGTTAAAAAATCGATCTCCTACTATTTTACGCGCTTGCGGCACATCCAGTCTTCGGTAACCGGCAAAGATCTTATAAAAATGGGACTTGACCCCGGACCGATCTTTAAGGAAATCCTGCAGGCTGTCCTGGATGCAAAATTAAACGGCCGTCTTAAAACGCGCAACGATGAACTTGGATTTGTAAAAGATTATGTTCAATAACTTCGACCTGAACCAGCTGGTGGTAATGATTGTCCCCTTGCTTTTGGCCGTCACCATCCACGAGGTGGCTCACGGCTATGTTGCTTACAGACTGGGAGACCCCACCGCTAAGCTGGCAGGAAGATTGACCCTGAATCCCGTCAAGCATCTTGATTTTATCGGTTCATTTCTGCTGCCCCTGGTGTTAAAATTCTCAGGTTCTCCCATTATTTTTGGATATGCCAAGCCGGTTCCGGTTAATTTCGCCAATTTTCGCAACCTTCGCAAAAGTACGATTTATGTTGCATCCGCAGGTGTTATTGCCAATCTGGCCCTGGCAATAGTCACGGGGGTAAGCTTCCAGCTTCTGCTTCATTTTAAATCTATATGGTATCCTTCCATTTTCAGACCCATTATTATGGACCTCTTTCATATGCTGGGCTATAGTGTGGTCATCAATTTGGTACTGGCTCTTTTCAACCTGATTCCGGTTCCCCCCCTGGATGGGGGCCGACTATTTGCCATGCTTCTGCCGGCGCGTTTGAGGGTGCATTTTGCGCGCATTGAGCCCTTCGGCATGGTCATAATTATTTTCTTGCTAATTACAAATTCACTGGGTAAACTTATTCCTTTTTTTCTAAACCCTTTGATCAATATACTGCTGGGCAGATAGGTTGAATTCTGGATACTGGATGCTCGTTGCGGATTGCCAGTTACTTGTTTATAAGCTACTATCAATGGTTTCGTAAAAAGAAAAAATTTCCTTTTTACAAACGTTTTAAGTTTTAGGTTTTAATATCTTCTCAATAAATGGAGGCTACCGGTAATGAAATTTGAAAATGGCTGACTGTTTGAACGCATTAGTGAGTGTTAAGAAAAAACAGCAACTATCTGATATCTTCATAAACAATAGAGACGTAATAACCATAGATCATTCTTATTTCAATGTTATGGCCCTGTTTTTTCTTTAGACTCACTTTTGCGTGAGTTTCAGACGTTTTCAAATTTTATTACCGGTTGCCGGGCCACTGATCACTGATTAGGAGATGTGTATGACTGGGAAAAAACGGATTTTGAGCGGGATGCGCCCCACCGGGCCGCTTCATATAGGTAACCTGCACGGCGCCCTTGCAAACTGGGTGGAGATGCAGCAAGAATATGACTGTTTTTATTTTATTGCCGACTGGCATGCCTTGACCAGTGACTATGAAGATCCTAGCTCTATTTCAGAATATATCCGAGAGATGATCATCGACTGGTTGAGCACAGGGTTATCTCCGGATAAAAGCACCCTGTTCGTCCAGTCACATGTTAAGGAGCATGCGGAACTGTTTCTTATCCTATCGATGATAACTCCGGTACCGTGGCTGGAGCGCAACCCGACTTACAAGGACCAGATTGTACAGCTCAGCAACCGGGACCTTTCAACATTTGGTTTTCTCGGCTATCCGGTTCTCCAGGCGGCAGATATCATTATGTACAAGGCGTACGGAGTTCCGGTAGGTGTCGATCAAGTTCCCCATGTCGAAATCACACGGGAAATAGCCCGAAGATTTAATTACTTTTACGGAGAAGTTTTCCCGGAACCGGAAGCAATTTTAACCGAAACTCCCAAAATATTAGGCATTGACGGGCGTAAAATGAGTAAAAGCTACGATAATGCCATCTACCTTTCAGAAAGTTCCGATGAAATTGCCGCCAAGGCTGCTCAAATGTTCACCGACCCTCAGCGGGCAAGACTCAGCGACCCCGGTAATCCTGAAGTATGTAATGTTTTTGAATTCCATAAGATGTACAGTAACAAGGAAACCGTGGATAAAATCGACCATGAATGCCGCCGTGCTCAAATCGGATGCGTCGAATGCAAGCAGATAATGGCCAACAGTCTCATCAAAGCACTGGAACCAATACGTGAAAAAAGAGAATATTACCTAGCCCGGCCGCAGCTTGTTGAAGACATTATCATCGAAGGCGGCAACAAAGCCCGCAATGTGGCCCGGCAAACCATGACGGAAGTCAGAGCAGCCCTAAAATTATAGCGAAGCTTCACTTCAAACCGACAAGTTGACGAGATTCCAATTACATGAATTGAGACGAACCGATGCTGGATACCTGATACTGGATGCTGGAGTGCTAAAATAACCATTCTTTTGTTGACCAGTATCCAGTATCAAGTATCCAGTATCCGTATCAACTTAGCGTAGAAGGGCCATAGGAAAACTTGACACAAATTTTAAGATCTTGTTCTATATAGACGTATAGCTATGCAAGAAGAAGTATATCAAGTCAAACTCGACAATATTTTCGAAGGGCCCATGGACCTTTTGGTCCATCTTATCAAAAAACATGAGGTGGACATCTATGATATCCCCATCGCTATGATCACCGACCAGTACCTGAAATATCTGCAGTGGATGGAATCGATGAACATAGATGTTGCCGGAGATTTTATCGTAATGGCCGCAACATTGACCCAGATAAAATCAAAGATGCTGCTCCCGATCCATGCAAATGAAGACGACCAAGAAGATCCCCGCCTGGAGATTGCCAGACCACTGGCAGAATATCTTCAGATGAAGTCTGCGGCCGAGCGCTTAGCTGCAAGAGACCTCTTAGGGGAAGACATCTTTGCCAGAAGCACTGATCGGGATGAGCTTCTGGCAGGCCGGCAGGATGAGGTTTTAAAGCTCGGTCTGTTTGAGCTAATTGATGCCTTCCAGCAAATACTTAAAAAAATATCTCCGGATGATAAAGTTCGTATTGCTGCTGACAGCATCTCTGTTAAAAACCGGATATCACAACTTGCGGATATATTTGAATCCAGAGAATCAGTGACTTTTGAAGAGCTTTTTCCGGCAGGAGCGGTGAAAAGCGAAGTGATCGTAACCTTTCTCGCAATTCTGGAAATGGTCAGACTCAGTCTGGTTCGAATCGTCCAGCATGTCCAGACTGGTGTTATCCGACTCTTTTACATTTAGAAGTTCAAGGTTCAAAGGTTGGAGAACCCTGAACGAAGAACCCTGAACCCTGAACGAAGAACCCCGAACTCTGAATGGAAGATATCAAATACATTATTGAAAGCCTGCTGTTTGTTTCCGAAACGCCTTTAACCATTATCCGTATCCAAAAGGTCCTCGGACAGGCCGATACCAAAGAGATCCACGAGGCGCTTACCGCGCTTGCGGCTGAATATGAGGCCCGCAAAGGCGGATTTTTGCTGCGGGAGGTTGCCGGCGGATATCAAATCCGCTCCCGCCCGGAATACCGTGAATGGATCAAACGGCTTATCCAACCGACTCCCCTTCGACTCAGCAAGGCGGCACTTGAAACACTGGCCATCATCGCCTATAAGCAACCGGTCATGCGCAGTGACATAGAACATATCCGGGGAGTCGATTGCGGCGGTATCCTGCGTATGCTGCTCGAACGAAAACTAATACGGGTACTGGGCCGCAAGCAGATTCCCGGGCGACCTCTTATTTATTCGACCACCAAGCAGTTTCTGGAAGTCTTTGACCTCAAAGATTTAAAAGACCTCCCGACACCTGATGAAATCGAATCACTTGGGAATTCCTTCTCGGAAATCCAAGATTGACCATCATTTTTTATTCTCGACGGGTTGACTAAGAAAAAAAACTTGACTTAAAAGATTCCAACCTTCTATATATAAACAACACTGATACTCCCTAAAATATTGAATGATATTGGGTAAAGAAAAGGAGTCTTCATGAACCGATCAGAACTAATCATTACCATTAAAGACAAAGCAAATTTAAGCAGAAAGAATGCTGAAAAAGTTGTCGATACGTTTTTTGACGCCATCAAGGAGACGCTTTCAAAAGGTGAGCGCGTTGAAATCAGGGGTTTTGGCAGCTTTGCCGTCAAAAACTATAAGCCGTATATTGGCCGCAACCCAAAAACCGGCGTACAAATAAATGTACCTTCCAAAAAATTACCTTTTTTCAAGGCCGGCAAAGAACTGAAAGAAATGGTTGACAGACCGTTCTAAAGGGCGGTTAACTCAGCGGGAGAGTGCTACCTTCACACGGTAGAAGTCACTGGTTCAATCCCAGTACCGCCCACCATA
>JACKQG010006518.1_pt1 | contig 12243 bp, 12 predicted proteins | sample 8237621 | NCBI WGS metagenome assembly JACKQG01 (sample SAMN15677084, study PRJNA649215) | marine metagenome | biome: marine; feature: Black Sea; material: saline water; isolation source: suspended particulate matter (SPM) from the Black Sea western gyre | collected 2013-06-09/2013-06-10 | depth...
GATGTGATCACGAAGTAGTCTTTATCTTTGACCAAATCCAGGAGCCGCCCGTAGACCGGATGAGGCGGTGCTTCGAAGCGCACTTCGTTGACGTGGGCGGCCAGGTAGCCCCATTTGAGCGCCGGGCTCCAGCCGGTATAGCCGATCAATTCGGCCTTCATACGGAAGCCGAGCTTGACCATGCCGGGGTAGTCCCGGGCGAATGCTTCCTGGTCGGCATAGTTATAGCCGGCATCGACGGTGATGCCCGAACCGGCGCCGATCAGCACGCAGTCGGCCTCCCGGATTAATTCGACACATTTTTGGATATCTTGGTCTCGGATCATGTCATTTTTCTCATCATCGGCTCAGGAGTTGAGTGTAAATCTCAAGAACGACTTGTGTAAAGACGTTGAATACTACCAGGTCCAGCGCCGTGGGGTTCTCGGATAGCCAGCGGTGGACGGTTTGCAGGCCAATGCGCGCCGCGGGTTCCTGGGGGAAGCCAAACACCCCGGTTGAGATGCAGCAAAACGCCACCGAGCGGACATCGGCTACCCGGCCGGCAAGCTCCAGGCAGGCACGATAACTGGTAGATAGCTGGTTCTCCTGTTTATTGGAAATCTGCGCTTGGCCGCGCGGGATGATGGGACCAACGGTGTGCAGAACGTATTTGGACGGCAGATTGTAGCTTCGCGTGATTTTGGCCCACCCTGTCCCTTCAAGATTTCCTTGAATTTGCATGATAGCGGCACAATCCTCTCTCAGGCGAGGTCCAGCGGCCGAATGGATTATATTGTCAATACAGGTGTGGAAAGGCTGAAAACAGCCCAGCATTTGAGCATTGGCCGCGTTGACGATGGCGTCCACCCCCAAGGTGGTGATATCGCCCTGCCAGAGAGCACACAGCTCCGCACTCCCGTAGGTTGACCCTGGAAACATCTGCGAAACCCGAGGTAGGCTGGTGGCTTCGGTGATGGTGTGTTGTCCTTTTTCGTACTGTAAAAGCCGATCCATCTGTGCGTGAAACCAGTCTGGCAATGGATCCGGATCGCGCACGGTCAGCAGGGCCTTGAACAAACGTCGCTTTTCGGTATAGGACGACGGAAATGCTTCCAGACGGATTCCGCTCCGTTCGAGAGTACCGTCGGTTTCCAAATTCGCCAGCAGTTCGTCAACCAGATCCGCTCGCGTTTTCTCAGAGGCTGGCGCAGGCTCCGGCGCGTTGAAAGGCTCATCCAGATGAATTGCTGATCGATATTCTTGAAGATCAAGGGGTATTTGGGATGATTTCATTTAAAAAGGGGGAGATCACGAAGATCTCCCCTACTCGTATTGAAGAGGGCGGTGCGCACTTACGCCGGGGCATGGCAGGCCGGGGCGTGACATGCAGGAGCATGACACGCCGGTGCATGACATGCAGGTGCGTGACAGCCGGCAGCATAAGACACCTTCTTTTCCACTTCTTTTATTTTCAGCACTTTCATCACCTCCTTTCCTTTCAAATTTCAGGCAGGTTTACCCTATCGTTGCATAAACAACCATGACAAAGCTGTGTTTAAAATAATAATCGCATTTTATTCGTCAAAAATACGTGACCCTATTTGCTAATCAAATCCTTAAGTTTTGGGAATCTGCGTTGACTCATTTTGATCACCTATTCAATTAGGCAAAAAAATTAGAAATTATTATTCACCCGTGTAAGCAGTTTGACGATAACTTCCATCTCCTTGTCAGAAAAACCCACATAAGCCTTTGACAACAGCCTCCGGGAAATATCCTCAAAATCAGCTTCCAACAACCTCCCCTTTTGTGTTAGCCTGATCTTCGTTACACGACGATCAACAGCATCCCTTTCCCGCTTAATATAACCCAAGCCCCCAAGCTTCTCCACCAGTGAAGTCACTGTAGATTTGTCTCTGTCAATTAATCGGGCGAGTTCTCCCATAGTAAGCTCGGAATTTCTAAACAGATGAAAAAATACTCCACCGTGTGCGGGCGCAATGTCTTTAATGCCACGAGCCTTCAACTGCTCAAAAATGAATCTGTTGGCTTTGTCCCTAATGGCCGAAACCAATGCGATGAGATGTTCCGTTTCCATATTTATAATATAGTTGGACATCAAACTAATGTCAAGTCTTTTTTGAGAAAATTTCTCGGCATGCTGATTGGGGGACGCGGATGCGGAAAGTCCTTGACCATTAACTCAGGCCGTGAAATTCTATTAATATGCCGAGATCAGCCGGATTAAAACCCCCCGGTTAAGGATATCACCCATATACTATGGACTTTCTGCACCCACGTCGTCTTATGCCCTATAGACCTCGGATCCCGAAAAGGAGGGGTCGAAAGGATGATTACCATGAGTTACGCGTCTCTCCCTGAAAAATTTCATCATGAAAAATTTGATCGGGTCATATCCGAATTTATAAAAATCTTGGGGCATGAACATGTTTACACTGATGAAAAAAAGATGAGAAGATTTGCCAGCTTTCTCATCTCAGCAAGTATCGAAGATCACATGCCTTCGGCTGCGATATTTCCGGAAAGGGCCGAACAGGTGCGTGAGATCGTTAAAATTTGCGATAGATACAAAGTGCCGTTATGGGTGTCTTCCACAGGTAGAAACATCGGATATGGTGCTATGGCACCCTGTAAAAAAGGATCCGTAATATTATCCTTGAGAAGAATGCGAAGAATTATCGAGATAAATGAGGACCTGTGTTATGCATTTGTCGAACCGGGGGTGACCTACAAACAGCTTTACGACAATATCAAAGAAAACGATTACAAGTTATGGTTAAATATTCCCACAGGTCCGACCCCGATCGCTGGTCCGGTTGGAACCTCCATTGACAGAGGGACCGGCTATACACCGTATGGGGATAATTTTGAAAATGTTTGTGGTATGGAAATCATACTACCGGATGGAGAGGTGGTAAAAACCGGTATGGGCGGCATCCCGAATTCCACTTGCTGGCAACTGTACAAATGGGGCTACGGACCTTATCTGGATGGTATTTTTTCACAAAGCAATTTCGGCATTTGTGTAAAGATGGGAGTTTGGTTGATGCCGGAACCGGCTGCTTTCCGACCCTTTGCCATCACTTTTCCAACCGATGAAGACTTAGCAGGGCTGGTTGACACCCTGAGACCTCTGCGATTGGCCAACGTTATCCCCAATTCCTGTTCCATTGCGCCTTCCTATGGTGAAGATTATGCTGGGGTTTGGAACATTTATGCAGCACTTTACGGATATCCCGAACAGATCGCGGTGAACTGGAAGATTGTAACAGAGGCTTTTTCCAAATTTGAAGGTGTCAGTTTCTTAACAAAAGAGCAATTGGGTGAAAACCCTTCCTTCCAAATAAGGGCCAATCTGATGAAAGGCGTCGTACCGGCCAAGCCGTATTCGAAATTTAATCATGCCAACTGGTTTGTTCCGATTGTTCCATCTCAGGGAAAGCATGTTTTGAAACAAAAAATGCTGGCTGATGAAATAATCAAAAGCTATGGGTTTTCATATAATGCTGAGTTGATAGTCGGCTCCAGGAGTATGCATCACGTTATGGAAATCCCTTTCAATAAGAAAAGCGCAAAATCAGTAAAGAAAAGTATCGAATGCTATCTTGCCCTCATAAGGGTGTTTGCCCAGAATGGATACGGCCTCTACAGAACAAATATCGCTTTTATGGATGCCGTCGGTGCAACCTACGGCCCAACCATCCAAAATGTCTTTAAAAAAATTAAAATGGCATTGGATCCAAACGGAATTGTTTCTCCGGGCAAAGCCGGAATAGTGCTCTGAAGGGAATCGAGAGAAGCCTTGATGGAGGATGAAGGACCAATGCTACGGGTTAATTGAAATTCCTTAGAAAAGGGCTTGACATAAAGTTGGAATTGCCAAGGCAATACATGGCACATTTTATTCGAGCTGAGAGTTTGGATTTGGATAGTGCCAGAAAGCCTTGGAATTCTTAGGTGCTTGACACAGACACAATATTTGCTATATTGCTGTCTCACGCAATTAACTGTTTTTTGAAACATAATCCCAACTAAGGAGGAACAACCCATGGCATCACAGGACAAATGTTGTACCATCGTACCCTACTTTAAGGTTCAGAACGGCAAACTTGAGGCTTTTAAGGCGCTGTGTGAGCGGTTTGTTGAGAAAACCAATGGGGAGCCCAAATGTCTCTATTATGAATTCAGCTTTGACGGAGACCAGGCTCATTGCCGTGAAGGCTATGAAGATGCCGATGCCCTGTTAGCCCATCTCGAAAATGTGGGCTCTCTGCTGGAAGAAGCTCTGAAGATTTCCGAACTCACTCGTTTGGAAGCCCACGGCCCCGAAGAAGAACTTGCAAAACTCCGGGAGCCCTTAGCTGCCTTGAATCCTCAGTTCTTCACACTGGAGTATGGTTTCCGCCGCTAATTGGTCCCGAAAAGACGATCCAGGAGCGGATTGCCCCTTGTTGCAGTGCGTGCAAAGGGTTTGACTTCTGTTTGGACAAGAATGCGCTGAGGTTCCGCATTTGTGAACGCCTACACTAAATAGTTGGAGTTTTCAATGAGTAACTCCGAGCGGAAAAGGTCTTTTGTCCCTTCAGTGATACCGCCATCGGAACGGTGTGGGTCTGCCTCGTGGTTTGTGTTTTGTGGCAACAAACTCTTAGTGCTGGTAAAAGATGGGACTGCTTCCCTGATCAACGCCAGGGACTTGGGCGAACTGGGCTTAAAACCGATCCGGCAACACTTCTTAGGCACACTTGATGGGCGTCATTGTTACTCTGCAGAATTAGCCGAAAATACGAAAGCCCCTGATGGGATGACATTCCATGGGTTACGGGAGCTGTGGGCGCTTTTGGAAGAGGATCTTCTTACTATTGCCGGGCTCGCCAGACAAATTATTCACTGGGATCGGACAAACCAGTTCTGCAGCCGCTGCGGTGGCCACATGGAGCCTGAAACCGAGAGACGAGCCAAGACCTGCCCTCTATGTCAGCGCACCAACTTCCCTCGCCTTTCCCCGGCCATCATAGTCGCTGTGGTGAAAGCAAATAAACTTCTGCTCGCCCGAGCCCATCGCCATCCGCCCGGGTTATACAGCGTTATCGCTGGTTTCGTAGAACCTGGAGAAACGCTTGAGGATTGCGTCCGGCGGGAGGTCAAAGAAGAAACCGGCGTGGATGTGAAGGAGATCCGCTACTTCGGCAGCCAACCATGGCCTTTCCCGGATTCATTGATGACTGGCTTTATGGCCAAATATGCAGGTGGCGAAATAGCTATCGAGAAAAACGAAATAGAAGACGCCGGGTGGTTCAAAGCGGATAGCTTTCCGCCAATTCCCCCTAAGATCACCATTGCACGGCAGTTGATTGACCGATTTGTTGCCGAGCGGAGCAGAGACCAATGATCAGTTGCCCGAGTTTTTTATTGTTTTAAATTCCTTTACAAAGTTTTTTCTTGTATTTTCCTTTTTTTCAGGATTTTCCACATCTTTGGTTTCTATCAAACACTTAAAACTCTTACTGTTTAAAAAAGTTAAAAAATCTTTTAAAGTCAGTCCATTTGGGTGCTTGTTAACAAAATCTGCGTATTTTTTAAACATCTCTGTTACTTGACTTCGTCCATCTTTGTAAATTGATGGATGAGAGTATTTTCCACTTAGTCGCTCAATTACTTTTATTCCGGAATATACTTCCTGCTGACCTTCGTGGTCAAAGTAAACTCTCAGCGTGCACTGTTTAAATCGTAATTTCTTGCTTTTTGTAAATATCCATGGTTCATTGTCCCCAGGCAATTTCAGCTCTACTTTTTCAATGCCAACTTCTTTCCCATCCATTTCCACTTTTTCTACATTCTTTTCTTCTTCCATTTTAGCTTCACCTCCGTTAGTGAAAAAGCGAAACGTTCTTTACATATTAAGTCGACGATGAGGTATATCTGTACTATTAGAGTGATATGCTGAGTAAGTCAAGAATTGATGCTCAAGGGGCTCCTCATCAAATTGCTGCAAGGGGAATACTCCGAGGAAAGATATTTAGTGTATAAACCGATTCTCTGTCAGGAGGATGCCTACCTTTTGGAGTTGGTTCGCTACATTCATCTCAATGCTTTGCGAGCCAAACTTGTATAAGATTTAGGGCAATTTGAAAGGTACTCGTATTCAGGCCTCAGCGTGCTGATGGGGAAACGTCACAACGATTAGCAGGATATTTATTACATTATGAAACATCTGTGCCCTTGGTCAACCTGCGCGATTGATTATTTGGGCGCCACTGCTCGAATGGACCATGCCTGTGACGATATCGGAGTGGGCACCATCGAGATGGGGAATACAGTGGCCGTTTCAATGGAAGGGGCGTCAAGGAATTCGGGGATGCGGCCGGAGCCGAGGAACTCGTAACAGAGGTGGGCAAGGGCACACCCCTGGGCTGCTTTCAGTGCATCATCCACTGCTCCAACGAGTTTACGGACATGGATGGTAAATACGTCACCTCGTCGCTGGAGTACGAGACGATCTGGTCCATGGATGCATGACCGACATCGCCGATTCCTCCCAGGATTACCATTGCACGCCAGTTGATTGACTGGTTTGTAGTTTTACAACGGGGCAGAAAATAACCTCCAATCAACTATCTCATCATTCCCCAGAAGGCAGTGGATGGACACGAATCCGTGCCCACCCATAAATCAATTGAGAGACAAATTACTATACACCCGCTTTTTCCCTGTACTCCGCAAAAGAGACCTTGAATTTTTCGAGCTCCTCTGGTGACAGGTCATCGGGAAATACAAGCTCCACCTGGGTCAGGCTCTCAACCATGGTGCCTGCATAGGGTCCCAGGGCCAGGGCTTTAACCGGATTCCCCTTCCCTAACTTTATTCTCCTGGCCATAAAAGCCGCCACGAATTTATCCGCTTTGGTCAGGATATTTTTCCACACCGGAGCGGAAGCCGCCATAATGAAATCCGCATCCTTCTGTGCTTCCTCTTCTGTGTAGAACTTCAATTCGATCAATTTGCCCACATCCATGATGGCGCATTGGAAGAGGTCCTTGTCTATGCCCCAGGCTGGTTCTGCCTTAATTTGATAGGCATAGTGTCCCGATATCTTTTTTAATTTCTTCTCAAACGTGGAATCGTATAATTTTTTACTTTCCTCGAGCCACTCCGGCATAGGATAAATACATGTAGTCATATGGCATACCTCCTTTGTAAACGTTCACGGGTTCAAAAGTTTCCCGCCTACAGCGGGATTCAAGGTTCAATTCTCGTCCTCGGAGTGCATTTGCAGTACGTATTCACGAGAAAAGCATCGTCTCAGGCCTAATCCAGATCACAAACCCAACGGCCGATAATTTCGCGCCTTTTCATGGCTTCGGCCACATCATTGATCTCTTCTAATTTGAAATGCTTGGTAATCAGTTTGTCCAACTTGAGATCCTGCGTCATGGCCATATGGGCATACCTGGGGATATCGATGTCTGTGGAGATACTCCCATAAAGGGTCCCTAAAATCGAATGTTCCTGAAGGGGCAGAAAGGTGAGTTGCATGGGAGCTTCCTGGCCGGCTGGTATGATACCGGGGGCCACCAATTTTCCGCCTGCGGCAAGACACCAGTATGCCTGGATATAGGCCCCAGGATCGCCTATGGCCTCTACAACGACATCTACCCCTCCTCCTAAGAAACCCAAACCTTCAACGGGCAGACCACCGGTCTCGGTCCTGATACGTTCAACCGGATCTTCCTTAGAGCTGTCAATAAACTCAGTGGCTCCGAACTCTCTCGCAATGGCCTCCTTGCTCCCTTCAATGTCCACGGCGATAACAGGATTTGCATTACTGAGGGCCGCGGCACGAACCGCATTCAGGCCCACCCCTCCCATACCAAACACGACCACTGAATCACCGGGCAGGATCTCCGCCTTTTTGGTGATCGAACCCCATCCGGTGGGCACACAGCACCCCATAAAACATCCCTGATCAAGGGGCAGCTCCTTGGGCAGGACAATAGCGCCATCTTCGGGGATTACCATATGGGTGGCAAAACCTGAGACAAATATGTGGTAAAACACCAGCTCTCCGTTTTTGTCCGTCATCTTGGTGGCACCGCTTGGGAGTTGCCCTGCTGACAAGGTCCAGAGGTTCCCGGTGCAGATACTGCCCCTCCCTCTCTGGCACTGGGGGCATTTGCCGCAGGGAATCATCCATGTGGCGGTCACATGATCTCCCTTTTCGACTTTCGTGACCTTCGGACCCACTTCTTCCACTACGCCTGCTGTCTCATGGCCGAGAACAAAGGGATAGGGAACCAATTCCCCCATCTCCCCCAGCATGTAATGGAGATCTGTATGGCAAAAGGCGGTGTTGACATACTTTACAAGCACTTCTCCTTCACCGGGAGGTTCCAATTCTAATGTTTCAATGGTTAATGGCTTATTGGCCTCCCTCAAAACCGCGCCTTTAATCTTCATGGAAATCCTCCTATTCTATCCAGACAGCCTGTTTAAACCCGGCTTTAATGTCCGCATCCGCGGCGATAAACCCGGCTCCTTGCGCAGTGGCCTCCGCTGCTAATAAAAGATCAAAAATCTCTCTGCTTCCCCTTTACCAAAAAAGGTGGAGTTTTTGAAGCAAACAGGTCGCTTTGACGAGAAGATCCACTAATAAACCCCGCAGATCCCGTCTATGGCCATCTCCTCAATAATAATTTCCTGAGTCTTGAAAACACTGTCTTAATCGTTGTCTTTTTGGTTGCCTTTCACAACTGTTTCTTTGTCTTCTATCCCTTACATAGTCCAGACCTCGTTAAGTGGTTGAATGGTTGAGTCCCGCCCAAGACGGGATTAAGTGTTGTTATTATGTGAATTCATATCGTTTGCCTTAAAATTGGGCACTCGTAAAATTCAGAAATTTGGGCATTGAAATATAAATCTTTTCCTTACCTTAATCCCTCAATGCCTAATTTCGCAATTCCTCAATTTGGCTCCATATAGCCATTGCGAGCAGAATGATACTTTTTAGCCCTGCGTCTTTGCGCGAGGCCTGTTTAGTTACTTATCTACCATCATCCTCCGAAAACAGACTGAAAAATATTCACCTCAGCCCCATTTTCCAATCTGGCATCCTCAGCCAGCAGCTTGCCTTCCACAGCAACAACTCCTCCAAAGGATTTTAAGATCTCCAGATGGGCGAGCAGGTCTTTGACCCTCGCACCATCCGGAATCTCAACCTCCATGCCCTGCTCATGATGATACCCGGGAAAACGTTGTCCCAGAATTCCAAATAATTTAACCCTGACTTTCATTCCAAATAATCGATGGGCGATCCCTTTCTATTTCATCCGCGTAATCTGCGTAATCTGTGGATCAGAAGTCAAAGGTGCTGTCCATCTCCTCATCGCTGATGAGCACCACTTTGTTGTGGGGGGGAAGTGCTTCCTCATAGAAAAACTGAGGTAGACGATCGTCCGCGGCGGTAAACCCCGCCCTTCGGTTGAAATCCAGCTCTTCCTTTAAAACCCTGATCCCCAGTGCGGGAATATCATCCGGTCCCATTTGGGTCCCGAACTTGGCATTCATGGCCTTCAAAAAGGCTTCAGCCCCTTCGGGCGTGGTCAGGGCAAAACTGGCCAGCAGGCACAGGCCTGTGCAATCCACCGATGCCATGGCAATCTGGGTATTTCGGGAGGCCTCCACCTGCCCTTCCGGTTTCAAGGGATCCAGTGCCCTTGACATGTACTCTCCCACTACGTTTCCCGCCGTGTGATCGGCCCCCATGGGGGAAGTGGCATAGGTGACCGCATTTCCCTGCATGGCCCTGGGGTCATAGGCTGCAATGGCCTGTCCCTTGACCACGGGCACCCGCTTGTGATTGAAGTGTTTGCCTATTGCAGCGGCGCCGTTTCCGAGGATTTTGCCGAATTCCGTCCCCTTTCCGATCTCCTCGACCATTTCAATGGCCGCCTCGCCGTCGCCGAAGTTCTTGTATCCCGCATCCATGGCCACAGCCACGGCCACCCCCGTGTCCATGGTATCAACGCCGATATCGTCGCACAGACGGTCCAGTTGCGCGATGGTGTCAAAATCGTCGATGCCGGTCATGCCCCCCATGGACCAGATGGTCTCGTATTCCAGGGAGGAGGTGACGTACTTGCCCGCCTTGTCCACGAATTCATTGGAGCAATGCACAATGCACTGGGCGCAGCCCATGTGGCTCGGGTTCCCGCCCCGTTCCTGAATGACCTTGGCCAGGGCCTCGCCGCTGATTTTCTCCCAGCCTTCCATGACCCCCTGTGTGGCATTGAGGGTGGGAAAGGCCCCCATGGAATTGACCGGCGCCACCATGCCCGCCGTTCCCAGGGCAGGCAGCATCTGCCCGGTGAAAGGATGCTCCTTGACAGCCTTGGCAAAGGCTTTGGCCGCTTCCTTGAAGGCTTCGGGATCCGCTATGGCATCGGCGCTCTTGCCACGTTGATCCACCACAATGGCCTTGAGCCCCTTGGATCCCATGACAGCCCCCAATCCCCCGCGACCTGCGGCCCGGCAGGGACGCCCATCCACATCAGTGGTTTGGATGGAAGCTGCGGTCAACTTCTGCTCGCCGGCAGGTCCAATACAGAGCACCGAGCTCTTCTCCCCATAGGTCTCAAGCAACTTCTCAGACAAAGCATAGGTTCCCATCCCTTTATACTCTTGAGCAGTAATCAGGCTGGCATCACCGTTCTCATCGATTCTGAAGATATAAAGTTCACCATCAGGAGCCTGGTTTTCAAAAATAATGGCAGTGATTCCCAAATGACCGAGGGCAGCGGCAACGGTTCCACCGGCGTTACTCTCCTTGATTGTGCCTGTGAGCGGGCTTTTTGCCCCTATTGAAACCCTGCTGGTGTTCACTAAACTAGTCCCACTCAGGACACCGGGCGCTACAATCAGTTTATTCTCCGGGCCCAGCGGGTCACACGTGGCCGGGACCTCCGCATTGATCATGATTGAAGTAAGCCCCCTGCCCCCAAGCCCCATATATTCCTGAGGCACATCTTCCACGTTCACACTCTTTGTGCTCATGTCTACCTTTAAAAATTTCATGTTTCCCTCCTTGAATTGAGATTATCCAGCACCAGCAAGATGCCCTAAAATGAGCTTTCTGCTAAAGCCATTTTCCCTCCACCTTTCAAATCAACACCGCTGAATGATTCTTACACAATTCTCTACAGAAATCCAAGCATAAAATGGCAGGAGCAGGCAAAACCCATCCGCCCAGCCAGGGCGGATGGGTTTTTCTTCTAACTCAAATTCCGGACTAAATACAGGAGCGCATGATTTCCTTGATCTGTTCAGGGGTGATGTTCCTGGGATTAGGTTGGGTCTGCTACCGTTTGTTCCAGGGGGGCGCCAGCTTGATCTTATACTTGCTCCACTTGAACGGATAAACCGTCATCTGCTTACCATTCCACCATTGGCTGGCAGTGCTTGTAAAGATGGCGACCCCATCTTTGTCATACTTCACCTTTCCATTCACCGTCTCGAATTCATTGTCAAGCACCGCCTGTCTCACCTTTGCCGAATCCAGGGTTCCTGCCTTTTCAATGGCCTGCCAGAGGATCTGGCAAAGGGCGTATATTGCTCCTACGCTCACGGAATATTTCTTAAAGTGGTCATAATAACGTTCTCCTATTTGCCTGGCACCGGGGAAGGGAAAATCCATGGACCAGAACCCATCACAGAGGATGTACTGTGCATCTTTGCCCAAGGCCTTCCAGAATTCTCCGGCCCAGGTACCTTTCCATCCGTGAAAATATTTGACATTGAGATTGTTTTCCTTCATTTGCCGCACAAAGGTGATAACATCTGTGTCGGCACCAAAGATAAGTATGGAGTCTACACCGAGAGATTTGGCTTTGATAATCTGGGCCGAGTAATCCTTGGCTCCCACGGACCAGGGCTCATCTAAGACAAACTGGTACCCGTATTTTTTTGCAAGGTTCCTGAAAAGTCCGGCAAAGGCCCGGCCATCAAATGTGTCTTCCATGATGAGTGCCGGCTTTTTGGGTCTCTCGGCTTCAGGCATACTGTTCCAGATCTCGTACGGCACACTGCATGCCTGTTCCAGATCAAAAAAATAGAGGGTTGACCATTTGAAATGATGCTCTAACCAGGGTGGGATCAGGCATATGGATGTATGATAGTACTTGCGGTACTTCTCTGCCGTAATACATCCTGGAATCACACCGAAGGGAGCAGCAAAACCACCTAATA
>JACKQG010006519.1_pt1 | contig 12242 bp, 15 predicted proteins | sample 8237621 | NCBI WGS metagenome assembly JACKQG01 (sample SAMN15677084, study PRJNA649215) | marine metagenome | biome: marine; feature: Black Sea; material: saline water; isolation source: suspended particulate matter (SPM) from the Black Sea western gyre | collected 2013-06-09/2013-06-10 | depth...
TGTCGATATTATCGAGTGCGGCGGCCAGCTCGCCAGCCGCCTGCATTTCACCCACCAGGGCCGCTTCGTTGATGATAATCTGCCCGTCCTGGGCGACGATAGCGTCCGAATCAAGAGAAACCTGCAAGCTGCCTTCGGCACCATTATTCAGGCCGTAGGCAAGGTCAAGGGTGCCTTCAAAGTCTGCCGGGGCGGCATAAGTCCAGGTGCCGTCCCCGTTGTCGGTCATGCCTTCCCCTTCTTCCGGGGCTTCAACATTTAGACCAACCTGGGTGCCACGAATACCAATGGTCGCCACAGGCGTATCAAGGGTCATGGCGTCTGGGTCCGTCTTGGCGATCTGGCCACTGACAAAGGTAAAGACGCCTTCGACGGCGGAAATGGAAACGGATCCTTCCTGGGTGGCCGGATCGTAGACCATCTCATCGAGAACCATGTTTCCGTTTTCGGCCATCGAGAACGTCGTTTCATCAGCAAGGGTGACGCCAATGGAGCCACCCCCTGCGGTTTCGATAACATCACCTTGATAAACCGGGGACCCTGGCTCCAGCTCGACTTTGGTACCATCGATCCTGGTTGCGACAACCGAGCCGCTGGTGGTGTCGACAGTACCGATCGGTTGCGCATCAGCACCCGATGCAGCCTGCGCTATCTCTGTCGCGTCGCCATCTTGAAATGGTGTGACGTCGGTCAGGGAAATGTTGTCTTGTCCGGTTGTTTCGTTATCGGAAGCCATGGTCTTCTCCTAAAGGACAACTCGTTAAATCCTCCCGTTTTCTCTTGCCTGAAGTTATTTTTCAGTCATTTGAAAAGAACAACAGACAACAAGGGATTCGCAGAGTCCGCGAATTTCAATAAAATTTTATCTAAATTTTCAGAAAAGCGCTGTGACCGCTGTCACACCATGGAAAATAAAAGAATTAACCCTTGGGGCCGTCAATCACGGCCTTGATGGTTTTGACAATTTCGTCAATTTGCATGGGCTTTGTCAGATAACGGATAAAGCCTGCATCCCGCCGCGCAAGGGATGTAAAACAAAGCACACTTATTGCAAAACGCTCTTTCGCCAACGCCACAAGGTCGAGTGTATGTTCGGAAAACTCAAGGGCTTGCGATGTATTGCAAGTCGTTACAATCGCTGCGCCCACACCTTCTTCTCAGCGATTTTTCTTGCCGATTACACTAAATAATACCTCACACAATGAGCCTGAGCCTAGCCACCCACGGCAAAGGTCAGTTCATCAGCCCGGTCCTGACTCACAAGTTCATCCTCAATGGCATTACATTTTGCCATTTCGAACAGGTGCTCGTTTGTGATTAGAGTACCGTATCCATCTGCAAGAATCTGATAGGTATGGATTAATTTTCCATCAGCATCTTTAACTTCAATATTTGGCATCATTCCCTCCCATCATCAGTTTGTTAAATATAATGATGATCTTGTCGAATGAAAGTGCTTAGAAATCCGGATAATGACTAGGGCTGTTGAAGAGTTTCCTTGTCGCTGCCATGATGCCTGTCCTACCGTCAGTCTTAGGTTACGCCTTTTCCTCCTACAGGAGACAGGTGTGTTTCAAACCGTTGCGTATCCGGGTTCCAACGGTGCAACTGGAACAGGGGCCGTTCTTTCCAATCTGCCTCATATTCGCCTAGACGATTGTCTGGCGATAATGAGGGAGTGACTGATGCGTTACAGGTTTCCAACTCCACGCTGAACTGGCGGTGCATATGGCCGCAGAACAGATGCACAATCTGTTCGTGGCGCGCAACCAACCGGAGGAACGCATCTGCCAACGAGGGATCGTCGAACTGGAAAGGATACTTTGAGGTCGGGACCTCGAACGGCGGATGATGCATGAATAGCGCGGTGGGAGAATCAGGCTGTTCCTCGAGCAATTCCTCCAATATGCGCAGCCTGAACGAGCAAGTCGTTCCAATATTGCTTTTTCTTTTCTGGGTGTCCATGGCGATGAGCCGCACCGGGAACCCATCTATGCTGTAGATGAGAAAACCGCCGACCAATTTCGCACCACCAAGATCCCCGAGCCCTTCAATCAGGTTTGCGCCTAGATCGCGGTTACCCAAGGCGAAAAACACCGGGATGTCAAAATCTTCCATCATGGATTTAACGGTTTCGTATTCCTCCGCTTTGCCGCCTTGAGAAACGTCACCGGAGTGCAAAATCAAATCAGGTCTTTCGTCCATTTTACCAACATGCGCAACAAAGGCCTTAAGCGCGGTTATGCGCTCAAGAGTGTGAGGCTCATCTGGATCAGGTTTGGTAATATGGGTATCTGAAATTTGTGCTATCAGCATCGGATTTGGAACAGCATTTCCTTATGAGGCCTGTGACATGAAGGCTGTATAAGCATTTTTGTCATTATTAGATTGGCACCTTGATCGTCCCGTCAACATCCGGCTCAGCGATGATCGCGCCGCCGACTTCGATTTCTTCCTCGGTGGCGTCGCGGACCTTCAGAACTTCCAGTTTGAAAATCACAAGACGACCGCAAAGCGGATTGTTGCCATCGACCGTGAGAGTCTTGTCGTCCATACGAGTCACGATGAAGTTACGGGGTACACCCTTTTCACTTTCCATGGTGATGGTGGTGCCGACTTCCCGGTAATCTTGGGGGACGTTTTCGATGCGATCGGTAAAGACCAGGGCTTCATCCCTGGGACCGTAGAGCTTATTGCAATCGATGGGCACCTCGAGGACATCACCCGCTTTTTTGCCTTCCAATTCCGTCGTGACGGTTTGGTCCAGGGCACAATCCATGCCGTGTACATAGCCGATGGGAAACTCGACCGCAACGAGGGGTTCGCCGGACTTTTGGTCGATAACCTTGTAGCTCAGCTCGACGAACTTGTTGTCTTGAATGGTTTCGCTCATATCACGTTACAACCTAGATGTTAGAAGACGGAGGCGCCATAAATCTTGATCTCATCCTGCTCATTGCAACCGAGAACCAAACGACCGAGCCATTCACCCTCTTTTTTCGTGCTGCGAACACGATAAAGAACCGTCACGTGCTCGCCACGGCGAATGATGCCGAGATAATCGTAGACTTCGGAAAGGCTCCGGGTCAGTTCGCTCTTCGCGAATTGCTTTCCGATTTCGATTTCGTTCAAACCCTGGATCAGACTAGGGTCAAAATTGCGGATAAACTTTCCATATTTACCTTCGTTTGATGCCCTGACGAGCTCTATCCACATCGGCTCGGCAACGGCCAGAATATCATCATCCGTGAGTTCAATAATGTTCATGTGTGTCCTCAATCAAACTGAAAATGAAATCTTGCAGGGGGCAAAAAAAAGATCAACACAAGTGCAGTCTGCGTTTAACTAAACGCAGATATGTTGCACGTATCTTTTAATAGCGATCAAATTACCTGCATTAAAACGATGCTGTTTTAAGGCAGTTTGATCTAAGAATGCTGATCTTTTTTCAAACCCCCGGCAGAAGTTCGACGTGAACGCCTGCCGGGTCTTGAAGATTACACGACTCCAGCAACCTCGTCATCGGTCACCAAGTGATACAGGGGTGCCTTCTCCATGGTGTATTCGCCGGTCTTCGGATCACGACGTGACACGGTAAGAACGTGCCAGTTTTCATCATCAACCTTCATAGCATCACCACGATAGTAGTAACCCGGCCAACGGGTTTCCTTGCGGAACAGAGTGTGCTGCAGGACACACTCGGACGTACGATGGCGGTGCTTGACTTCCCAGGCACGCAGCAATTCGTGAAGATCCTTGGCCGCAATCTTCTCAAGATCTTCTTCCATGATCTTGAGCTTCTTGAGACCGATGCTCAGCAACTTGTCGTTGGTCATGTAGTTAACCGTCACGCCACCACCGTACTCGTCCATCAGCTTTTGCAGGCGGTCGAGTTCCTGACGCGGGTTGTGGTAGTTCGGATTGACCGTACCGGCAACGATTTCGTTGCGGTGGACCTTGTAGTGTTCCAGCGGCCTGAATACTTCTTCTTTCAGTTTGGCGATGGTGGCCTCGGAAACGCTGATGCCTTCGCCCTTGCCGTCGTCGATGTACTGACAAGCGGATTTCGCAGCAATGCGACCTTCGGTGAAGGAACCGGAAGAGAACGCGTGCGGCGTGCCGCCGACCGCGTCACCGGCGCCGAACAGGCCTTCGATGGTCGTCATGCGGTTGTAACCCCAGTAATATTCAGGCGGGGAAAGGTCCTCAGGACCAGAGCACCAGGCGCCGCTGCCGGTGGCGTGGGAACCCATGACGTACGGTTCGGACGTGGTCAGTTCCGGGTTTTCGTGCTTCGGATTAACGTCCGTAGCTGCCCACAGAACAGCCTGACCAACGGTCATGCCCAGGAAGTTATGCCAACCGATTTCTTCGAGATGCGGATCCTGGAACGAATGCATGGTAACCATGTGGATCGGACCGCGCCCGGCGTTCACTTCGTGGATAATCGCGTGATTACGCAGGCAGGTCGGGATCGGACGGTGGGTGGCGTGAGAAAGTTCCGGATCCAGATATTCCTTACCGACCATCTTCTGCAGTTCGGGGAACCACTTGGATTCATATTCCTCGCCATAGGCGTTCTGCGTGTAGGTCTTCAAGTGCAGGAAGTACGCGCCCACCGGGCCGTAACCGTCTTTGAAGCGAGCCAGAACGATACGGTTTTCCATCTGGGTCATCTTCGCGCCGGCGTTGATCATCAACGCGTAAGCGGAACCAGAGGACCACGGTGCGTACCAGACACGACCGGCACCTTCGCCGACGGAACGCGGCTTGAAGATATTGGACGCACCACCCGCACCGCAAACCACGGTTTTGGATTTAAAAACGTGGAAGTTGCCTGTGCGAACGTTGAAGCCGACGGCCCCCGCAACGCGGTTTTCCTTGGTTTCGTCCATCAGCAGATGGGTGATGCAGACACGGTTGTAAACCTTGTCGGCCGATTTCTTCGCGGCCTCTGCCACAAGCGGCTTGTAGGATTCACCGTGGATCATGATTTGCCACCGGCCTTCACGCAGGTAAGATCCCTTTTCGGTATCGCGCATGATCGGCATGCCCCACTCTTCGAACAGGTGGACCGCGGAGTCGACGTGGCGGGCCATGTCGAACAGAAGGTCTTCACGTAGCATTCCCATCAAGTCAATACGGGCATAATGAACGTGGTCTTCCGGGTTGTTCTCACCAAAACGGGTACCCATGTAGCAGTTAATCGCGTACAGCCCCTGGGCCACAGCGCCGGAACGATCGATGTTGGCCTTTTCGGCGATCACGATCTTCTTGTCCTGCCCCCAGTAACGGGCTTCGAAAGCAGCACCCGTCCCGCCAAGGCCTGCGCCGGCGACGAGGATGTCGATGTTGTCTTCGACAATTGTTTCGGTAGCCATCAGTAGTATACCCCTTCCTTCATCTTGAGACCGTTCGACACCGGGGTATGGATGTCGCCATCATCCATGCGGATATATTTCGGCTCGTTGTACAGCAGCTGACTATCGCGCTGTTCCTGGGTCGGCGCCGGAACATCCTTCAATTTCGGAATGGCGGAGCCCCAGGGCTTCGTGGTGATCGGAGCCAGCAAGTTTAGATCCATTTCGCCGTTGCGAGACTTGATGCGCCAGGCAATGACCCCCTTTTCCTCATCGCGGTCGACGCGGACGCTGTGGCCGAGCGGCGCAAAGTCCGCGTAGCCGCGTACATCAATCGCGTGCTGCGGGCACGCCTTCACGCAGGAATAGCATTCCCAGCACATGTCCGGTTCGATGTTGTATGCACGACGGTAGGTCGTGTCGATGTGCATGATGTCGGACGGGCAGATATCAACACAGTGTCCGCAACCGTCGCATCGTGTCATATAAACGAAAGTAGGCATAATTCGTTTCCCTCTCTATTAGAAAGAATTTTTCAAATTTGATTAATAATGGTTGGGCTGCTCGCGCTTGATGCCGAGTCCCATGTTCGGCGGATTGCTGCCCATATATTCCGGGATATCGGGAAACTTTTTCTGCAACTCGGGATCCGTCAGATCGCCAATTTCGGGCATGTTCTCACGAGAACCGTCGGCCTTGATGACCCGCTTGTTGAACGCAGCAGCCGGTTTGAAGAACATGTGGGCGAACTTAGACCAATACACACCGCCGAACAGAACTGTGGCGGAGATAATGAACAAGCCCAGGAACACCGAGTCCAAGGGTGCTGCGCCCATGGAATACAATATGGACCAGACCAGACCGAAAGTCGTGGTGCCCAGTAACGACAGAATGAACAGGTCAGCCTTGACAATGCGGTTCCAGGGAATCCCTTCGGCCGAAACATCAACGCGAATGGCGAACCAGAACCAGTAACCACCAAACATCACCATGGCGGCGCCCAAGTGCCACAACTGAGAAACGATGGCCGGGGCTTCGTGGGTCGGATACGCGAACACCAAAGCAATGGTCGACACGAGAAACGTGATGAAGCCGTACATGGTGAACAGGTGTGAAATCCGGCGCTTCGGATTGCAGAATTCGCCAGAGGTCACGACATCAACAGCTACCGTACTGACGGCGATGCCGATTTTGTCGCCGGAGCCCAGCACACGCGTACGCGAGGCTTCGGCAGCTTTGGCCTTGGCGAAAAAGTACTGGGCGCTTTTCTTGTGGATCATGTCAAAAATGGTACCGCCAACGACCAGGATGAACATCAAGATGACATAACCCTGGATAACGTTGAGCGGGATGACTGTCGCAAGATCAGCGATTGGATTACTGGCGAACATCAAATTCTCCCCGTGTCGCAGTCGTAAATTAATAAAAAGCTGGTGTCAGATCGTTCTATTAGATACGCATTATATAAGTGAAACTTAATTTGACAATAAGAATGACCACTTTATGACTAATAGAATTATTAAACCTGCTTAAATGGTATTATTTTTCGTAAAATATTATGATTTTTCAATAAGATATCAAAATATTTGGAATAACTATTATTTGTGAATGAATTGACTTATGGCGCCTCAAACTCCGTATCCGGACTCACTTTGAAATGTTCCTAATCCTGGAATTTCGAATGTTGCAGCGCACAATTTATTAATCGATTTTCATCGCCCTTCCCTGCAGTTTCTGCTCCCGTTCGCGCCCGGACATGCATCCCCATCTTTATCCCTGTCAACAGAATGCGTTGCGCTGCCGCGCGGCTGAATTTCCAGAGATCATGTTCTTGTTTGTCCGGATATTCTGATGTGGTGCGAAAAAAAGTTGCTTCCCTCCAGCAACGTCATCGTATATATTCCGTTTTTGAAATATGAGAAACCTTACGCCCGGGTGGGGGTGTTTTTGCGGTTTTGCAAGAACCTATCTCGGTTTGTAACCAAGCAACAGGTGAGTTGAGTTATGGGAAACGTTAACGCTAAAGATCCGGTTCCGGATGGGAAGACCAAGTACTACACCACGAAGCAGCAGCCAGTGAACGACAAAGGTTTTGTTGGTTACCACACTGAATGGGTCGAGTGGCACAAAGAAGTTCCCTACGAAACCCCGAAAAAGCCGTAAGCTTTTCGGACGGGCACGCGAAGCCCGATAAGGAATACAAAAAGGGAGGCATAGAGCAGTTCACGTTTAAACGTGTAGAACTGCTCTAATTTTTTTTAACAACGATCAATTTCATGCATTTTAACGATTCCGTTTAAATACATATTGCTCTAAAACGCCTCCCTTTTTTTTGCCGATTAGCCCCGATTCCGACGTCGCTTAGGCGGGACCGGCTAATTTTTTCAGGAATTCGGCGCGTTTCACTGCGTCCAGGACGACGCTTTCCTCGGTGGGCATGCCCCCCAAGTACCATTCGCACGAGCCATCTTCATATTCAATGGCGGGACCGTCTTCCCGATGCAGCAGTCCTTGCACCCACCATTGCTGCATTTCGTGCTCTTCGATTACTGCGGGACCGTCTTCACGATGGCGCACGCCATTCACCCACCACTGCTGCACGCCGTCGGGGCGAATAACGGCCGGGCCATCTTCCCGGTGGGCGATGCCGTTTTGATGCCATTCCTGGGTGCCATCCGATTCCATGATGGCGGGCCCGTCCTCGCGGTGCGGTTGACCATTTTGCCACCACTCTTTGGTTCCGTCCCAATGTTCCACGGCGGGGCCGTCTTCGCGGTGCCGTTTTCCATGAAAAAACCAGACCCGGGTTCCATCGGGCATTTCGACGGCCGGGCCGTCTTCACGGTGCAAGCTTCCATCAAGCTTCCATTCGATCATTCCGTCTTCTTTTTCAGTTTTCTCTGGTATTTTGGGCATCAATTTGCCGTTTTGCCACCACTCTTGGCGACCGTCTTTATGTTCCACGGCAGGGCCGTCTTCGCGGTGTTGTTTTCCATGGAGAAACCAGACCCGGGTTCCATCGGGCTTTTCGACGGCGGGGCCGTCTTCACGGTGCAGATTTCCATCAAGACGCCACTCGATTGTTCCGTCTTCTTTTTTGTTTTCTTCTGGTGTATTGGGCATTGATAAAATCCGTTTCACTTAGTCTAAACTCGCGAGACACATTACGGTTCAGTATAATGTCGCTCTTGCCAAAGGGGCTAACTTTGTACGACATAAGATCACCCTAATCTTCGTCAAATATAGAGATGAGTTCGCATCCATCTGACAACAACAAAATCCCTTTAAGCAATCATTGGGTATTAAGGAGCTTCCATCAGCATTTAATTAAGGAAACATCATGGTGAAATATACATCGCATAGCCATCAATCCCTTACTGAACGCTTGATGGCCTTTCGTGACGCCCGAGACTGGCGTCAGTTCCAGAGCCTTAAAAATTTGATCGTCTCTTTGAACCTGGAAGCAGCAGAAATGCTGGAACTGACACAATGGAAGATGGATGAGGAAGTCGAAAATTCGATGGAAAACCGCGAATTTATTGACAAACTAACCCATGAAATGGCGGACATCTTTATTTATCTACTGATGATCAGCGAGCGCACAGGTGTTGATCTAATGAAAGCGGCCTCGGACAAGATTGAACACAACGCCACTAAATACCCGATCAATAAATCCCGTGGCAATGCAAGGAAATACACCGACCTCTAGTGTGATGGTTCTAGAGCATGTCCGGTTTATTTTTCAAAAATTCCTTGATCCGCTGGCGACCGTCTGGCGACGCCTGCTTGCTGAAAAGAAGCGTCGCCTTTCAGACGTCAGGGAACTTCCAAATCTTAAAAGAGGGAGAGACCGATACCGGTCCCTCCCCTTATATCCTGATGCCAAAGCAGGCAATTTGATGTGGCTCTATTTTTGTGAAGCATAGAACTCCTGCAATACCTTGACCACTTCCGGGCGCGAGAATTCTGGCGGGATGTCTTCTCCGGCGGTCAGCATTTCGCGTTGCTGAGTGCCTGAGATATGTACCTGGTCGGATTTGTCATGCGGGCACGTCTTGGCCGTCGCCATGCCGTTGCACTTGTTACAGTAGAAGGTGATGTCGATTTTAAGAGCCTGGGTTTCCAGCGCCCCGTCCCACAGGGTGTCAAAGATGTGATGGGCATCGAACGGACCGTAATAGTCGCCGACACCGGCGTGGTCGCGTCCGACAATCAGGTGTGAACAACCAAAGTTCTGACGGATCAGTGCATGGATCAGCGCTTCACGCGGTCCGGCGTAACGCATCTCAATGGGATAGCCGCCCTGAATGACGGTGCCCTCGACGAAATAGTTGTCGATCATCGCCTGAATGGCTTTGGTCCGGGTTTCAGCCGGAATGTCACCGGGTTTAAGCTTACCCAGAACCTGGTGAATGAACACCCCGTCGGTAATTTCGATGGCGATCTTGGCCAGGTATTCGTGGCTGCGGTGCATGGGGTTGCGGGTCTGGAAGGCAGCCACCTCGGACCAGCCTTTTTGTGTGAACAGGGCCCGGGATTCGGCGCAACTGAAATAAAGATCGCTGTATTTTTCCTTGTATTCCCCTTCGTTGAGGACCCGAACCGAACCGCCCAGATTAACCGCTTCCTGTTCCATCACCTTGGCGACGCCGGGGTGGGCCGTGTCGGTGGTGGCATATACGTGCTGGCACTCGAATTCCTTGTCGATGCTGTATTTGTCGGATACCTGCATGACCGCCATGATGTCGCCGCTTTCACCGTCAACCAGGGCAACTTCCTCGCCAATGCCGATGCTGTCAGCCAAATCCTGAGCCGCCGACAAGGTGATCGGGATCGGCCAGAACAAACCGTCTGTCATTTTCATGCTACCGCAGACGCCTTTCCAGTCGGCCTCATTCATAAAACCGTCCAGCGGCGTGTAGGCCGCCATGGCGAACATCAACACGTCGGAGGTTTCCTTCGACGTCATCGGAACCTGTTTCAAGCCACGGGCGCGTTCAAGTTCAGCGGCGCGTTCGACTTCAGCAACTAATAGAGACTTGAGTTCTCCGCCACCGTGAGGCGATACCAGCTTCGACATGATTGTTTTTCCCCTTCACCAATAATTGGAACAGGGGGGTTGTAACAAATGTCGAGGGCTGCGGGCTATCATTAAATTACAAATATCTAATAAAGGCCGTCCCTATCGCATTACCGAGGCGCTCTTTACGAAGTCTTTACCCCGATATTCATAGTCTTACAGGTAAGATTCGCAGTGTTATATTGAAATAAGGAATTCAGTGATGGTGGTTGCCGCATTTAAAGACGAAATCCCGAGCTTCCCGACCGGCCTGTCAACAAGCGTAGGCGACGACACGCTTCGTGATATGGAAATTGCCGGCGCCGTCGATGGCGACATTGCCGGACGCACCATTACGGTGCTGGAAAGCGGTTCCATCCATGGCACCGTCGGGGCCGATACGATCGTCATCAGTGGCACCGTCAACGGCTCGATCAATGCCCATAACATTGAACTGCTGGCAACCGCCCGCGTCGAAGGCGAACTGCACTACGACAACCTGACTGTTATTACGGGCGCCCATATGGAGGCCCGCTGCACGCCAGCCGCCGCTTAATGCGGGCGGGTGCCCGCTGCGCCAGCCCAATGTGGAGATGTACCAGGACGCCATCAACTAGGAATTCGGCACCAACTTCAACATCCCGGTCGTCTTCTAAAGCCAACTGATGGCACTGGCGTTTGGCATGGACGCGAAGAATGATGCCGCGCTGGATCAGAATATTATTAAGGCTGATAAATTGGTGGGCTGGGGAAGTACCTCCTTTATCACCACTGTCATTCCCGCGAAGGCGGGAATCCAACTTCTAAAAATAAATCAGAGTACATCCAAGGACTTTCTAAGCTCTTCCTTGAACCTAACAGCAGCATCCTGAATCTCCCCTATCTTACTCGAATCTGCTGGACGACCACGAAGCTCAAAACCATCCGAAGTTGCCGCTTTACGAAAAACGGTTAATGCCACTTCGGAATTTCGCATTTTAAAACCTTTTTTGGCTAAAAGACCCAGTTCTGATCCTAAATTCTTTCCCAAGCTTTTTACTTCTCGAGCCACCTCGCTAATAGTAGGATCGTCAGCGGTTAATATCCAATATCGACTAGAACGTCGTTCATAATTTGTCGCAATTTCTTCAATACATTTGCATCTATCGCGAACGTCGTTTTTCCTCTTTAAAGAACTATCCCAAAATGCTTTTAGGATAAGAGAAACTATTCCACCAATAATAATTAAAAGAGATTTTTCACCAAAATTCTGCATTTCAGTTATTAGTGATTTGCTTTTTGATTTGCTGAATTGATATAGGCTCTTATTTCATCAATAAGTGCTATGTCGTCACTGACGATAGAAAGCAATTCATTTAATTCTTGAGCAGAAAAATATCCCCCTCGAACCAATCCTCCAAAGGCCTCTTCAAGAAAAGAAGACCCATAACCTTCACTGCCATCTAATTGGATTATAACTTTTTCGCCTTCTCTTAGCGCGGGAACAAGGTTTTGTTCGCGGAAAGCTTCACCAGAATAAGGGCCGTCATCCACATACCTACCCGCAGGGTATGGTGAAAAATCTTTTGCCACATCAATGACCGTTTTCATGGCGCATCTCCGCTCGGAATCGTTCCTTCCCAGAGTAACAGTGTACCCCCAATCGATTGAGAATGGGTTAACAACCTTTCCCTAACTGATGACCGAGGCTCATTTGGAACATATATGTATTCTCCTCTGTTACTCAAGGCTCTAAAGCGACCATCCGGAATTAGGTCAGTATATTTGCGAATATCTCTAAATAACCCACCCCCGTGGGTGTTGCCCCACAAAGGTGAGCACTC
>JACKQG010006520.1_pt1 | contig 12240 bp, 9 predicted proteins | sample 8237621 | NCBI WGS metagenome assembly JACKQG01 (sample SAMN15677084, study PRJNA649215) | marine metagenome | biome: marine; feature: Black Sea; material: saline water; isolation source: suspended particulate matter (SPM) from the Black Sea western gyre | collected 2013-06-09/2013-06-10 | depth...
ATGGGAGCGGCCAGAGGACGCTCAATATTCCTACCCTGAGGTGGCACTATTCAATCGCTCCAGCGACCCCTTGGAATTTCAAGACGTTTCGGAAGCAAACCTTGCAATCACTGAGCAAATGCTTGGCGATTTGTTTCGTTGGTACAGCGGTTTATCGAGGGTCGAGCCGAAATTCCTACCAGGAAAAGACCCGCAACTGCGACGCCAAGATATGGTGGACTTAGGTTATTTGGATTCGGTACCAGACAACGTGGTTCAACCTTGGAAAAACATCCAGCAGGGAAGTGCAAAGGGACCGAATCATTGACCGCGCCTTCATCCTCGCGAGGAGCAGCGCCGTGGCTAGAGGGTGCCATATTGGCGACCTTGGTCGGTACGGTTTTAGTAATGGGCGGTGAGGCCGTACGTGCTTCCTATCACGGCTATTTGCACACCACCATCGGACAAACTGTGCTTCGCGACGGGCTGCTGCCTGAGAATCCTTATCACGCGGGCAATGGCCTGCGCTATTACACGCTCTACCCCACATTGGGCGCCTTATTGGGACGCCTCGGGGCCGGGCCCATTTGGGGTTTCGCTTGGCTGAACATTTTGTCTGCGCTACTTTTTGCGCCCGCTAGCGACGCCTTCGCTCGCGCTTCCGGGCTTACCTTTTCACAACGCCGCGCGACCTTTCTCACTGCAGTTCTGGGGTTTAACGCATTGGGTTGGGTCGGCTGGATGGTGGCCTCTCATTCGCCGGAAATCCAAGTCCCAGTATTTGCCCTTGAGTCGATGTCGTGGGGAGGTCATGCCTGGGCTTGGGACGCTAGGTTGCAATCCTTTTTACCCAAGTTTCTTAATGTAAGTTCTTTCGCTTTGGCGCTGCCTTTCATGCTTTGGGCGATGGCGCCAGCTATGGCTCGCGAAGGACGGGCGGTGCAAATTTTGGCTCCTTTGGGGGTCGCTCTGGCCATCAATCCGTTGGCGGGCGGCTTTGCAGTGTTATGCATTGCCATGTGGCAATGGCGGTCATTGTTTCACCAGGATTGGCGTCAAAAATTAGCATGGCCTTTTGCCGGTGTACTCGCCGGACTGTGCGCATTGCCGTTTTTGCTGCCGCTCTTTCAGTCCGCGCCCAGTGCACAGAGTCTGACGGGAACCGTTCGCTTCCAGCACGACGGACTCATGAATTTTTTTGGCCCGATGGCCTTGCTATTAGTTCCCGGTTTTCTGGGCATATGGCAATGGAAATCTGGTGAGCGCAATCGCTTGCTGTTTGCCTTGGTACTGGCCATTTTTATCACTGCATTTGCCACTATGCCTTGGGGTAACCAATACAAGCTCGCCCGAATTTCAGGTTTGCTGTGGGCAATCCCGGTAGGGCGCTGGTTGGGGTTGCAATGGGAAAAAGCGGGTAAACGGAGGTGGCTGCCGGTGGCATTTATCGGCTTAAGCCTACCCAGTTTGGTTTTAGTGGTGCAGGCTTACTTGAGTTGGGGTGGCGTCGCTCAAGCGGCTCCTTTGGTGAGTGGCCAAGGGACTTTGCAGTTACGGCAGGATTTGAAATTTAGTGCATTCCCGCCGTCTATCCTTGAGGCGGAAAGTTCCGCCCCGGCGGACGCGGTGTTGTGGATGCACCCTAATCACGTTGGTGCTAGAGCCAGTAATGGCGTCGTGCAAGGCAATGCACTTACCCCACTCTTTAGCCACTCATTATTTGTTGATTTGCCGCAAATTCATAACAATCAAATTGCTGACTTAGAGCAACGCATTCAACTTTGTGGCAAATTCTGGCAACCAAGTTTCACCAATGCCGACGGCAAAATCCAGCCAGCGAACCCGCAACAAGCTGAGCTGATGGCTGCAGCCGCTTTGCGGGATGCGCAGGCGATTTTGCCCCAACGCAGCTTGTTAGTGCTGACCTATATTTCGACGCCCTGGACTGCTACAGTTTTGGAAAATGCCGGGGCTAGCAAATTGGCGAGTGAAAGCGAACTCAGTTTGTGGTTAGTGCCTGGCTCGGTGAATGGGGCCGGAAACTAAGCGCCCGCAAGACCAAACTGCGGTTGATTTTTTGCAAGCCCTCGCCGTCGGCCAAGGTGCGGGCGACGCGCAAACAGCGCAAAACGCCGCGGCTACTTAAGTGCAGAGTATCGGCTGCGCGCACCATCGTACGCCAGGCATTTTGGCTGATCCCCTCTGCCTTGAGAGTTTCCAAACTTGCTTGCGAGGCCAAAGAAAAAGAACCGCGATCCTTGCGGTCAATTTGCTGTTTGTGCGCCTGTGCAATCCAATCTATAGCTTGCTGTTGAGTCGGCTGGGTCGGCGGGGCTTGTAAATCATCTGGCGCCACCGGGCTCATTTCGGCAAATAAATCGAATCGATCTAACAAGGGACCACTGGTCCGGTTGCGGTAACGATGCAAGTTGTGCGGCGTGCATTCGCATGGAATGACTGGATGGGTAGCAAAGCCACAAGGGTAAGGATTCCGAGCCGCAACCAGCAAGACGTCGGCGGGGAAAGTGGCCCACTCTTGAGCACGCTGCAGACGAACCTCTTTTTCCTCCAACGGCTGGCGTAATCCTTCCAATACCGGACGCTGGAACTCCGGAAATTCGTCCAAAAACAGCAAGCCGCCATGAGCTCTGGAGATTTCTCCCGGCCGCAGCGGGCGGCCGCCGCCGAATATTCCTTGCGCCGAGACCGATGGGTGAGGAGAACGGAAAGGCGCCCGAGTTGGTAGGCCGGTAACGGGACCAATCAAAGCTTCAACCCGCGCCAAATCCATTGCCGTAGCCTCTTCCAGCGGCGGCAGTAGGCTCGCCAATCGCATCGCTAACATACTTTTTCCCGTTCCAGGCGGTCCTTGCAGCAACAAAGGATGACGTCCAGCTACCGCCAAAATCCCAGCCCATCGCGCATGGTTTTGGCCACGTATGTCCTCCAACAGTAAACCGTTCGAATGCAGGTCCTCGGGTACCACGGCGGTATTTCGAATCTTTCGACCATCCCGTCCAGCGTTTTTGCCATTTAATACCGCCGCAACCTCTCCCAAATCGGCACAGCCAATGGCGCAAATATTCGGAGCAATCGCAGCCTCGGTGGCGGATTCCACAGCGGTGATCACAGTCCGAATTTGATTGCCTTCCGCGGCTCTTAAAGTAGCGAGCAAAGTGCCACGCGCTGGCGGTCGTAAGCGTCCTTCAAGGTCTAGCTCCGCCAACAACAAAATCGATTCTTGCAGTTGCTTAACCCCCCCCAAGGCTTGCAGCAGAGCTGTCGCCATGGCTAGGTCCAAGGGCAAGCCGCCTTTGGGTATTTGTGCCGGCACTAAATTGAACAGTACGCGTGCTTTTGGAAATTGAAACCCAAACGCCGCCAACGCCGACGGCAATCTTTCCCGCGCCTCCTTGGCGGGTATATCCGGCATTCCCACCAGCAGCGTTTTCGGCAAGCCGCGGCTCAACAAAACTTCGACCCGTACCAACTCCGCCTGCCCGCCAAAAAGTGCCGCTCCAAAAATGCTTGCTTTCACATGAATGGGACGGTTCACCTCACCAACGGTAACAAAGAATTCCCGACGGCAAGGTGAGTGCGGTCGTGCAGGTTGTCTTCCATTCAATGCCACGTGCCTGCAGTGGAGCAGCCATCGGTAACGGAAAGTTTTTCATGCTGGTCGAAACCCAAGCCTGCCGCGGTTGCAAATGATCCAATAATTCTCCTAAACCGTCCGTGGTCAAACCATGATGGGGAAGAAGAAGGACCTCGATAGGGCCCGGCGCCATCATGCTGCGCAACTCGCGCAGGCCATAGCCGAATTGATCGCCCAGCATGACCGCACGACCATGTGGACCGCGCACATCCAATACTAATCCGCCCTCATTGCTTGCACCGCTGCCGGCTGTTGGGCAGCCAATCAATTGGATCCGAAAAGGCTGCATCCCTTCAATCTCTAGCGATTCCCTCGCAGCGCATTGGCGCAGTTCAACACTTAAGCGATCCTCTAATGCATGCACTCCATTGGTATGATCATGGTCTTGATGGCTTAAAACTAAGTCCAAATTTTGCGACGCACCCAAGCGCGCCATCGCGGGCATAAAAACCCTGTCTATCAACGTCACTGGATTGAGGTCGGCGGAACCGAGGTCGAATACCAAAGACTTTTCTTCGCCAATAATGGCACAAGCGAGTCCGTGGCCAACTGGAAACGCTGCAATAGCAGGGGAGTTTCCTCGGTTGAATACAGATACTGCAACTAGCGGCGTAAGCAGGGCAAAACGATGAATCAATGACAATCCGCGGATGCGGGAGAACGTCAACAATGCTAAGCCGGATCCTATAAGCAAAGTATTGCTATGCAATCCGAGGGCAGACATCGGGGTCGCGGGTAGTTGATTCGCCCAAGAAAAAAAACTGCGCTCCAAGTTTTGCATTGCTTGCATGAGCTGCAGGCTAATGGGCGCTAAATCCGCTTGCACGGCAGCCAAACTCGCAAGCAATCGCGGTGGCATCAGCAACGCCAATAACGGGGTGAAGGGTATACTCCAAGGTTCGATGGTGCCCTGTAGAGCATGCAAAGTAGGCATGGTGCCGAGAAAGGCACATGTCGACGGTTGCAGGACCTTGCGCCAACTCGACGCATGCGCGGGCGGACTACCGCAAATCAAAGCACCTGTAGCCATGTAAGTAAGCAGAAACCCGAGCGAAGTCGGCGTCGCGGCTAAGCCGGCCAGCTCGACCCAAACCGCAATAGCCCACAACTGTGAACCGGCAATTCCTCGCCCTCGCGATGTTAGCCAATCACGTAAAAACACGGCGGTCAATGCACGAACCACCGGTGCCGAAAAATTCGCCAACATCGCAAATCCAAACAAGATGATGGGACGTAACCATTGCAGCGAAGGCGGAAATATGCGTTTTAAAAAGGCTTGCCAAACCCAAAAATGCATGCCCGAAATCGCTAGCAAATGTAGCAATCCAAGTTGGCGATAAGATTGGCGCTGATCTGCATCCAAGCCACCTTTTTCGCCCAGTAGCAAAGCCTGGGCTAAATGCTGATGAGGAGGCGGCAAATTGTTCTGTAAGCGCCGACGCACTTCATTTCGCATCCGTGCCCGAATGCCCAGCGGACGACCGGGTCCCAAATCCTGAACCGTGCAGTTCCGCAGCTGGTAGCCACTATTTCGGCTTTGCAAAACACCGCGCAAACGCACCGTATGGGAAAGCTGCGGCGTGACATCGACCTTACTCGAAAATAAGAAGACCTGATCTGGCGCCAGCAGTGGCTTGCCCGATGCGTTATTCACGCTATCGATCAATCCCCAATGGCCGCCAAATTCCGACGCCTGCCAGCGGACCAAGCGTCCGCTGATTTCTATGGCCTTACTTGCCAAAGGGGGCGGAACTCTGGGCAGGGGAGCTCGCGCCCAAGCCAAACAAGCCGCCGACAGCAACAGCAATCCAACCCCGCTCGTTTTTGCGCCGACATAAAGCCCGCCTAGGGTCAAAAAAGTTGCCGCCGCCGCCGCCCAACCGGCGCGGGCTCGCAATACATCCATGTGGGCAGGAGCATGCCAACCGGGGCCACGCGCCGCCCACAACCAGGCACTGACCAATAAAAAGACCAGTGCCGCCCAGCACGCAACGGACAAGCGATTTCCTCCCACACCAAGAGGACGGTTTGCATTGCCAAAGGTAACACTAGAATTCCCCTATGGCTGAACCCTTGCGCGCCCTATACCCCGGCTCCTTCGACCCACCCACTTTGGGCCACATCGACCTCATTACCCGCGGCGTCGCATTATTTGGTCCATTGTTGGTGGCCATCGCAAATAACAACACCAAAACGTCATTGTTCAGCATCGAAGAACGCATCGATTTCATTCGCGCCGAAGTCGGCAACCTGCCGGTGAAAGTCGATTATTTCCGTGGCCTGGTGGTGGAACATGCCAGGGAGCTTCAAATCCCGGTAATCTTGCGCGGCGTCCGCACCATTTCTGATTTTGAATACGAATATCAAATGGCCATGACCAATCGCGCTTTGGAGCCGAACATTGAAACCTCCTTCGTTATGCCTAGCGAACAATATTCCTACCTTTCCAGTCGATTAATCAAAGAGGTTTATGCGGCTGGCGGCGAATTACGTCGCTTTTTGCCAGATCCAGTGCATCACGCCTTGATCCAAAAACTGCAGAACAAAGAATAATGCAAGCGATTCATACCGACCAAGCTCCCGCCGCAATCGGCCCTTATAGCCAAGCCTATTTGGCCAATGGCGTGCTCTACACCAGTGGTCAAATTGCATTGCAAAAAAACGGCGAAATGGTAGTCGGCGACGTGCTCGCTGAGGCCGCGCAGGTTTTTGCTAATTTGTACGCTGTGCTGGCCGCTGCCGGATGCGCGCCAAAAGACGTAGTCCGGGCAACTGTATACCTAACCGACTTAGCCGATTTCGCCGACGTCAATAAGCTATACGCTGACTTTTTTGGCGATCACAAACCAGCGCGTGCGTGCGTGCAAGTGGCGGCCTTGCCCAAAGGCGCACAAATCGAAATGGACGTGATCGCACATTTGCCGGCGAACTAGCGCCAAAGTCGATCCTGCAAGGCGTCGGCGATGTGATTTAAGCACAACAAGGTCAACGCCAAGGCGGCGGCCGGCACCAACAGTAGCCATTGGCAATCTACCAGTGGATTCAGGGCAGCGAGGCCGTCGCTGGCGAGCATACCCCAACTAATCCCCGGCGCTTCAACGCCGAGCCCGAGGAAGCTTAAAAACGCTTCCATTAAAATGACGCGGGGCAAGGTCAATCCCAACATGACAAATGCGGCTGGCATGAGGTTGGGCAGGAAGTGACGTCGCAGTATCCACCAGCGGCTAGCACCGCTCAGGTGGGCAGCTTCGACGAAAGCAGTGGAACGCAAACGCAGCGATTCGGCGCGGGCGATGCGTGCCGTCGGCAACCAAAATAGGCAGCCGATGGCGATGAAAAAGATATGAATGCGGCCGATTCCGACCGTCGCCAGTTCGGCACGGTATTCCTGCAATACGGACAACAAGAAGAGCACCACCACAGCCATTGGCACGCCTTCAAGAAAATCGGCGAAGCGCATCATGAGCCGGTCGACTCTGCCGCCCGCCATGCCGGCAATCGCGCCGTAGGGGATACCAATGGCCAACGCGACCAGGCTGCCCAGCATTCCCACCAGTAGCGACAGGCGTGCGCCCCAAAGGGTGCGAGCGAAGAGATCCCGTCCTTTGCTATCTGTACCTAGCAACGGTGCTTCGAACCAGGCCGGTGGCTGTAGGCGATGGTCCAAGTCCATCTGTTCCGGCGCTGGGATCGGCAGCCACGGGGCCAGCACAGCGGCGATGGCCAGCGCAACTAGTGTGAACAGTGCCCAACGAGAAATCGCATGAGGACGGGCTAGGGGGTTGCTCAAGTGAAGCTCCTCAGGCGCGGATCCACGATGGCCATCAGCCAGTCGGCGAGCAACGTCATCAATCCCAGCAAGGCGGTGTAGGAAACGGTGATCCCTAAGGCCAGGGTGTAATCGCGATTCAGCGCCGCTTGCACAAAATGGGTGCCGAGGCCGGGCAAGGCGAACACTTGTTCAATCACCAGCGAGCCGGTTAGCATCGCCGCAGCCGTCGGGCCGAGGAAAGCTAGCAATGGTGGCAGCGCAGGCAGTAACACATGGCGCCGACGGATGGCGCTGGGCGGAAGTCCTTTGGCGTGAGCAGTGCGCACCGAGTCGCCGCGCAAAACATCACTCGCCGAGCTGCGGGCAAGGCGGGCGAGCTGTGCTGCAAACGGCAAACCTAGACAAATGCTCGGCAATACTAAATGTCGCCAGCTGCCGGTACCCGCAGGCGGAAGCAGACCGAAAGTAAAACAGAACAATGAAATGGCCAAGCCAGCTAAAACAAAGTTAGGTATCGATAAAAACAACGTGGTGCCAAGTAGGACCGTGCGGTCGATGGCTTTATTTCGGTGCCACGCGGCCAGAAATCCAACTGGAATTCCAATCGCAATGGCCAATAGGAGGGCGGCTAAACCCAGGCTTGCCGAAACGGGTAGGGCTTCGGCCAAGATACGGTTCACGCTGACGTCGCGGTAGCGCATGGAAGGGCCAAAGTCGCCTTGCACGATGCCCGATAAAGAGCGCCAATACTGCGCCAGCAGGGGCTCGTCCAAATGGTACTGAGCACGCAACGCAGCTTCCACCGCTGGCGGAAAATCGCGTTCAGTGTCGAAGGGGCCGCCGCGGGCCGCGCGGATCAAACCGAAAGCCGCCGCATGGACCGCCAACAAAGTGATCAACAATGCAAATAGCCGCCGGGCCAATGCGTTCATACCTCATTCACCGTGTGCTGCGGCCATAGCCTAATCACGGAGTTACCTCCAATCGCAGCCGGCTCCAATCCACATAGCCGCGCAAATTTCGCTGAAAACCCAGCACTCGCTTGGACACCAATTCAAAACTATTTTCATAAAACAACGGCATGATCACGGCTTGATCAAGCAGCAGTGCTTCGGCTAATTGCAGAAAATGCAAGCGCCGTTCGCGGTCAGTCGCTTCGCGGGCAGATTGCAAAAGTTCATCGTACTGGGAATTGTTCCAGCCGGTACGGTTGTTGCCACTGTTAGAGTGGAATATTTCCAAAAAGGTCATCGGGTCCAAATAATCACCGACCCAAGAAGAGCGCGAAATCTGGTAATCCAATCCCTTTTGACTAGCCAAAAACGTTTTCCATTCTTGATTCGCCAGCCGGACCGTGATCCCCAACCCGGCTTGCCATTGTTGTTGCAGCACCTCGGCGACGTCGCGATTCAGCTCGGATGAGTTGTATAAATATTCCACGTCCAACGCCGACGTCATCGTCGCCGCGAGAACTTTATTTTGTTCTTGGCCCGGGGCGTCGTCGGATGAGTTTTTCGCCTCCATGAGTTGCCAGCCGCTGATGCCCGGTGGCACCAAGCCGAACGCAGGCTGACGTCCGCCGCCGACTCCATTAGCAATTGCCGCGGGGTGTAATGCCGCGGAAAATGCGCGACGGGTTTGCAGCTCATCAAAAGGCGGACGCTGGGTGTTGAAGCGCAGGAAATAGGTGGCCCACTGTGGGCTGGGCTGGAATTCGTCGGAATATTCTTCTCTGAGGCGGGGGATGGCCAAGGCCGGCACCGCTGGGGCGTAATCGATATCACCAGTGAGAAATAAATTGAGTGCGGTGAATTGAGATTCAATGGTCAAGAAGTGAATGCGTTCAATCAGCACCTGATCCGCTTGCCAAAACCACGGATTTTTTTCGACCACTATGCGGTCGCGTATCCGTCTGGACACGATTTGATAAGGCCCGCTGCAAGCCAATTCGGGAGTGGTGTGGGCTGGAACCGGGGCCAATGCTTGATAGGCACACATCTCGGCAAATTCCGGGCGCGGTGATGGGAATTCAACCTGCAGCCAATCACCATCTAGGTGCAATTCCGCAGCGTGCAACCATTCGCCGTAAGGAGCGCCAAAATCGGGGTCCATTAACTGCTGCCAGCTGCGCAAAAAATCGGTTGCACGCAGTGGTGCGCCGTCGGACCAATGCAAGTTGGGACGAATTTGAAAACGCCATTTTTTGCCACCCAGCTCCGAGTGGAAAGTCGCGGCCAAATTGGGCTCAGGTTGCAAGGTGGCCGAGTCCAGGCGGGTTAATCCGGCATGCAGTGCCAGCATCACCCTTCCCTCCGCCGATGTCGTCGCCAGTTGTGGATGCAATACGCCGACGTCATCCCCATTCGCCACCATCAGCGCTGCTGGCGGCGGCGCACAAGCTGCGATCAGCACCAGCCAACTCGTGAACGGGAGGAGAACTCTAAGCACCTTAGGAAGGATAGCGAGGCAAGACACTAGAATCTCCTTGTGGCCGAACAGCCCCTCCTGGAAATCCGTAATCTGAGCCTAGCATGCCAGCAGGCCGACGGCACCAGTCTCAGCCTGGTGCATAAGCTCAATTTGCAGCTTCTGCGCGGCCAGAGTTTGGGATTGTTGGGCGAATCTGGCAGTGGCAAATCTTTGACCGCGTTGGCTTTGCTCGGATTACTGCCACCTGGAATTCGCCGCACCGCTGGCAGCGTGCATTTTGCTGGCCATGAATTGCAAGATTTGTCGGAGAAGCAGTTGCGCCATTTCCGTGGCGGTCGCATTGCTTTGGTTTTTCAAGATCCAGCTACAGCCCTCAATCCGGTGCTGCGCGTCGGTTATCAGATTGATGAAGTGTTGCGACTACATCGCCAGTTAGACAAGCAACAGAGAAAACGCGAAATCGTTCGTTTGCTAAAGGAAGTGCAATTGCCCGAACCAGAGTCCATGGGCCGGCGCTATCCCCATGAGATGTCCGGAGGTCAACGCCAGCGCATCATGATTGCCATGGCTTTGGCGGGCGAACCCGAACTTTTGGTTGCCGACGAACCCACCACCGCGCTGGATGTGACTGTACAGGCCGAAATCTTGAAATTGGTAGCCTCCATCCGCGAAAAACGCAGCTTATCCATGCTTTGGATTAGCCACGATTTGGCTGTGGTTGCTCAATGCTGTGAAAAAATCGCGGTGCTTTACCGGGGTGATTTGGTGGAGCAGGGATCGGTTGAGCAAGTGCTCCGCTATCCTCAACATCAGCACACTCGATTTTTATTGGACTCCATTCCCAAGCGCCAAATTTTTAAGACGGCGCCAGAGACCGCTGCCGGCCCATTGTTGCAAGTACGGCAGCTACAGGTTCGTTACCCGAAGAAACGCAACCTGCTGGGCCGGCCCATCGAATGGAATACTGCGGTAGATCGGGTGGATTTGGACCTTTGTCGCGGTCAAACCCTGGCAGTGGTGGGGGAATCTGGCTCTGGCAAAACCAGCTTGGCGCGGGCTTTACTGCAATTGGCTCCTAGCCATGGTGGTACTGCCCAGTTTCATCTCAAATGCGGAGCAAAGGCCGACTTATTGACCGCCAAGGGCGCCGACTTAAAAGCGCTGCGGCGTGAGATTTCGCTGATATTTCAAGATCCATACGGGTCGCTCAATCCACTCTGGAGAGTTGAAGAAATCATCGCTGAGCCGCTCCAAATCCACTGCGCTTTTAACCGCGACGAACGTCGGCAGCGGGTGGAGGAATTGCTTACAAGCGTGCAATTGCCGCCTGAGTACCTGCACCGCAAGCCAGCGCAATTAAGCGGTGGCCAACGCCAACGGGTGGCCATCGCCCGCGCTTTAGCGCTGAACCCGGCGCTGGTGATCTGCGACGAAGCTGTTTCTGCCTTGGACCTTGGAGTTCAGGCCGCAATCCTGGAGTTACTGCGTGAGCTGCAACAGCAATTCGGGATTGCCTATCTCTTTATCACCCACGATTTAGCCGTGGTGGAGCAGATAGCCGATCAAATTGTTGTTATGAAAGATGGCAAAATGATCGAAACCGGATCAGTGGACGAAGTATTCCTAAGTCCCACAAACCCTTATACCCAGCGCCTGCTAGCAGCGGCCCCCACCCTACCTTCTGTACCGTGAGCCCCTCCAACAACTTACGCGTAGTTTTTTGGGACATCGATGACACGATGTTCACCACCACCGCTTTCGTCAAGCTGGCCCGTGAAAAGGCCGTGCAAGCAATGATCGATCGCGGCTTAGACATTCCCCTCGACAAGGCTTTGGATGAATTAGCCGCGGTGGTGCAGGAGTTCGGCTCCAACGATGATCGCCACTACAACCGACTGCTCCTGCGGATGCCGAAGACCATTATTAGCAAAGTGAATCAGTCTTTGCTGGTGACAGCCGGGGTGATTGCTTACCACGAAACCAAATGGAAACATCTGCGCATTGAAGAAGATGCCGTCCAGCTGCTGCAGGACATGGCCAATGCCGGAATTCGTTTGGGAGTTATTTCAGCTGGTTTGTTGCACAAGCAAATGGAGAAAATCCTGCGCTTGCGCATGGATGATTTCATCGACCCCAATTTGATATTTATTACCGATCAAGTGGGGGTAGCCAAGAGCAATCCCAAGCTGTATCAAATTGCCGCCCGCGCCGCTGGCGTGAAGCCGCAGCAAGCCATGCATGTAGGCGACCACCCACTAAGCGACGTACAGTCGGCGAAAAAAGCAGGTATGATCGCAGTTTGGCACCGCGGCGCAGGGAAATACGCACATCTGCTGTCCGAGCACAAGCCAGATCACGAAATTCGTTCTCTGTGGGATTGGCGCCCTACATTGCGCGAAAGTTA
>JACKQG010006521.1_pt1 | contig 12236 bp, 11 predicted proteins | sample 8237621 | NCBI WGS metagenome assembly JACKQG01 (sample SAMN15677084, study PRJNA649215) | marine metagenome | biome: marine; feature: Black Sea; material: saline water; isolation source: suspended particulate matter (SPM) from the Black Sea western gyre | collected 2013-06-09/2013-06-10 | depth...
GCTAATATTACAACTTTCATTTATATTATGTATAATAAATAGTTCCTAAGTCCAATCATCTGGTTTATAGCTTAAGAATCATTTTGAAAGACTTGGTCCCCACTCGATTATTGAAGGGGATTCCGTAGATCTCAAATCCTAGACTGTGGTACAATGAAATAGCTGGTTTGTTGTAATCGCGGACGCTTAGGCAAATTCCCTGCACCTTTCCTTGAGCCCAATTTATTAATTCAGACATCAACATCTTACCTATGCCTTGGTTTCTGAAATCCTCGAGCAGACCGATAGATAGTTCTGGTGTGTCATCATCTATATAACCAGCACCCTTATTCTCATAAGTCAATAGTCTCATCCAAGCAACTCCAATCAATGTTTTTTCCGGAGCAGGCGTCTCTGCAATGATTCCATAGTCGAGGGGCTTTCCCCATTCACAAACATATCTTCTTCGATCGGCATTTTTTTTAGCTTCCTCAATCGTTTCACCAGTTTTCCCCATGTCCGCAGTTACGTAAACTATCTTCCAAATCAGCTCCTCATCATCTTTGTCTATTGCTCTGAAGTCTATTTTCACCACCAAATCCTTATTGGACTAAAGAATGATTTGATACAGCAGTTGAACGCAGGGCTATTACTTTCGTATATGGTTTGCTAGCAAAACCTCGACATATTCAAAGGCCTTTTCCTCAGCAGTTTCGGGAGGAGCCCATTTGGCGTACTCGGTTTCCTCGGGGTTGAAGGGACCATTCGTCGTTTCATGAAAGATTACATATTCGGATTCAGGAATTACCGAATGAAAGCAACTGGTTGCCAGCCTGTAAAAAAAAGTAAGTCCTGAATTGCAAGGACCCATACGAATAACTTTTTCCACCCTGCCTTGATCGTCAAAGAAGACAACGGATAACCTTCCTTCGATAATGTGGAAGGATTCCGTTTTGCCTTCGTGCTTATGGGGTCTGATGTAGCTTCCCCGACCAAGTACAATGGCCATTTCATGAAGAGGGTTTTCGACATCGTCATGGAGGCAAAGCCTCACCCTTTTGCGAGGAGACTCATCCACTTTTCCTCGCAGGAAATCCACGGTGGAGTCGTTGACCTCGGTTATCGATTGACGAGTATAAAAGGCTTCCTTGCTTACTTGCTCCATTTTCATCATGCGTGGGTAATCTGTAGAGATATTGATTCAGGACGAATTGCGCGCGAACTGTTGGGGGCGATGGACAGAAATCGGCCTCCCTTTTTCTCGAACTCTTTCTGGTTTTGAATGAAGCGTTCCTCCGATAGGGGGTTGATTCCTAAGAGGCAAAGCGTAATGTCCTCTTCCACAAGCGATTTGGAATTGCGAATCGGCAAGCCACAACCCGGTATATGCAAAGAATGTTTGTTGGGATCGTCATCCACGAAAAATTCCAAGTACTTGCCGATTTCAAGAACGTTGACAAAGGTGCAGCTTCGATGTCCTGCACCCAAAATGACGATCTTCCCACCTTTGGAAACGTAATTCTCAAAGAATTCACCTAATTGCCGCTTCGTATCCGTTAAGGTCATAACAAAGAAGTTGATCCTGTTACTTTCTTTCTCACTAGCATCCTTGCTTAGTTTTTCTGAAATTTGCTCGGCCGCATGGGCGGCAACGACCAAGGCGTTTTCATCGGGATATTCAAATACCCTTGCTTGGGCTGTCTCCAGACCGTTCATGGAGAGAACCTTATCCAAACTTACCTCCGTAAAGTATGAAATATGTTCCTCCCATAAGGTGGAGACGTCTCCATTCTCAAAAGAGGATTTACAGTCCGGAACTTCAAGGACAAGGAGTCCGCCTGGAGAAAGTAAGGACTTTAGAGTCACGAGGAACTCGGATCCATGAAAGGCATGCTCAAGTACTCTGCGGGCCAACACGATTTCAAATGATCCTCGTTTCTTGAGGATTGATTCAGCGGTGCTTGAGTCCAATTTCGATTGAATGAGCGCCTCGCTTGGGTTTTCGTGTGGAAGCCCCAAGTCTTCCGAGGCACTCACTTGATGCAGTTGTGTGAAACCTGCTTTGGACAATTGCCGAAGAAGAGGTTTGTCGTGCTTGGAGATTCCGAGAATGCGAGATTCTTTGGTTATCCCGGGGAATGCAGAGATGAATTGGACCATCTCGCCTAGGTGATCTTCCGGTTCATTGAATTTGATCCAATCGAATTTAGGAACCATTGATTCAACGGGCATTGGATCGGATAATTGAGCGACACCGCAAATGAGGCATTGTCCCAATGCCATGGGGAATTTATCCGCCACCTCGTGTGTCTCGACGAAATGGTGACTGACGGGTTGGCTGCCTAGGTCAATCAAGACCTTGTAGCCATCTTCACCGCAGAGCCTGCAATTGTCCGTCATTTGAGATCGAATTCCGCATCGACAACTAATAATTCGGGGCAGCAGACAATAAATTTTCCACCGCCTTTAAGATATTCCCGATTGCCCGCAATGATCTTTTTGGCATGAATCCATGCAAGAATGAAGGTATAATCAGGCCTTCGCTCAGTTAGCTCTTTAGTCGGAAGAACTGGGATGTCATATCCCCCGATCCGCTTGTTTACTTTTTGGGGATGATCATCTACGATGTAATCTATCAAGTCTTTTAACCCCATCTGAGCAATAAGAGTGTTGCCGCTACGGGCGGCCCCAAAACCAGCTGCCGATATTCCCTGGTCTGCCCATCCCTCGGTCAGTTTGCTTACTTGCTGGCGCAGACCTGATAATTTGTCTGCAAATGATCTCAGGGTCTCAGGGCGATCGAGCAATCGATCTTCTTCGATGCTTACGATTTCCCCCACCGAAGCGGAAACCGTATGTGGTCCACCTGCCAGTTGGGCGATTCCGATGAGGGACCCTCCCTGGATGGAAACCCTTTGGAGGTCAATGAGCTCAAGACCGTTTCTTTCAAGAAATTGAATCAGTGGCTTTACTGAATGATGGGACAGATGCTCGTGAAAGAAAGTCCCGAGAAGCATATCATCAATGATATTTTGAAGATATGAAACCTCGAACACGAAGATACCTTCGGGCGAGAGCAGACTTCGAATGCTCCGGACCATGCCTTCTAGGTCATCGGTATGGGCGAAGACATTGAAAGCGGTCACGATACTTGCAGACCCATGCTGAGTGGTTATCTTTTCAGCCAAATCGGGAGAAAGGAATTCGGCGAGGGTTTCCACGCCCGAATCGGTAGCCTTTCGAGCAATTTCCCTAGCTGGATCAACTCCTAGAACCCGTAGGCCTCTTTTTTGAAAACATCGCAGGAAAGAACCGTCGTTGCTGCCGACGTCTACGACAAAGCTGTTTTTGTCAGGAGTATGGCGTTTTAAAATCATTTCTGCGCAATCTTCGAAATGATCAATGATTCCACGGGTTTGGCCCGAATGATAGGTATAGTCATCCCACAATACTTCGGGATTCACCACTTCCAGAAGTTGCACGTGTCCGCACTCTAGGCACATGTGCAAATCCATGTCATAGAACTGTTGCTTGCCCGCGGTTTCGGAGTCAGGAAAATATTTTTCAGCCAATGGGGTTGGTGCGAGGGGGACAACCAAATCAAGCTTTTTGCTTTCGCATAGCCTGCAGGTTTCTCTTTTACTTGAATTCTTTTTCACTTCAAAGGGGTTTTAGTTAGGCAATTAAAAGTTGGAAGCAGATTTCAGCCCTTCGTGCATTTTTCGGAGACTGCATTTCATTTCAGGCTTAGGGGTTTAATCGGCAAAAGTCTTGATCTTATTTTGAAAACTTTTCGGCTGTTTTCGCAATCATCCGAACGGCAAACGCAATTTCTTTTTCCGAAACGGGTGGATGTACGCAAAGTTCCAGCAAGTGATTGTCGCAAAGATTCTCAATGATCGGAAAAGAGAGAGAATTGTATTTCTTACCTTTCATCACACCGTCATATGTCGACCACTCCCAGGGTAGTCCTCTTGCAGGAACCTTTTCGGGATTAAAATGCGGATGCTTGTGCAGAAGTGTCCAAGTCATTTCCAATGGAACTCCGGAATCCTGCACCTGAGATGAAAACTCCTCCAGGTCGCAATTGAATTTTTCACGATCAAAGTGAAGCAAGACGCGATAATAGACTGACTTCGCGCAAGGGAGAGGCTTGATTACGTCAAGTCCCTCGATATCTTCCAATAGCCGCTCGAGTAACTCCGCATTGTCCTGCCTGACTTGGTTGTGGGTATCCAGCTTTCCGAGTTGAATCAATCCAAGGGCACCGGCGAACTCGGTCATGCGGTAATTGTAACTAAGTTGTTTATGGCCGAAGGAACGCAGTCGGTAAATCTTCTCATCGATTTCAGGATCATTGGTGGTGACCACGCCTCCGTCTCCAGCACTTAGTGACTTGCGTTGGTGCATACTGAAGACGCCGACATCTCCAATGCCTCCGCATCTGCGACCTTTGTATTCCGCTCCGTAGGCGTGGGATGCATCTTCAATTACTGAAAGGCCATGTTTTTGAGCCAGTTCCATAATGGGGTCCATATCCGCAGGGTAGCCAAACATATGTACGACGACGATTGCCCGAGTACGATGGGAAAGGTGTCTCGCTATCTTTTCTGCGCTCAAGGCCCTGGTCTGTGGATCACAGTCGCAAAATACGGGTACTGCGTTTTGCATGAGAATTGAGCTGGCTGAGGCAATGAAAGTGTAGGGGGTGACGATGACTTCGTCACCGATTCCAATGTCGAGAGCAGCCATTGCCAGATGCAAACCTTGGGTTGCGTTTCCCACTCCCTTGGCGAAGCTCGTACCCGTATATGATTTGAAATTATCCTCGAACTCCCTGACGCGATCCGCGGCGAACAATTGGTTCGAATCGATCACTCTTTTTACGGCTTCCTTTTCTTCTTCGCCGTATTGGGGCCAGGTGGGCCAGGCAATGGTGTTGTTCTCTTTCAACAGACAGTCGCTGCGATACATGAATAATTGATGTGCCTGAAGTTAAGATGCAACCCGCGTTTTGCAAAGAATTCGTCAGTAGCCTCGCGGGCTCCGCTATGGTGACCATAATCATCTATAATGATTGAGCCTCCGTTTTGAACGCGGTCGTAAAAGTTCACCAAGGCTGCCATCGTGGGTTCGTACCAATCCATGTCGAGTCGAAGAATCGATATTTTCTCAATTTCGGGTTCTATTGTTTCTGAGGTTACTTCTCCTTTCCGCAAAGTCACGTCGGTTCTGATTGCAGTAAGATGTTTGAGAACCGAATCGTAATGTGATTTGACCCATGATCCATTTTCCTCGATTTCCTTGTGAAACCTTTCGTTCATGTTGTTTCCCCAAGCATCCACTTCATTTTTACTTGGTTCGGGATGTCCCTCAAATGTGTCGAATCCATAAACCTTGTTCTTGCCATTGAAACGGTTCAGGGCATGACATGCCATTTCCAACCCGCCCCCTTTCCACACTCCAAATTCCAAAACATCTCCCGTCAGTCCCTTTGCAGTGATATACTTAACCGTATTCCAAAGATCATAAAGAACTTCCGCTGAGAGCATTGTCTTGGATTTGACTAATTCCAAGCAATCGTTGAATTCCTTTGGTGTGACTTTGGCAAAAAGTTTCACATGGCTTTCCTGCTGTTTTTTTTGGTAATCGATCATTTAGCTAACCTGAAGTGAATTTGAAGTAAGAAACATGTTCGAAATGTCTTGGTTTTAAGCAGGTTGAGCGATGTTCGGGTCATGAAGGAGTCTATTCAGGGAATTGGTAAGAGAGGGGAGATCGATCTCGGAGGATTCTGCCAATTCTCTTCTTTTTCGGTCCTCGGGGTGAAAGACGTTGAGGCATATGTAACACCATTTCAAATTTGCCATACGAGCAACCAAAGGCAAACGCCGGACAAAATTTCCGATTTTCTGCTTAGGAAGAAGCTCGATGATCCTATTTTTCATCACGGGAAAGAGCTCTGATGGAGCTTTGTGTTTAGGTTGGGCAAAAAAGTCTGCAATCGTTTTGGCGGGATCATCCCATCCGGCATATTCGAAATCATAAAAGCAGAGAGAGCCATTCGTTTGCAAAACCGCATTATGCAATCCGAAGTCCGACGGAGACAAAATTCGCTCCTCCACAGTGATCACTTGATTGAAACGTGGATTGGCGAGAACCTCCTCAGCAAGCTCTTTGTACTTCCTTTCCAAGTCATTCAATAAAAAGTCCTTGATCGATTTTGGTATGCTCTTTGGTTCGCTCTGGATTCGCCGTAGCCAAAAATCGTGACGTCCTTGAAGGATGCTCCAATGATCCCGTATGGAAAACGCAGATTCGGATGCGCAAGGAACTCCTTTGGCCGCTTCCGTATTTCTTCCCTGCTGGAGCTGGGTGATGAAATCGAAGCACTTTTCCCAATGGGCAGAATCGATAGGAGAGTTTGAATCAAAAAAATCGCCATGCAACCACTCGAAAACGGCGATTCCCAAGTTTTCTTCCTTTGCAATAAGCTGCGGAAAGAGCTCAAGTTCAAGGGTCTCAAGGTATTTGGCAAAGGCATTTTCGTGGAGCAAGCGGTCTCGTGTATCCGATGGATCCTTGAAATATACCTTGCCCATGAGAGTCTTGTTGCCAGTGGAAATCTTATAGGACCGGTTGTTTCCTCCTCCTCTGAGTGTTTCCAATCTTAACTTATCAGAGGAAGGCAAGTTAAGAAGTGTTCTGAAGCTGTCCTCGTGCAGATTTGATGGAAGGGTAGTTGGAGCGGATATGGATACTTTATTTTTGTTCCCGGGGCAATCCAGTAGCTGGTCAGCATTCATCCATGAAAGTATGGACTCCAGAGATTCATGTTCTTTGCCGAATAAAATCCCTTTAGTGAAGCTGGGGAATCTCTCATGTTCGAGAACGGTGGTAAGATCGTCGATGAAAAGGTCGCAATTTTCTCTTCCTATCCGTTCGACCTTATTCTCCAAGGTCGTTTCAAAAAAGCAATTTTCCCCGATAATGCGTTGAGGAGATAGTATGCCCATCTCTTTTAACCATTCGATGGCTGCCTCATGCAGGTCAATCGGTGCCCCGGAAGCAGGAAAAATAGTTCTATGGCTGACCACGATGATTTTATGGTCGAGGGATCCCGCTTTTTCCAAGAAATCGACAAATCCGGCAAAGAGGGCGGCTGATGAAATATTAGTTCCGTATATCCTTCCTTGGATTCGGGTCCATTCGAGATTGCCATTTTCCTTGCCGAGGAAAAAGTCCTTAACCACTTGCTTCGGCTTTTCCTCCTTTTCAATAGAGAGCCCTTCGTCCAAGGCGACCTTCCTGAAGGACTCGTCATGGCAGGCAATGGTGTTGTCGAAATCAATTCCTATGATCATCGGCGAGAATCTTTTCTTTCCGTCCGGAATTCGGGGAACTTGGGAAAAAGGCCATTTCCCGGCATGAGGAATGGCGGGGTTTCAGAATGTAATGAGAGTATGGGTGCTCTCTCCCGAACGCATTCTTGAGATTGCCGAATTTACGTCCTCGAGCTTACAGCGATGACTAACGAAATCATCCAAATGAAATACGCCTTCATCCATCATCTGCGTGTAGCGTGGAATGTCGAGGTGAGGCTGGCTCTGTCCACCTTCGGAACCGGTCAGCGTTCTTCCGAAATGAAGGGGTAGGGTATTCAGGCTTACTTTCTGATCAAATCGGATTACTCCGAAAAGAACGCAGGTACCTTCCTTGGATGTCAGTTCGTAGGCTCTCTCAATGACCTTGGGATTCCCCGTTCCCTCAATCATCACATCGACCTCCGCTTTTCCCAGAATATCGCAAAGAGCATCTTCCAAAGCGACTTCGCTTTGATTTACGCAGTGAGTGGCTCCGCATTTTTTCGCCTGCTCGAGCTTGTGGTCGAACAAGTCGACCGCGACTATCGGATTCGCCCCCGCAAGCTTGGCGCCTAAGACGGCACCGAGTCCGATGCCACCGACCCCAATTATGCAGACCGATTGCCCGATTCGTACTTTGGCATCGTTGGAGATGATGCCGAAGCCGGTGGTAATGGTATCTGCCATAAGGGCGGACACTTCGTGCCCATATTTCGGCTCAATCGGAGTAAGCCTGCTCTCCGAAATGATGGAGTGCTGATTGAACGTCGTAATATGTCCGGCGTTCACCTGTGTCCCCTTCCAATCATAAGTTGGACAAGGGCCCGAGATGCCGGGTGCCGGACGCCAGTGGCAGACGACGTGTTCGCCTTCCCTTACGCGAGTAACGAGAGGTCCCACCTCGCGGACGATTCCGCCTGCCTCATGTCCAAGGAGGTGGGGGAGATAGTCATCAGGACCCTTGACCCCGTCGATTTCGCCCAGTTGCGAACCGCAAATGCGTGTCGCCTTGATTTCCACCAGAACCTTGCCGGGCCCGAGTGAGGGAACCTCGACTTCATCAACGATGAGTTCCTTGTTTTGGGAGACGAGAATGGCTGCTTGGGTTTTCATTCGAAAAAGATGAAACTGTGGTCTCCGGAGTACCCGGTGCTTTCAAACCACCACTCCCATTCCTCGGGGGAGCAAAAAGCCTCGCAGGTCAATTGCCAATAGAGCAGGTTGGCTTTCTCACTTTCGTTGCGGTAAGATTCCACACACAAATACTTTCGGTCCTGTCCGACCCTCTCGATTTCCCTGAGAGCCGAATCGAGGTCATAATTGGGGAGGTTGTGAAGGGTGTTGAGCGATAGCACGAAATCAAAGGCGTTGTCTCCCCATGGGAGCTGGTTGGCTCCGCCTGTGGTAATGGAGTCCCGTATTTCCTCCTTGGAGTGCTCCTTGGCGTATTCGGAAATATCAAGGCCGAAAACCTCAACGCCGGGAACTGCCAAGGTGAAATCATACATCAGGAATCCCTTCCCGCAACCGATGTCCAGAATCTTGTCTCCGGGCTTGATGCCATAATGCTCTGCCATGGCTTGGGCTACCTTAAGCCAACGGCCGTCGTACTTCATTCCCCCGTAACCCCAGCGACGATCCCCGTCCCAATAATCGTATCCCCATGACTTCGCTTTTTCGGCGGCTTTTGCCTTGGGGTATTCGGTAACCCTTGCGACATAGTCGCGCGTGGTCGACTTATGGAGCAGGGAAATGAAATCTAGGTTGGCCATGGTAAGTGAATCTTTCAGGCAGGACCAATGAAGTGCGTGATTTGTTCGAGTAACCCCGCCTTGTCCAGTCTGCAGACCTTGCGGGCTGATTCCTGGTTGCCGGTGTAAAGCAGGAATTGATCAGGAGTGCCGATCGTGAAGAGTCGCGCCTTTGTCTTGGCTTGACTGGAAAACCATTCCGCCACTGCGGACCCGAAGCCGCCCTTCCTGCTATGCTCCTCGACTGTGACAACGTATTCATGCTCAATGAAAATCTGCTCAAGGCACTTCTCGTCCAAGGGCTTCACTGAATGAAAACTGTAAAGGGAGGAAGAGATTCCGCGTTCTTCGAGTTCATCCGAGACAGACGAACAATTTGGCAATATATTGCCTGTTGCGAGAAGGGCTACGGATTCCCCGCGCTTCAGGCAAATGGATTTACCTACCTCGAATTCATCGAGGGCTTTCCCGTGTACGGGAGCCTCTCCTTTTTTCCCGATCCTCAGATAGGTTGGCTTTGGGTTCTTGAAAAAAGCCTTGGTTGCGGCGCGCACCTCGAGGGGGTCACCTGCGCAGATAACCTGCATGTTCGGAAGGCTCCTCATGAGGGCAATGTCCTCGAGCGAATGATGGGTTGACCCGTTGGAGGCATAGGAGAGGCCTCCTCCCACGCCAACCAACAGGACGGCTGCATCGTGATAAGAGACGTCGACTCTTATTTGCTCAAAGGCCCGGTATATGAGAAAGGAAGCGATGGTGTAGACAACTGGCTTCATTCCGGTCATTGCCAAGCCGGAGCCCATGGTGACCATATTTGCTTCGGCCACGCCGCAGTTGACGAATCTTTCGGGGTTGCTTTCCTTATAGTTGTCAAAAAGCCTGTTTCCGATGTCGCCGGACAACAAAACGACCGAGGGATCGTCTTTGGCAATTTGCGTGATTTCATCTGCAAAGGCGTTTCGCATATTCTAGAGGCTTTCTATTCCAAGCTCGGCAAAAGCGGAATCGACCTCTTCTTTCGTTGGAATACGATAATGCCAGTTGTTGTCGTCCTCCATCGTTTTGATCCCTTTGCCTTTGATCGTATCGGCAATAATCGCAAAGGGTTTGTCAGAGTCTTTCGCCGTTTCAAGCGCAGATTTAATTTGTCGGAAATCATGCCCGTCAATGCGGAGGCTATTCCAGCCGAATGCCTCGAACTTTTCTTCAAGCGGCTCGAGGGCTGTGACTTCTGTGCTCCTTCCAGTAGCCTGCCATTTATTGAAGTCGACTATCGCGATGAGGTTGTTCAGCTTGTGAACAGGAGCCAACAGGGCTGCTTCCCAAGTTGAACCCTCGTTGCATTCTCCATCGCTGAGGAGACTGACGACGGAGAAGGGGATTCCATTCATTTTGGAGGCCAGTGCAATTCCTGTTGAAATCGAAAGGCCGTGTCCCAGAGATCCTGTAGCTGCCTCTATCCCCGGAACGCAATGGGGGGAGGGATGTTCGGGCAACGGGGAACCTTCCTGTGCATAACCCTCGAAGAGTTCGGGAGAGAAGAAACCTCTCTCGGCAAGAACTGCATACAAGGTTGTTATACCATGGCCCTTGCTCAGAATAAAGCGGTCCCTGTCGGGACTTTTGACTTGGCTAGGGCTGATTTCGAGAAAGTTCCAGTACAGGTAGACGAGAAGCTCGACAAAGGAAAGAGAACTTCCCAAATGCGGAGTTCTGGCCTGATGGGAAAGCTGTATGATCCTTCCACGTATTCTAGCCGCAACGGCAAGCAAAGGCTCGAATTCCCTTTCGGTTTTTTGGGGATGGTCAGTGGAAGCGATCAAATTTCCGAAAAGGTTTAGAAGTTTATCATCGTCTGGGCAGCCTTGAGCAAATCGGCCTTTTTGATGGCTTCAGCATTCCCTATGATCCTGACAGCCTGAGCACCAGCCATTTGGGCCAAGTAAGTGCCTGCGTCCACGGGCAATCCTTTTGCCGCCGCAAGGGAAGCTATGGTGCAAAAGGCATCCCCGGCTCCGACGGGGTCGACAACTTCGTTTTCAAATGACGGACATCGGGACACGTGATTCTCCGCATCGAGCCCCAGAGTTTCGATTGCTCCGCGAGTCAGCCATGCGTACTTTGCTGAAAGATCGTGCTTAAGTCCTTTGAGCGCTTCGGGGAAATCTGGTTTTTTAAGGCCGCAGGAAAGCTTGATCTCCGTTTCATCGAGGGAAAAGGAGTCCGCCCTGGAGTATTGCCGGTTGATGATGTTGTATCCGTGATTATAACTATTGGTTTGGCAATTCAAGGAGAGAAAAGGAGCTTTTTCCTGGACGAGTTCACGAATCCTTGGGGTCAATAGACCGTGCCCGAAGTCCATCACGAGCACGAGGTCGAAGTCTTCGATCATGGAGTCCAAGGAGTCCAGAACTTTCTGTTCAGCTGAGTCGGAAATTTCAGCTTCGTTTATGTAATTGACTGAAAAAAGCTTATTTAATTCGGCACCATCCTTGTAAGGTTCGACAAAGCGGAGCTTTCGGACGGTCGTGAATTTGTCACAGCTTACGATCTTGTTGTTATCCTCCTTGACGAATTTTCGAATGATCGGCTCAACCCAAGCTTCGCTACCAACCAGACTGACGAACTGGACATTCTCGGTAAACTCGAGAGCGTGCCTGTACACGGCCAAGGCTCCTCCTGCCTGCTGGTTCCCGTAAAGACGTCTCCCCGATAGGATACGATTCTTGGAAGTCAGGCCTTGAACTTGAACCGTTTCATACTCGTCGAAGATAATGTCGCCGACGATCAAGACCTTCAGGGTGGAAAATGAATCAATGATCGAACGTATTTCATTCGATGAGTATCTCTTCGCTATGGATTGGCAAAAAGACTTTACCTCAGGAGATTGAGTGGAGAAATTTCCGTGCAATAGTTTGGTGGAAGAGAAGACCACTGATCCTGCGTAGCGAATGACTCCTCCGGTTGCCTCTACTGTTCTGACGTCATCGGCCATGTTGCCGGTGACATCCTCCTCCGCATTCTCGTATTCCTTGCCTTTGCAGTAAATGTCAGGACTCACTGCCTCAATTGCTTCAATTGCCGCAGGGTAGGGTATTATTGCAACGTAATCGACTGATTCGAGGGCAGTGATGGACTTGAG
>JACKQG010006522.1_pt1 | contig 12231 bp, 5 predicted proteins | sample 8237621 | NCBI WGS metagenome assembly JACKQG01 (sample SAMN15677084, study PRJNA649215) | marine metagenome | biome: marine; feature: Black Sea; material: saline water; isolation source: suspended particulate matter (SPM) from the Black Sea western gyre | collected 2013-06-09/2013-06-10 | depth...
TAGCAGGTTCTATTCTGTAGATTGGAGTCCTGATGGTAGTAGAATCCTAATCGGTGGAAGAGAAGATGTTTACATTTACAATACAGGAAGTTGGAATGTCAACAGGTCAATCAATACCAATAGAGGTACAATCAACGCAGTAGCTTGGTCACCTGATGGAAACACTATCGCTGTCTGTGAAGCATGGGAAGGTTCAGGAGCAAGAATAAGACTTTACGATGTTGCAAGTGGATTACAAAATTGGAAATATGATACTTCTACCTCATGTAATGATGTTGAATATTCGCCGGATGGAACTCAAGTTGTTGCAGCACACACATATTATCAATCAGATGGAGCTAGTCTGAGAGTATTCGAAGTAGATGCTAATTCAGCGACTATTATTGACACTATGTCAGCACCACGACCAGGCGGTTGTACTTCTTCCGGTGGTGGAAACAGCTGTGGTAGCATTTACGGAGTTAGTTGGCATCCTGATGGAGATTATATCATCTCAGCACATGGACGAAATGACGAAGGGATTTACCACTGGATAGTTGACCCCGATATTGACAATGATGGTGTGTTAAACGCTGATGATGCATTCCCTGAAGACCCAACACAGTGGGATGATTCGGATAACGATGGATATGGAGATAACCCCGCACCAGCCAATGAACCAGATGAGTGCCCGAATGTAGCGGGAACTTCTACTGAAGATCGATTTGGTTGTCCGGATACTGATGGAGATGGGTGGTCTGACCTGAATGATGCCTATCCAAACGATGAATATCAATGGGCTGACGCTGATGGTGATGGTCATCCAGACAATACCGAGGATACTCGAGACCCGAATCCGCACGGATCTGTAGACCGGTTACCAAACAATCCAACTCAATGGGATGATACTGACCTTGATGGTTATGGAGATAATTTCGCTAACGCATCTTGGGTTGGAATTAGACCTTCTGAATGGCCTGGCATTCTAATTACTACAATGACACCGAACCAATTGAATGATATCGATGTATTTCCTACTGATACAGAACAGTGGAATGACAGTGATGGTGATTGGGTAGGGGACGAGCAATTTACTAGCCGTTCTGATGGATGTATCCACATATTCGGTGATTCTATTTGGGATAGACTCGCATGTTACGACACGGATGGAGATGGCTGGTCAGATCCTGATGATAATTGGCCAGCTTGCAGAGAAGGAGCCGGAACTGGTGATGCTTTCGTAAACGACCCCAGCCAATGGTGTGACGCTGATGGCGATGGATTTGGAGATAACGCAAGCGGAACTAACGGCGATGCGTGTCCTGGATTTAATGGAAATTCATCAATTGACCGCACCGGTTGTAAAGATACGGATGGAGATGGATATTCCGATGCTGGTGACCCATTCCCGGGAGATGCCACCCAATGGTTAGACCGTGATGGAGATGGTTGTGGTGATAACGACCATGGCAATAATCCAGATCTCTTCAAAGACGATCCGTCCCAATGTGGTGACCGTGATGGAGATGGGCATGGTGATTACCCAGTGGGGGTCAATGGCGATTGGTTCCCTGATGAGATTACCCAATGGTATGACTTTGATGGTGATGGCTACGGTGATAATTTTGGCAATGCTTCATGGGTATTTGACCGAAATCAATCATGGCCTGGCATATACATAGAAAATGCGCATGAGCCGGATTTGTGTCCAACATTGTATGGACAAATGGAGGGAGAAACAACTCGTGGCTGTCCCGACACAGACCAAGATGGTATAGCGGATAATGAAGACGCTTATCCTGAGGACCCAATGCGTTCATCTGACCGTGATGGAGATGGATACGCTGATGACCCTCTAGCAGCACAAAAAGATGATTGCCCAGACACTTTTGGTACTAGTTACAAAGGAAATACCTACGGCTGTATTGACTCTGATGGAGATGGGTGGGCAGACATTCGAGATGATTTCCCTGAAATTGCTAGCCAGTGGAAAGATACCGATGATGATGGGTACGGAGATAATTGGGGCAATTCAAGTTGGAATTTCAGTCGTGAATTAAACTGGCCTGGTGATTTCATCGTTGATGCTGAACTTGCAGATGCGTTCCCCAATGATATAACTCAATGGAATGATACAGATGGCGATGGATGGGGTGATAATCCAAATGGTACCAACCCTGATGATTTCCCATTCATTCATTCACAACATAAAGACAGTGACAAAGATGGGTATGGAGATAATACTACCCGCGATGCGTTCCAACCAGATGACTGTAGATCAAAATATGGAACTTCGTGGGAAGATCGATTTGGCTGTGAAGATACAGATGGTGATGGTTGGTCAGATATCGCTGACATTTGCATCTATGACCCTAATGTATGGGAAGTTCCCGGAGTTTGTGAAATTACAGAGGCTGATACTGGTGTATCAGGTTCAAACAAAATGTCAATGAAAGAATTGGGCACATATTTACTCGGTGGTTTGGGGGTTCTACTCCTTTTAGCCATCCTAGTTGCTATGGTTGCCCGCCAAGCAGCAAAACGTAGTGGCCAATTGATGCGTCAAAATGTTGCCTTACAAGAGCAAATATTTGACGAAGAAGATGCCCGTCGTGAAGAATGGATTGAATATTATCTAGGTCAAGGAGACCTAGAGAAAGCCAAGGAACTTGGATGGGTGGAAAAGGCTGATTGGCAACTTCATCAAGAGGCTGAGGTAAAACAGGCTGAGGAAGCGATTGAGGCATTGCCTGAAGCATTAGACCTTGATGACTTGCTTTGAGACTAATCCTCAAGCACAATTGCTATGCCTAATCTCCTTACCCAACAGACAAGGAGGCCGATAGATGGACCCGTTTGACACCCGCCCCGCGCCAGCAACTATGGAGGTAAGGTTGCGGGCCCTTCTCTCTTCAATGCACAGTGCTATCTTAGAAATTGATGCACAGGGTTCTCTTGTACATGCCAATAGAGCAGCACAAATTATGCTACCAGATTTACCTGCCACTCCTGCGCCTCCTGAGTGGATTCATGAATTTGAAGAAGACCACATATTCCGTGATGGGCACGGCGCCCCCATGAGCTCTACTGAAGGTCCTCTTTTAGAAGCGTTAAGAACTGGAGAATCACAACGTGATTGGCAATTCAGTATTGAATTCAATAATGGGAGAATGCTCTATTTGATGGGCGCTGCTGAACCATTATTCGGAGCCGATGGACGTCTCAGTGGTGTCGTATGTTCTTATCAGGACATAACCGAATTGATTGGATTACAACACGCACTTGAAGAACAATTAACTGAGACAAAAAGTGCTGCTCAGGAATTGCGGCTAACCCACGGTGAATTATCACGGGCACACAATCTTCAAGCAGGATTCATTGCAAACTTCAGTCACGATTTACGAACTCCTCTTTCTGGTGTTCTAGGGTTTGCAGATTTACTTGATATTTCACCTAATCTTGATATTGAAGAAAAGGAATTCTTACAGGAAATAATTGATGCAGGGGATTCTCTCCGTATGATGATTGATTCTGTTATCACCTACTCTAACATTATCTCTGGTACTGTTCGGATTACCTCGGAATGGCATGATATTGACGCCCTAGTTGAAAAATCAAGTGAGGCAGCTAGAAAGGTGTGTACTCGAAGAGGACTTGAGTTCCATATGGAGATGGTTAATGCGCCAGAAAAAATGTGTATTGATGAAATGAGACTTCAAGAAGTCCTCGAACAATTATTAGATAACGCAGTGAAATTTACAGAAAAAGGACACATTACCCTCAAAGTAAGTAGTATTGCCGATAATGTCGTGTTTGAAATCTCAGATACAGGACCTGGAATTTCTCATGAAGCTGAAATGAGATTGTATGAACCATACTCAAAGGCGCTTGTCAAGGATGGGCAACTTAGGCGTGGAGTTGGTCTAGGTCTTACACTTGTCAAAGCACTTTGTGATTTGATGCATGGCAAAGTTGACTACTCAACATCTGCACAAGGAACTACATTCAGAGTGTAGTTCCCACTGATTTATACACCGGTATTATCTTAAAATTAAGTTAATGATAATTTATGTGATTTTCGATCACACTAAGAAAATGGATCATACTTGCCTTCTGATTGAATGTTTGAAAACTTCTCAACAATATTTTTGCTAGTTGCATTGGGATTTGAATCTAGATAAGGAAGTATTTGTTTTGCCAAATCCTCATTTTCTTTCATTGAGCTTTCATTTTCTTCAAGACCAAAACTCGATAGAATGTCGTCATAGCCTGTATCCAACGTTTCTGCTTCTGATAATTGTCCATCTTTGTTTTTATCCATATTGAACAATGAAGCAATCGCAAATGCCTTTTCTTGATTATTTTCTTCATCATCACTTAGGACATCAGAAATCAATGATTCAAGTTTTTGTTCTCCTTCATCTTTATCTAAGAAAGCGAATTTCTGCATCATCTTCTTCTGCATCAAAAAATCCTTCTTAGTTTTCTCCTTTGTTTTTCGGAATACTAAAGATTCACCATCAGCAACAAGAACAGTATTCCCCATTAATACATCCAATAGTCCTTTCAACATAAGTAATGATAGAATTGCCCCAAGCCCACAATAGGGGCTCACAAATAGGTATCCAGCTGCTGAAACAGCAAGAACTAAGACAAGCCAAATTAATGAATATACAACATTAAAAAAGAATGATTTAGGCTTGTCTCCACGTTTAAATGCGATATTGGGATATCGCATTTTAGCATGCCGTAATAATTCTTCATCGTTCATGTTTTTGGCCGGTATTAAATTCACTTTCAATATATTCCCGGCAATAATTCAGGAAGGGGCTTTCATTTAGCCATGTCATCATCAAACCGCAAAAAATCAAGTTCCTCAAACTGAACTAGGGAAGGTGAATTCAGTGCTAAATTATGTTTCAATGCCTGAGATAAACTAACCCAATTTCGTTCAGTCCCATCAATCCACTCGTAATTATGCCCCGGAATTAGTCGCCAATCACTAGGTAGCCCTTTGAGAATCTCCCTAGCATGAATGACACTTTTCCATTGAGATTGTGAATCCCCACCGGGAAGATCGACCCTGCCAGAACGTTGGGTGAACAGTAAATCTCCCGCGTGAAATACACCATGACCATGGAGGGTGAGATGCCCTGGTGCATGACCTGGTGTGTGAGTGACTTCAAGGGTAATACCACCTGCAATCCATTGCTCACCAGAATGTACTGGATGATTCCAAGTATGTGTGAAATCTATGTGACGAAATAATACTCGCCCAAGTAAGTTAGGATAGTTCGATTCAACATGCCCCCATAACTCAATTTCAGGATGGGATTTCATGATTTTCTTAACGCCTGATGTGTGGTCTCTATGGGTGTGGGTTAGAATGATGTGGGTCGGCGATAAACCTTCATTTTCTAGGGCTGAAAGCCACTTTTTAGCAGAGTATGGGTCAATGATTACTACTGTATTTGTGGCTCTGTTGATGAATGCTGTATTGACATTTCCAAATGGTCCTTGTTGGCTTACCCAAACCTCAATTCCATCGTCTTCTATTCGGCGGTCAAACTCGCCTTTGGCTAACATCAAAATCATGCGAAGGGGGGTGTGGCATTGAAATTACTGATTTTACCGCGCAGGGCGGGTCTTAAGTGTGAGTGGGTTTGTCGCCTCTATAAGAGGCGGCAGTATGAGGGGACGTGATTCTGTCAGTAGATTGCTCATTGTTGGGCTAGCTTTTATCCTACTTGCTCCACTTGCGTTTAGTTCTGCAAGTGCTGATTCTGACGACATTGAATTAGTGATTTCTATTTCTGAACCAACAACCGGAGCAGATTGGTACGATGGAGGAGAATCTCTTTCGATCTCAATTTCTGTGAAGAATTCTGGTGCAACTACTCAATCTATTGAATACAATCCATCCTGCCCTGTTGAAATTGAAATACTTGACAAAGATGATGAATTATTCACATCTCTGCGAGAGCACAGAGTCTGCCTTGAACAACGTCGAGCGATTGACATACCTGCTGGGCAAACAAGAAGCCTTGATTCATTTGATTGGCAATGGCAAAACGCATCTGGGGCAGTTATCAACAGTGGTGATGTTACAATTGATTTCAACTTTGAGTCAGGTTTAGCAACTCATGTACAGCCCATACAATTCCAGCGCAGTCCTGTGTTAATTGAAAACTTGGTATTACAAGTCAACACCGCTCCACCTATTAGTGGCGGATTAGATTATTTGTCAGGAGAGAGTGTGTACTCTCATGTTTCACTCACCAATAGTGGTAGTAACCCGATAACCATTGATGCTGATGAAGGTTGCATGGTTACAATTCAAGTTAATACAATGACTACATCAAATCCTCCTTCAATGACTGACTTAGAATGTGGCTCGGGAACTACACTTGGAATCGGTGAATCTGTTCCTTTGGGTTGGTTAATTTGGGACTTTACTTCTGGAGGTGAACAACTTGAATCAGGGCTGTGGTCCGTTGAAATTGCAACAACTGGTTTGAGTGGTTTGACTAGCACCTTTGATGCAACCCTAGCAATAGGTGAGCCTCGCCCTGAGGCTTTAGTTGAGGTTGCTGTTAGTTTACTAAGTGATGATAATCTAGATGGTATAATTACTGATACAGATAATATTCAAGTTAAAACTGAGTTAGTTAATTCAGCCGGAGTGCCTGCTGAATTACAATTCAACAGCAGTTGTCTAGTTTCTATTCAATTAATTTCTGAAGAAGGAATGATAACCAAGGATTCAAGATTGAATGATATCTGTGAAACCGAATTTTCTGAATTAAAGATTGACCCTACTAGCCAATACACTATTGACCAGCGAATGTGGTCAATGAATGCTGATAGTACTTGTGAACTCAATGATGGCTCTTACCTAATGTTGGTAACAATCCCTGAATATGGGATTACCACAGAACATCTAATCAATTACGATGGTAGCGATAGTGGGCCCGCCTGTTTAGCATCAATGCAAGACACTAGCCTAGCCCAATTCAGAGTGATTGATTTACTCACTAACAATCCAGGAACTGATCAAGAATCGATTACTTTCCAAATCCAACTAGAAAATCAAGTTGACTTGGATATTCACTGGCCTCAAGAATGTCGATTGGCCTTTACCCTACAGCGTATTGGTGAATCACAACCCCATCAAATATGGAATGAACAGTGTGGGGAAACTGGAGGAGTTATGGAGACGATTGCCGCTGGTAATGGTATACCATTTGACCCATTTACAATTGAGTTTGGTCAACTCAATCAAGGAACTTGGTCTATTTTCATAGAAACCACTGGTACACCTAGATTCACCACCCAATTAGCCCATACTTGGAATCCCCCTCTGATTGAAGAGGAACAGAATTCCGAAGATGAATCCGAAAGCGAGGTTGCAGATGAAACAATAGTGCAAGAAGATGCTATTCTATTGAGTTGGATGGCCGAAGGTAGTTGGCAATATGTCACTACTGATTTTGGTGGATGTTGGATTCTAATTGATGTTGATGATAATGAACACGCTTACTCATCTACCTTAGTAGACAACTGGAAACCACTACCAAATCACAGAGGTGCATATTGGGTTGAGGAAACTGTGGACACCCCAACTGCTTGTTCCGGCTGGGTATCTCACATTGTTGTGGTTGAAGTCCTAGGTGAAGCACAAATAGCCTCAACAGATACTAACATTGACAATGAAGTAGCATCTGAAACCCCAGTAATTTCTATTCCTGCGGCGGCTCCAACAATCGTTGCTTTAGTTGCATCAACTAGTTTATTCGCTCTAATCGCTGGTGCTGTGACTAAAGTTGAATGGATTCGACTGCCAGCAACAAAATATGGTCTCACTCTTCTTGGCTTGGTACGTAAGACTAAGGAATCAGGTGGAGAATACCAACGAGGTAGAATTGTTGCCTACATTGAACTACACAGAGGTATTCACTTCAGAGCGTTACTTGGGGCTTTAGAAATGTCAAATGGACAGTTAACCCACCATCTTTCAGTATTGGAATCTGATGAACGAGTATGGAGGCGTAAGGATGGTCGTAAGGTTAGATATTATCCTGCTTCCATTGACTCAAGAACTGAAGATGATGATTTGCCCGTTCCAGTACTCACCCCTGATCCAAACAGTCTACAGGGCAAGATTCTACAAATCCTTGACATCCACGAAAATGAAATTCTAAATCTATCACAAAAAGAATTGTCTGACAAATTGGAAACTAGTCAACAATTGGTATCATACCACCTCAAATCACTGGAGGATTGGGGGTTAGTTGAGAAAGAGAGAGTAGCCATGCGTTACCGGTACAGGTTGACTGACCGTGCACTGATTCTGCTTAACTCCAGCGACTTCCCATCTTTACTTGATGAGGCATGATAATTCCGTTCCTTTGATAGCGGACGGGTGATTCGGCCATTCAGTAACGAATGTCTATGTCGTTGAAGGGTTGATTGTATGGAGGAGGAATTCTCGCCTGCAAACATTGAACAGAAGTGGCAAAAGAGGTGGTTTGATGAAGAGATTTTCATCGCTCCATTAGACACTGATAAACCTAAATTCTACTGCCTAGAAATGTATCCTTATCCTTCGGGAAAAATGCACATTGGCCATGTTAGAAACTATTCAATTGGAGATGCTGTTGCTCGTTATCGACGAGCAAGGGGATTCAATGTCATCTACCCAATGGGTTTCGATTCTTTTGGAATGCCTGCGGAAAATGCAGCCATAAAAGAAGGAGGCCACCCAAGAGATATCACAGATCGTAATATCGCTAGTATCAAATCAGACTTCAAGCAAATGGGGTTTTCACACGATTGGAATCGGCAATTAATGAGTCATGACCCAAATTACTACAGATGGAATCAATGGTTTTTCCTAAAATTTTACCAAAGTGGATTAGCGTACCGAACTTTTGCGAATGTCAACTGGTGTGAACAATGTAACACCGTTTTAGCTAACGAACAGGTGCACAATGGAAGATGCTGGCGATGTTCAAGTGAAGTCTCACAAAGAGACATGGACCAATGGTTTTTGAAAATTACAAAGTACGCGCAAGAACTACTTGACTCGCTAGAAGAAATACAATTTCCTAACCATGTAAAAGCACTACAAAAAGATTGGATGGGGCGTTCAGAAGGTGCGCAGATTAAGTTCAAAGTAGAAGGTGATGACGGTCTTGAAATTGAAGCTTTTACCACCCGTCCTGATACTATTTTTGGTGTCACATTTGTAACTCTAGCTCCGGAAAACCCTCTATGTGAGGTTTTAGTTAAGGGTCATGAAAATGAACAAGCGTGGCGGCAGATGGAGAAGGAAGCAAAGCAACTTTCCGACATGGATAGAGGCATGTTGAAGGAGAAAAAGGGTGTATTCCTTGGCCGACATGCAATTAATCCACTGAGTGGCGAGAAAATACCAATCTATGCTGGGAATTTCGTTATCGCTTCATATGGCACTGGATCAGTAATGGCCGTACCCGGTCATGACCAACGTGACTTTGACTTCGCCACTGAACATGATCTGCCAATAATACGTGTTTTACTTGAAAATGGTGCTGACAATGATTCTCCACCAACCTCCGCTTTCGAAGGATATGGAGAAATGACAAATTCTGCACGAGACGGTTTTGATGGTTTGAGTGGAGATGATGCAAAGAGGGCTGTTATTGAAGCGCTCGAAAGTGAAGATTCAGGGAGCGGAATGATTCAATGGAAAATTCGTGACTGGTTAATTTCACGACAGAGGTATTGGGGAACTCCAATTCCTATTATCCACTGCAAAGAATGTGGTACTGTTCCAGTTCCTGAGGAGGAATTGCCTGTGATGCTACCTGATGATGTTGTCTTTAGTGGAGAGGGGAATCCAATGGAAACCTCGCCCACCTTCCTCAATGTTGATTGCCCTGCCTGTGGAAATCCTGCAAGACGAGAAACCGACACAATGGATACTTTTGTTGATTCATCTTGGTATTTCATGCGTTACGTTGATGCAAATAATTCTGATTTATGCTTCAGCAATCAAGCAGCAGATTATTGGATGAATGTTGACTTTTATTGTGGCGGAATTGAGCATGCCCAAATGCACTTAATCTATGCTCGGTTTTGGACTAAAGCATTGAGAGACATGGGGTTGCATCGTTTTAATGAGCCATTTGAAGAATTATTATGCCAGGGAATGGTCAATGCTCAAGCGCCGTTTTGTGCACCTTGTAACATTACCCATCCAGTAAGTGAAAGAGGTAATGCTTGCCCATATTGCTCTGGCGAATTAACAGAGCGCAGTGCAAAAATGAGTAAATCTCTGGGCAATACTGTCGGACCAGTTTCAATGATTGAACAATATGGTGCAGACACAGTGAGATTATTCATCCTGTTTGCAGCCCAACCTACTGCTGGGATGGATTGGTCTGATAGCGGTGTGGAATCATGCTACAGACAAATGAAGTCTGTTTGGAATTTGAGCCGCGAAATGCTGTCATGGGATGATGATGATTCTGCAATTGATGAATGGTTGAATACCCAATTTGAAATTCGTAAAACTGAATGGATTTCAGTAATGGAATCTGTTGATTTGAGAGCCGGTGTAATGCTCAGTCATTACGAAGTATATTCTGACCTTGTTTGGTACCAACGACGTGGTGGGTGCAATGGTAAGTTGGCACGAACACTCCTGCTTGATTGGGCTAAGATGATGCACCCTGCAACCCCTCATATTGCTGAAGAAATTTGGGCGTCAGCAGGAGGTAAAGACTTGATTGCAATCCAAACACTCGGGTTTGATGAAGAGGTAAATGAAGGGACAGAGGGGATAAATCCTGTCTTGGCTCGTGAAATTTTCTTGCAATCTGTTCTTGATCAGGCTAGGCAGATGAAAGGTTTAGCAGAGCGACATCTAGAGAATGATGCTACCTCTGTAACCTTCCAAATCGCTGAAGATTGGAAAGGCGAATTAGTACGTACTGGCATTGAATTACTTGAGAGTGACTTCCCAATGAAAGGAGCAATGGGGGAAATTATGTCACGGCCATTTGCGCAGGTTGGGGAAGTTAGGGGACTAGTTCCCGGAGCCTGGAAACGAATAATGAAACAATTGTACAAATGGTCACCAACCGAAAGAAATGTGCTGAAAGTTAATCTTGATGAAGTAACAATTCTCAATGAATCTAAGGAATTTATTAGCAACGAATTAAGTATTCAAGAGGTCAATATTTACCTTGTTGGAGATGGAGAAGATGTAGGTGGTAAAGCAAGATTTGCTTACCCATCAGAGCCCGGCATCGCATATCTCTGATTCAACGAAATATCCTGCTTGATGAGCCGGAGGTTGAAAAGGGAGGGGCTTCTCGCTCACTACAAGTGAACAGAAACGACAGAGAAGACAACAACCACCAACCGAAGAAAAAAAACCGTAATAGAAATCAGGGTGGCAACAAACGCCGCTCCAAAAGTGGTCGAACAGGTGGTGGGCAGAATAGCCAATCAGCTGCCCGAATTGAAGAAGCAAAGGAAAGGGCTGAGGCTAGGTTTTCCGTCAATCCCAAACCATTGGGTTTTCCAGATGAATTTGAACCTCCGAATGAGGTATCTATCCAATGGAATACAAAACCCGTAAAACAACGTACAGAACGTCAAGCATGTGATTTAGTGATGATTCCAGGTGAATGGGGATTTCTAGATGAGGAGGCTGTGAATGGAATCGGCGAGCGGTTAGAAAAACATAACATGAGTGTTGACCAAGGTCTATCATTACGCAAAGCATTGATGCAAGAGAAGGCCGTTTACGGTCATTATAAAATGATGAATAAATCAAATACCTTTCTCAAAAGATATGAAAATGGTGAAAGTGTTTTACAACTATCAAGACGATTTGACTTTCCTCCTGTAGCGATTTTTAGAGCAATTCTTACTGCCCGCGGGTGGTCAAAAGTAAAGATTCGTGACTCCTTTAGAGCACCTGACAAAAGGTTGACAAAACGTGATGCTGATGAGTTTCGTGAGGCCGAAGAAAAAGATCGCGTGACAAATGTTGACCAAGGCGAAACTGCAGTAAGAGCTGATTTGTTTGAGGTTGTGCTTGGGAATTACCTAGACACCTTAGGCATCAAATACCGTCGCCAAGAAGAATTGCTAAAAGAACAACAAAAAGAGCATGGTAGGCCACTCAATACCCCAGATTTCCTAATAATGGATGATTTGAAGATTAATGGCAAGTCGGTTGCCTGGATTGATGCTAAA
>JACKQG010006523.1_pt1 | contig 12227 bp, 9 predicted proteins | sample 8237621 | NCBI WGS metagenome assembly JACKQG01 (sample SAMN15677084, study PRJNA649215) | marine metagenome | biome: marine; feature: Black Sea; material: saline water; isolation source: suspended particulate matter (SPM) from the Black Sea western gyre | collected 2013-06-09/2013-06-10 | depth...
TTGTCATTGCGAGGAGCGTAGCGACGCGGCAATCCAGCCGAACCATTCGGCAACCCACGGCATCGCCCCGGCATCCCACATGACGTTTTAGACTGGATTGCCACGTCAGTTCTCTTCGAGACCTTCCTCGCAATGACAAAAAAGTGAGGAGACCTGATTGCCACGCCCTACCGGGCTCGCAATGACAGCACAGGGGATACGTCCCTAAACCTGAGACGAACCCACCTCGCCCGCCACTCCCCACCGTTGTCATTGCGAGGAGCGTAGCGACGCGGCAATCCAGCCGAACCATTCGGCAACCAACCACCCCGCTCGGGCATCCCGCATAACGCATCAGACTGGATTGCCACGCCCTGACGGGCTCGCAATGACAGAGAGAGTGCGTGGGTTGCCAGACCCTGACGGGCTTGCAATGACAGCCTAGGGGCGAGGTTCGGGAGAGTCTCAGTCTTTCTTTTCCCAGAGGAACATGTGCTCGAGGCCCGTTCGGTGCGGGTAGGAGCGGGGTGTCCAATCGGAGAGGAGTTGGAAATTCGTTGAGAATCTTTTGATGATTTCCTCCCTGTCGGTACCAAAGGGCGGGCCTTCCTCGTCCTTGGGCAGCATGTAGTGGACGGCGAGGAGTTTGCCCTTTGGCTTTAGCCAGTTCCGGCAGGCCGCGACGTGATCTGGGCGTCGAGCCGGATCGATGGCGCAGAAGAAGGTGTGCTCGAAGACGTAGTCGAAGGCGTCGAAGGGTTCGTCTTCGAGAAAGTCGCCGAGACGGAAGGTGGCGTCGGGTAGGGAATCCGGGGTTTGCTCCTCGGCGCCTTTGACGGCGGCTGGGGCGAGGTCGTAGCCCACCACTTCGAAACCGGCTTCGGCCCATGCCCGTGCGTCGTGCCCGAAACCGCACCCGGGGACGATGACCTTGCCTGTCGGGTGGTCTGCGTTTTCGGCCAGCCAATCGACTAGTCCGGGGGAGGCCTCTCCTTTGTCCCATTGGACGTCGCCCTCTTGGTAGCGTTGTTCCCAATCGTTCATGTGGTTAGTTTACTTGAAGTGTTTTCATCAAAGAGAGGAAGGATATATTTTGGCATTTGTCATTGCGAGGAAGGACGAAGTCCTGACGCGGCAATCCAGCGGACGCGTAGGGCATTCGCATTGCGTCTCAGGCTGAATCGCCACACCACTTTGTGGCTTGCAATGACAAGGGTGGGCGGGGTTCATTAATCTGAAGGAGGCTCCGTGTTCTCTGCGTATTGGTGAGAGGTTTCTTTCCATCAATCAAGCGACAGGCTCTCAACTTCTTTCTGGGTGAGGGCTCGGTCGAATAGTGCGACCTCGTCTATGCGTCCTTCCCAGTTTGACCGGTTGTCGTTGCGTCCGCCGATGAAGATGTCTTCCGCAGGCAGGTTGGCTGTTACCTTCGCCTCGATCTCGATCTTGCCGTCGAGATAGACCCTGACGTCCTCGCCCTTGCGTACCAAGGTCGCCTGCATCCATGTCCAACGCTTAACCGATGATTTTCCAGGATGGGTTTTGCCACCGTCGCTAAAGAGCAGGTTTCCTTTCCCGTCCAGACCGAGGTGATCGCCGAGGGCGTCGAGCGAATGGTCGCGTCCTCGACTGAACATCCAACCGAGCACGGTTCGGGAATTGTCGGGCATGCCGTTCCAGAACCGGAGGGAAATGGCGTAGGTGTTTCCAAGTTTCGGCAGGCGTGCTCGGAGGCGACCGCCGGCGAAGTGGGCGCAGCGGTTGACTTGGCCGGGCGTAAAACCTTTCGAGTCCGGTCCCTCAAGGTAGAAGACCACTCCGTCCTCGTAGTGACCGTCGCGGTTGCCTTGCTCGTCGATTGCGAGCGGGCCTTGTAATTCGTCCATGCGCCACCAGTGAATGGGTTTGAGTTCGGCGATGGCCTTTGCCAAGGAGCCTTGCGAAACCAGTGGGACGCGACGTGGTTTTGCAGAAACTTCTTCAAGAAGCCGCAGGCAGGCTTCCGTGATTTTCGGTTCCGCCTGTACCTCGAGCCCGGCGGAGCGGGCGGCCCAAGTGTTGTAGCCTCCGAGGAAATGTTGCTCGGGCGGGGGGATGTACCCGTCGCCGCCATTGGCCAACTCGATGACCATGGTCTTGGGGAACGGGCTTTTCGCCTTCAGCTTGAGACCGGTTAGGGCGTAGGTCTCGTTGGGAGTGGTGGTGATCGTCATGTCTCCTATGCGAAGAGCCTGCAGGACGATCTCCGTTTGTTGGCGTTTGTGGAGGACGATTTGCTCGAAGGCGTATACTTCGGTTTTGGTCTTGGGGTTACGTTCACCCATTTCGGCAACGATTGCCTCGGACCATTGGAGAAGCCCGACGTCGGGGACGCGGTACTTGAGGGTCATGCGGGTTTCAGCCATGGCGAGGTCGAGGTTCGTGCGATGCTTGATCTTGCGGTAGTCGAGGAGCGCGCGTTCGGCCAAGCTCTTGGCGTAGGAGTCGATTTGCATTTGCTCCTCCTTCTTTGGCGGATCCACGGACCAGTTGCGGAGTGTGTAGTCGCGACGCCAGATATCCCCGCTGCAACCGTGGGACATGATGCCAACGAAGCTTTCGTCCGCATCGAGCATGTCGCCCAAGTTGTTTGCGAATCTACCGAAGTAGTCCGAGCTGATTGCCTTGACGCCGGCGAAGTAGTGCATGGAAAAATTGGCCAGGATGGCGAGTGGTTTACCCTTTCTGTCTTGGATCGAGATGAGGGTGAGATCGGGATCCTCGGGGCCGGATTCGCCCGTGACGTCGTTCCAGTTGCGACCCGCGTGCATGTTGGCCCGCACGGTGGGGTTGCCGAAGGGATCTTTTTCAATGCGGTCGGGCCGGCGTATCCAGCGGCGTAGTGCGGTGAATTCGGCGGCGTTCGCTTGGTTCCATCCCGCCTGTGCTGGCTGTAATTTCTTTTGGGCCTCGGCGATGGCCTCGGCAATTTTTCCTTTCAGGTAGGGAGTGTACCGAGGGTCCGCATTGGTACCCAGACAGGCGAGGGTGGAGGGCGCCGTGTGGGTGTGAGTGGCGGATACCAGGATGCGGTCGGTGGGGATTCCTGTCCGCTTGGCCGCCAGGGCCTTGGCCTCGTCCAAAAGGGGCCGCGGCATCATGCAACTGTCGACCACCACGATGGCGATCTCGCTCTTGCCGTCCGCCAGAACAATGGCCTTGGCGTAGATGGGGTCGGTCACCCCGGTGGCGTTGCGACTCGTCATGCCGCCGTTGACCAGTACGGGGAACTTTTTTGGGGTGACGTCGAGGGCTACGGCTCCCGCCCGAAACTCGGCACCGGTGAGGTGCGAGAAACAGAACGTAAGTATGAGGGGTAGGGCGTGAACAACTTTCATCCCCGCACCTTGAGTTTTCCGAGTGGATATTGGCAAGCCGAAGGATAAGGGACCTTGGTTTTCTTTGCCACCGCTTTGACCATTAACGGCCCGAACCAAAACTTTATGACTTTTGCCGGTTTTCGTCTTGGCGGTGTGACCACAGCTAACGCAATATGTCCAGTCGTGAAATATTTCGTTCTATGTACGTTGCCGTTCCTTGCCCATGTTTCTTGGGCTAATCCACTTTCGCCCGAGGAGGCATTGGCCGCCTTTCGGTTGGAAACGGATGACTTGCAGGTTTCCTTGGTCGCGGCTGAACCCGAGGTGGTCGATCCCGTGGCCCTTTGCTTTGACGAGAAGGGCCGGCTGTTCGTGGTGGAGAGCCGAGGGTACCCTCACCCCGGTAAGGGATTGCCGAATGAACATGCGGGTGTGGTTGTGCGGCTGGAGGATGCGGATGGGGATGGGCGCTTCGAGAAACGGACGACTTTCGCCGACGGCTTCACTTTTCCCAACGGAATCCTACCATGGGGAAACGGATTCTTCGTGACCGATGCCCCGGACGTTCTCTACTTGGAGGACGTTGACGACGATGGGGTAGCGGACAAGCGGGAGGTAGTCTTGACCGGTTTTTTCACGAACAGCAGCAGCGAGCAGTTGCGGGTAGCCTCACCCACCTTGGGGCCGGATGGCTGGGTGTACTTGACGAGTGGATTGACCGGCGGAAAAGTAACGTCGCCGAAACATCCTGATCGGCCTGCGGTGGAGGCCAGGAAGAACGACTGGCGTTTTCATCCCGAGACCTTCTTGGTGGAATCACTGACGGGCTCCGGTCAAGTGGGCCAGGCTTTCGATCGAGAAGGGCGTCGTTTTGTTTGCGATAACCGTCACCCGCTTCGCTGGGTGGTGTTTGATTCCGGTGTTCTTGAGAGAAACCCGAACTTATCCGGTGCCCGGACGGTCATGGACTTGGCCGAACCCGGTTCTGCGACACCCCTTTTCCCTCTCGCACCCGATACCACCGCTGCAGGATATATTCCAAAGCTGATGCAACACTTGCACGCCGGCAGCTTCACTTCCTGCTGCGGGCTGTGTTTCTTTACCGGGGATGGCTTGCCCCGACACCGTGGAAGTTTCTTCATTTGCGAACCTGCCCAGAACCTCGTTCATTGTAGGTCGGTCGTGGAGACAAAGGTGGAACTGACTTCAAGACCATCTGCCGCGGGTCGCGAGTTTCTAGCCTCGCCCGACCAATGGTTTCGACCGGTGTTTGCAGCGAATGGTCCCGATGGGGCTCTCTACCTTTGCGACATGTATCGCAAGTACGTCGACCATCCCAATTACCTTCCGCCCGAGGCCGCCGCAGGGATGGACTTTGCTGCTGGCAAGAAGCGCGGACGCATATGGAGAGTTTCCTCGAAAAGCGAAGCCAAACCGATGCCTTGGCGTCAATCGAAGGGTGTTGGTCTCGCCATAAGCCAAGCCTTGAAGGCCAAGGGAAATCTTTCTCGTCTCGCCGGGTTGGCCGAGAAGTCCGGCGCGAATCCATGGTTCCGGGCTGCCATTTTTAGTTCTTGTCCCGGAAGCGCAAAGGAGCTGGCGGGTAAGCTTTCCGCAAAAGTTTCTCCCGCCTTCATGGAGGAAATCGCTCGCATTTTGGCAAAGGAGGAGCCCACCGACAAGTTGCCCCACAGCGTCCGGGAGCTCTTGGATAAAAAAAAGGATTGGAGTTTCCCCCAGCGTTTGGCCTTTTTGCTTGGGTTCAGTGAGAATGTTCGCAAGCCCTTTTTTGCCGATCTACAGCCCAAGGCCCGGTCGGCTTCGATCAATCGGAAGTTGCCTTTGATCGATCGTTTGTTGGCCATCCGTTTTCTTGATCGAGGAAACCGTTCACAGCTCCTTGACCTAATCGTTCCCTCTCAACCGAAGGAGGTGCGGGAAGCATCCATTCGCTCGCTTGCTCAAACCGACGACTTGGCCCATGGCGCAAAACTTCTCGCCCTGCACCCGACCCTTGGCCCCGACGACAGAAATATTCTCGCCGATGCTCTTCTTGGCCGAAAGGCGTTTCATCCGCTCGTCCTCGATTCCTTGGAGTCGTCATCGCTCCCTTTGCATGCGGTGAGCCTTAATCTGCGACCTCGTCTTACGGGGAATCCCGCCACGAAGATTCGGGCCGCCAAGTTGTTTGACGCCGGTGAAAGCTCGGACCGGATGAAGGTTTATCTAGACCACAAGAAGGTTCTCACCCTCTCCACCGATGTTTCTGCTGGAAAACCGATCTTTCAACGAGCCTGCGCATCTTGCCATCGTCTCGGTGATGTCGGGTACGCCGTGGGCCCTGACCTTACTGGTCTTCGGAATCAACCCGCCGACGCCCTTTTGCTTCATCTCCTCGTTCCCAACCGGGAGATCTACCCAAATTACGTTCTCTACCAAGCCGAGACTACGGATGGTCAGACCCACGCCGGCATCCTTGCCGAGGAATCCGCGAGCGCCGTCACCTTGGTCCTTCCACTTGGTAAGCGCGAAACCATTTCTCGCGCAAAGTTGAAGAGTCTGCGGGCATCTCCCGTCTCCCTTATGCCGGACGGTCTCGAGCAAACCATGACTCGACAAGAATTGGCGAACCTGCTCGCCTTTCTCCGTAACTAAGTAAAAGCGAGATCTGGCTCGGTTTCCTACTTAGACGTCTTGAGACGAATGCGGCGGTATTCCATTTGCCCGCGATCCCCCTCGAGTCCGATGGGGCCGGTGGCGGGTACCTTGAACTCGGCGTTGAGGACTTCCCCGTTGCAAGTGCAATGGGCAACCCCTCCTTTTACCACGGCCACAATTTCGTTCCATTCCTGTGGTTTGTAATTCTTTAGGTCCTTCCAAGGGCCGGCCAAGACGTAATCGCGACATTGGAGCTGGGGCTTACGTATGAACACGCCGCTGTCCGCGTTTGGCGTTGCCCGAAACTCGAGCTTTAGGGTGAAGTCCTTTGGGAACTCCTTGGTCGTCCAAAGCTGCTGGGCGCGGCGACCCTCGGGAGGGGTAGTGACAACGAGGCGACCGTTGATTGCCTTGTAGCGGCTATCGTCGCTGGCTTTCTTTCCATCGAAGCCAGCAGTCTGCTTGAAGGTTTTCTTTGCACGAAAGCCCCAACCGCTAAGGTCCTTTCCGTTGAAGAGGCTGACGAATCCGGGTTCCATGGCAAAGTCTTCGGGCTTAGTCTCGATAAAGCCATTGGTGGCGAGCAAGGGTCGGAGGGCGGCGGCCCATTTTGCGTAACCCAGCTTGTTCGGGTGGAGTAGGTCGGGGAATTCCAGTTTCTTCGCATCTCCCTTGGCATCCGCGAAGAGAAGCCAAGTGTCGAGCACAGTCACTTGAGGATCGCCCTTGACGGCGGCGAAATAGAGCTGGTTGATCTTCTTTATCTGGTCGGCCGGTCGTCTCTTGCTGGCCGAACTTGGGAAGGTGTGGCAGAGAATGATCGGCATCTTTGAATTGTGCTTTTTTAACTTGGCGATGATGAGTTTCAAGTTTCCGGCAATGACCTCGGGGGATGCCTTTTCTTCTAGGTCGTTGGTGCCGATCAGGATGACCACGCCCTTGGGGTTGAGATCGAGAACGTCTCCCTTCATACGGATGAGTACGCCGCGCGTGGTGTCCCCGCTGATGCCGCGGTTGGCCACCTTGACTCCGGGGAAGCTGTTGCCCATGTTGTCGCCCCAACCCTGGGTGATGGAGTCGCCGAGAAATACCAAGGCTCCTTGATCCTGCTCAACCTTCTTGGCCCAGTCCGACCTCTTGCGCTCCCAGAGATTCTGAAACCAACCGTATCGGCGTATGGGGCCTTCGCCCGGCAAACCTTCATCGGTGGCGGGGATGGCGAACTTGGACGCGGCGAAAGCGAGATCGGATGAGATCAAGGTTGCCGCCAGCAGAAGAAGGGAAATGGGGGTAAGTTTCATGTTAATCGTTCCGATGTTATTTGACGCAAAGTTTTAGACTGCGACTTATGTTGAGCTGTGTGGAAAAGGCCTTGGGATTTCTATGACTCTTTATTCGATCCATCGGAAGCCTGGTAAAAGGATATCCACAATTTCGGATGGAGGTCATTGGCGTTAGGAGATTGGAGTTTCTCCGGTCTGCCTCAACCTTTATTCTGACTCACGAGGAATCTTTTTTCAGGTCGATCAAATATTTCACGACGTGTTCGACGTCGAGTTCGGCATCAAACTTGAAGGTGATCATTTTTGCATCGTCCGCACCAAGGGTAATGATTTGGCTGGCTCGCCCGATTTCCTGTGAGGTCTGGTTTAAAGCCTTGGCTATAAGTTCCCCTTCGACTGCTTCCTCGGAGATGAGGTAGATCGAAACATCCTTATCAAGAACTTTGGACACGGTCATGGAAAGCTTCTTGGCAGTAAGTTCAGAGCTTAAGGTTACCGGCTTTTCCTTATCTCCGCATGAAGCAATTCCCAAGACTAACAAGACAAGAACTGAATATTTCTTTAAAATTTCCATTTTAGGGGATTGTTGAACAATTCGAAGGAACGACAGTTGTACAAGTTGGCTGAAACTTCAACCATGATATCCAAGCCCAAGAGGTCAAGCCAACATCTATTGCTGTTCTTGGCTTAGGAAATGGATTTGTTCAATTCAGCAAGTTGCTTGTCGTGAGAATTCGTCAATGCGATTAGGCAGGCAATGGCGCCGGCTAGAGCCAAGGCCATGTCGGACTGCGTGTCCCAGACATATCCCTGTGTGCCGAGAAAGTCATCGGCAGCTTCTCCGATCATGATTGCCGCCCACCACTCGATCAATTCGTAAAAGGCGCTGAAGGCCAAGCAGACCGAGACGATTAGAAAGTTTCGCCATCCCCGGGAAGTCACGACTTGCTTCCGAATAAGGATTTCCCGAGCGATCAAGGCGGGTACGAAGCCTTGCATGAAGTGACCCACCTTGTCGTAGTTGTTTCTTTCCCACCCGAAGGTTTCGCCGATCCAATCAAAAAGGGGGACTTCCGCATAGGTGTACTTCCCTCCCACCATCAGAACGATGCAATGAAGTAGAATCCAAAAAGAGAGTAGGGGAGTGAGGGGGAATGATTTACGGGTAATCCCCATTACGATCAAGCCGATGATTGCCGGTCCCGCTTCCATAAACCAAGTCAGTCGATCTTTCGGTTCGATCCCCGACCAAAATAGGACGCCGAAAAAAATACCAAGCCATAGAAAGGTTTTCTTCATCATCGATTTAGCCTGCTCCATCCGCCCTGTGTCTTTTGCCGTTCAACATCGTCCCGACCCATGTGAAACGAATCAGGTGTCTATAGGAAAGCAACAGCAGACCAGTTGCGGTTATGCATACGAAGACGAACTTGAGCAAACTGGGCAGGGGCCATTCCGCAACCCAGATTTGAATAATTTGAAGGACTAGGATATGAGCGAGATAGAGCCAGTAGGCGGAATCCGACAAGTAGCGAACCTTCGAGTTTTTCTTGGAGAAGAACCTTCGAAAGAGCCCGATCATCCCAAGGATCATTAGCCAAGCATAGGCAGCCCCGGCGAAGGAGGCGATTTCCCTCTGGTGTTCCATCCCCTTGGCCTCCATTAGGCTCAGGCCGATGATAAAGGCGGGCACAGCCAATACAAAATAAACGGGCCAAAGGCGTCCCGCCTTTTCGATAAACCCGGAATGTCCGAAGCAAATTGCCCCGTATCCGAAGAAGATCGCGAAATAGCCCAGTTTGATCCAGTCGGGTTCGAGCGTCACCGTGGTGTCGGGCCCGAAATTCTCACGCATACAATACTGAACCCACCAAGTTAGGGGGATGAGCCAAAGCAGGCGCAGAGGAGACTCGGCAAGCCAAGGGAGCAATCGGGGAAAGGGAAGGAATTTGAGAAGGCCGGCCAAGGCGACGAATCCGACGATCAGGTAGAGCAGGTCGTAAAGGAACCAAAAGTGATGAGTTATGAATTGACCGTTCAAGATGTAGGTCCGGGCAAACCAGTCATCCTTTTCTTGGGCAGGTTTCCCGCCAAGAATCCGAATCACTTCTTTTCTTCCTTTCTTGATTTCATCGAATTGAACGGCGAGGTTAAGGAAGTCCTCTGCAGTCGACTTCGTGGTTTTTTTATCCGTGTAGGCACTCCACAGGGGGACCGATCCGTACTGGTTCTTGAGCTTTGAGTCCGCTCCCTTTTTTAGAAGAATTCGAACGCTTTTTGGTTGTCCCAGAAAAGCTGCGAAATGAAGCGGGGTTGAGCGAGAACCGTCCCTCGCGTTGACATCGGCTCCGGCGTCGATCAAGGCATGCATCACTTCAATCTGTCCGGTCCCAGCAGCCCAGTGCAGGGGGGTTATTTGCTTCGCATCCTTTTCGTTCGGGTCAATGCCGCTGCCCAGAAACGATAACAACTCTTCCAAGTCCCCGGCTCGTGAGGCTTCCCAAATGTCTTTGGCCGTTTTCTTTTTGGCTCCGATGGATTGATTGCTTTCTGAGATCTGGTCCTGATTTCCTTCGGAGGAAAGTTCCTCCTCTCCATTCCACCACTCATTGATCCAGCCCATTTTGTTTTGCAGGGGCACGAGGATGACGCAGCAGAGGAAGAACGGAATCACGATTCGCTTGAATCGGTGATTGAGTAGGGAAAGCGTTCCCCTTTTTTGCCACATCATCATAGTGAAGAATCCGCTGACAAAAAAGAACAGGGACATCCGAAAGCCGTGGATCAACATCAAAGGTATTCCATAGAATTCGCTCTGATTCACGTCTTGGGCCGGCCAGATCGGAATTGGGATGAACGAAAGCAAACCGTGAAGTGCGATCCCAAGCAGCATGGCAAATGCCCGCAAGGCGTCTAGATCGTGATGTCTTGGCTTTTTCAACTCACTTGCCGATGGTCGCCGGCTAGGATTCCCCGTGGACGTCCATCACGCTCCGCGACGATATTTCAGACTCTCCTGTTCCTGTAGGGAGAGGTCGGGGGTCTTGTAAGTGCCTGGGCTGATCTTCTCGGAGACCAATTGCTTGCGAACTTCCTTCCCACTTTTTTCGTCCAATCCGTGAACCGCATCATCTTCCTTCGAGTAGGGAATGGGAAAGCGGCTTTTCCCGTGGCCGTCGATTACTTGGATGCCGGCAATGCCCACCTTGGTGTCCCCTTGGTTTTCGATCACGACTTTGAGGCTTTCTCCCCTTGCATCGAGCTTACGGTCATCGGATCGGTCGTGGAGTTCAGACCGACTACGATTGCGACGATGGTAATGGAATCCATTTTTGGAAATATGGTTTTGGTGGAAGGTTTCCTAGAGCCTCTTCGGATTAAAGGGAGTCTGGGGTACCTTCCCGCTGGCTTTCTTGACCAGCAGTTTGCGGAGGTTTTTCATAACCGCCTTGCTTCGCTTGTCCGGCTGGAGGGCGAGGTTGTTGAATTCCATTGGATCGGCGTGATGGTCGTACAGTTCGACGCCATGCTCGCCTTCTCCCCAGTCCGAGTACCGCCAGCGTTCGGTCCGGATGCTTCGCCCCATGACAGGTTCGGACAGTCGGTCATCCGCCGGTCGCAGGACTTGAGTAATGGCATGACCGTCCCATTTGGTCAGCGGGTTTTTCAACAGTGGCACGAGCGAGCGACCCTCGACAGCTTTTGGGGTGGGGATACCCGCGAGTCCTGTCAAGGTGGGGTAGAGGTCCACGAACTCGACGATGCGCCGGCAGGCTTGCCCATTACCCTTGCCCTCTGGCGCCTTGATGATGAGGGGCGCCCGGGCTCCTTGTTCGAAGAGTGTGCGCTTCTGCCAGATCCCGTTGTGTTCGCCCAGGTGGTAGCCATGGTCGCTCCAGAAAACGACAATTGTATTGTCCGACAGATCGAGGCGGTCGAGGGCGTCGAGCATTCGTCCGACCTGAGCGTCGATGAAGGATACGCAGGCGTAGTAGGCTTGCATGGCCTTGCGGCAGGTCAGTTCGTCTAAATTGTAATGTGGTACGGGGCAGTTGTGGGCGAAGGCGGCGGTAGGAATGTCATTGCGATCATCCGCCGGGGCATAGGGCAGGCGCATGTTCTCCAATGGATACATATCGAAATACTTTTTTGGTGCGACGTAGGGGGTATGTGGACGAAAGAACCCGGCTGCGATGAAGAAGGGCTTGTCCTTCCGTTGCTCCATCAGTTTGATTGCCTCGGTCGCGATCATGCCGTCGGTCTGCTCCTCGTCCTTGCCGTCGGCCTCCAGCCAACTGAGGGCACCGCTTATCTTGCGGTGGGGTTCGGCGTTGAACACGAGGTGTTCGTCCGTTTTGTCGCGCCCCTTCGGGTTGACCGTTTTTTGCCAGGAAGACGGGTCGTCGAAGCCGTCCGTTCCTATGCTGGCGGGCACGTTGTAGTGATAGATCTTGCCCACCCGTCCGGCCCACCAGCCATGCTTCATGAATTGCTGGGACACGGTGACGGCATGTGGAACCTCGTCCCGGAAATGCCTGTCTAAGTCGTAGACCTTGATCGTGTCGGGGCGCAGTCCCGTCATCACCGAGGCCCGGGTCGGGTTGCAAAGAGGCAATTGATTGTATGCCTTGAGGAAGCAAACCCCGGATGCTGCCAACCTGTCCAAGTGAGGGGTCTTGGCAAGCGGGTCGCCATAGCAACCCAGAGCGCAGGACAGGTCGTCGGCGGCGATGAAGAGGACGTTGGGTTTTCCTGACAGACCCGTTGAAAGGATGAGCAGAAAAGTTAGGTAAAGGTTTTTCATTTTTTCTTTTTGCGGGGACCGGGACGTTCGGGTGATGATGCTTTTGCGGGGCGATTCATCCCCCGGGTCGGACGCTTGTGTTGCTTGATCTCCTCGATATGCGAGTCGTACGCGGTTTGCATTCGTTTGACTACATCGGGATGC
>JACKQG010006525.1_pt1 | contig 12223 bp, 9 predicted proteins | sample 8237621 | NCBI WGS metagenome assembly JACKQG01 (sample SAMN15677084, study PRJNA649215) | marine metagenome | biome: marine; feature: Black Sea; material: saline water; isolation source: suspended particulate matter (SPM) from the Black Sea western gyre | collected 2013-06-09/2013-06-10 | depth...
TGATACAAAGCAATTATCATGTCATAAGTAGAATAATCACCGGCAAAGAATGTATCGGCAGGAAAGGGTCCATGTATATCAACATCCTGATCTTGAAGTATTTCTATTGCAGGTATCAGTATCTGTAATTCTTCATTCCCAAATGCACCTTCTTCACCGGCATGCGGATTTAGCCCGAGTAAAGCTAATTTGGGATTCGCTATGTGAAAGAATTTTCTTAAAGCATTATTTATGATGTGAATTTTTGCCACTACCATCTCAATATTAAGATGAGAAGCCACATCAGATAATGCGCAATGGGTTGTAAGTAAGCCAACATTCAACTTATCGCTGAAGAAGCTCATTACAACTTCAGGGCAATGTGCTTGACGAGCAAAGAACTCGGTGTGTCCGATAAAATCCGGATGAGAGAGCTGAATATAGTGTTTACTTATTGGAGCTGTCACGATCGCATCGATGTATCCATTCAGGGCATCCTCACCTGCTTTTTTAATTGCAGAGTATGCATAAAGTCCGCTTTTTATAGTTGGTTTTCCGAGCACAAAAACCTCCTCCTTCATCACAGGATACCAAAGCCGATTAGAATCGGCTTGCTTAATCTCTTTAGAACTGGAAATAATTTCAATATTATCTAATGCAACTGAATCAGGAAGAGCTCCATAAATAACAATCTTGTGATTAAAAGTCTGTGGAGATAGTGCTTTCTTAATGATTTCCGGTCCGATACCGGTCGGGTCGCCGATCGTTATTCCGATTATTGCCATAATTTGGTGATAAAAAAAATGGTGCCGGGACGCGGAATTGAACCACGGACACAGGGCTTTTCAGGCCCCTGCTCTACCGTCTGAGCTATCCCGGCAACCTTAGTAAAAAAAATTGCGGTAAGCACTGTTTTTTTATCCATCAGTTTGCTGTCAAGTTTTACACTTTACCAAACTTACTGCACAAAAACCTTCACCTGTTTCTGCATTTTATAGTTTTCCAGCCACCCACTAAACTTCTTTTCAACATATTCCTGACGATATTTCTGCTTGATTGATGCAAAGTTCTGAGGAGTTTCAACTTCCTTTTTCGCAACATAATAAAATCCCCAACCATGATCAGTAAATCGGATTGGATGACTGTATGTGTATTGCTCCTTTGTAAAAGCACTTCGTACAATGACATTACTACCCGGCAGGTTGTTGATCATGTCATCATAACCGATAAGCGGAGTTTCACGTAATCCTCCGAAAACATAGGTAAGATAGCCCTTCTGTCGGTTCATAAGTTCAAGTGTAAGGTATTCCACAAAAATCTTTCCTTCGTTGAATTGCAATTTAGAAAGAAATTCATCACGGGCTTTTGTGTATGCATCATATCCGGCGATCTTCTTACCTGAGACTTTATCTTCAAGAAAGAGGATGGCATATCCACCATTGACTGTGAAAATCTTAGGAAATTTATTTCCGATTCTAAGAGAATTCAACTCATCATATTCTCTTTTTGGCAAGGTGATCAAATTATCTATAACCGTATATTCATCATCCAGCTTCAGGTAGTCAGTATAATAGGTATCCTCATGATGAGTGTTGAATAGCACATCTTTATTGCTGTAGATGTTATCATAAATTGTTTTTACGGTACGGTACGCTGTGCTGTCTGCAATGGGAAGTTTCATTTCATAAAGGACCTGCGATTTCTTTAGCTCAAAAATATTCTCATCATTTTTTTCTCTTTCAATGATTTTGATGAAGAAACAGCCCTCGTCTGTGCAGATCGGTGAAGATATCTCGTTCAGACCAAGAGTGTCAACACATGAATATATCATTTCATTGAGATCGTTTATATTAATGAATGTATTTTCCTTTTCGATAAATGGATGTGGTTCATAATACATATCCGAGATGATCTCAAAATCTACTCCATCAAGCACTGCGTTCCGAATGTCTTGAACTTTCTTATAGATAAGAGAACTTTCAGCCACGAAAAGCAACTGCAGTTTAACTCGATCGGATTGAATAAATTTATCCTTATTCTCAGAAAAATAAGCTCTCGCATCTGAAGAATCGATAATCACCTGTGAAGTATCAATTGGAATAAAGATATAGGAAAAACGATAAAGATTCGGCTCAAAATAGGCATTTTTATTTTGTGAATAAAATTCCTGAAACCCATTTTGCCAATCCGTATCCCATTTATTTTCAAGAAGATTTTGTACCTCATCTTTGAGTGAGTTTTTTTCTTTCGATAGGACCAGTCGTCTGTCATTTACCAGCCCGATCACATAACGTGTTCCTTTTTTTGCGAAAAACATGGAATCGACAGGAGTTTTGAAAATTGTATCTTGAACGAGAGGATAGGGCTCTCTGTAATAAGGTATGTTTTCAATATATTTCCGGAACAATTTGATCTCTGCGCTTGGATAACTTAAAAGAAAATCATGCTCGGAAACCCTTTCCTTAATGTATGTTATGGTTGAATCTGCGAGTCTTCGTTTCGCCTTTTTCGTCAGCTCTTCGATAATATCTTCGCGGACTTTTTCAAAGGACATGGTATCCCGCACAGTGACAAATTCCTCAAGATTATACTCGTAATAATTCCACAAAGAGTCCTCAGAAAAATATATATCGAACTGAAGGTCTTCTGCATCGATACTGATATAACTCACATCGACCTCGAAGAGCAGTTCGTGTTCGATATTGTTATCATAATAATTTTCAGTTTCGCAATCGAAATAATAATCACGTCCTACCGAGATATAATCCTTCCAGATCGGAAGTGCAGCATCCTCAAAATTAGCGATGCCACCACCTTTTTTCCCAATTGTCTGAAAAATTACCCAGCCATTTTCCTGTTCGATAGGAGAAGGATGATATCTTCCTGGGCGCAACTGCAATGCTTTCTTAATTATATCATCGCTATGCTCAAGCTTGCCAATGTGATCATCTGTTTCCAAATATCCTGTCTCGAACACACGATGGGCGCTGAAAATGGGACTATTTTCATCATAACCAGAATTGAGCAAATCGGCTAATTGTTCCGCATAAATCCTTGCCTGAGCATGAGCATCTCTGCGGTAGGCAGGAACGTATTTATAATATGGCTTGGATGAAGGGAAAAAATCATCATCCTGGATATAAACGATGCCAAGGCGAACCTTGTCCGGTGCTTGATAGGAATATTTATGTTCTTTATGAAATTCTTTCACATAAGCCGGACTTGAAGGAAAATTTGTGGGCATCAGACTGTCTGGAATAATGAGATATTTCAGTTGAATTCTTGAATTATCACGCACATAGGCATCGTACAATTCTCCATCATTAAGATAGAACTGCTCTTTTATTATCTCCTTGATCTTATCATCGAGCATATCATCGCGAATTCTGTCTATGATCTCCCTGTATCGTGTGGGGTACTGCATCTTGAAGCGTTGTAATTTTGTTTCGTCAAAGTATCCGTTTGTAAGAAAAAGGTCATTATCCGAATAGATCTGCTTGAAAATCGTTTCCAGTTCTTCTTCATTAATGAAGATATTATTTTCATCAGCATATATCTCGAAAAGTCGCTCTGTAATAAGCTGATCAAGAGCAATTTTTTTTAGATCCTCATGAATTGATTTTTGGGATACTTCAGGAAATAGAGATGGATCATGCAAATACTCACGCCAGACAGTTTCGTATCGATTTTGCAGCTCTAACCACGTGAGAGGTTCTCCTGCAACTTCTGCAACAATATTGAATTGGGCAAACCCAAAGCTTGGTATCAACAATAACAAAAGAAAAATACAATATTTCTTCATAATGGATCATTCCCACTCGATCGTACTCGGTGGCTTTGAGCTAATATCATATACGACCCTATTTATGCCATTAACCTCATTGATGATCCTGTTTGAGATCTGTCTTAAGATATTGTACGGTATCTTGGTCCAGTCTGCTGTCATGCCATCCAGACTGTTGACTGCACGGAGAGCACAGACATTTTCATAAGTTCTATCATCTCCCATCACGCCAACTGTTTGTACGGGAAGCAATACTGCAAATGCCTGCCAGATACGGTCATAATAATAGTTCTTTCTCAATTCATCGATGAATATAAAATCAATTTCCTGAAGTAGAGCAACTTTTCCTTCAGTGATATCACCAATAATACGAACAGCCAGTCCGGGTCCCGGGAATGGATGTCTGAAAAGAATCTCATCAGGCAATCCGAGCTCTTTGCCAACTACTCTTACTTCATATTTGAATAATTCCCGAAGCGGTTCTATAAGTTTTAGATTGAGTTTTTCCGGCAAACCGCCCACATTATGATGCGATTTGATCGTAACAGAAGGACCATCTTTTGTTTTTGACGAAGAACTCTCAATCACATCTGGATAAAGAGTGCCTTGTGCCAGAAATTGAACATTGTCGAATTTGAGCGCTTCTTTTTCAAAAATCTCAATAAATAGTCTTCCGATGATCTTTCTTTTTTCTTCGGGATCGGTAACCCCTTTTAACTGCTCGATAAAAAGACCTTTTGCATTCACCACTTCAATATGAATTCCAACATTTTCGAAAATCTTTAGAATTTCTGCGACTTCGTTTTTCCTCATCAAGCCGGTATCGACAAGGATGGGAATGAGTTTATCACCGATCACTTTATGCAGTAATGCAGCAGTCACAGATGAATCCACTCCGCCACTCAAACCCAGCACCACACCTGCATCACCGACCTTCTCTCGGATCTTTTTTGATGCCTTCTCTATGAATGAACCCGGTGTCCAATTCGGTTTTAATCCACAAATATTGTAGATGAAATTCTTAAAAATGAACAGCCCCTTTTCCGTATGAGATACCTCCGGATGGAACTGAACTGCGTAAATCTTTTCCGCCTTATTTTGCATGGCAACGAATGGGGTGTTTATAGTGCTGGAAAAAGTGTCATAACCGATGGGTACTTTCTCAATTTTATCCGAATGGCTCATCCACACGACATCACCGGTTTCCAGTCCTTCAAAAAGCCCATGCTTTTCATCGACGATAAGCTCAACGTACCCGAACTCCTTTTTCAATGAATGCCCAACTCTTCCGTCCAGCAGATGGCAAAGGAGCTGCATTCCATAGCATATCCCGAGTATTGGAATTCCAAGCTCAAATACTCTTTTATCGCAAAAAGGTGCATCGCCATCCAGCACGCTAAACGGGCTGCCGGATAAAATGATCGCTTCAGGTTTGAGCTTAAGAATTTCTGAAATAGCAACGTCAAAAGGCATCACTTTGCATGATACGTTCAATTGCTGAACCGATTTCACGATCAGATATGTATATTGAGAACCGAAATCTAATATTATTATCATAATTTATAAGAAAAAGGGATTATGTTTTTTTTCATGACCAATTGTGGTTGGTCCCCCATGCCCTGTATATACTTTTGTCGAATCAGGCAGTACAAATAACTTCTCTTCTATGCTTTTTTTCAGATGCTCGCCATTGCTGTCCGGAAAATCATAACGTCCGATGCTTTCGAAAAACATGGTATCTCCACTGAACACAAATCCATCACCCAGTAGGCAAATTCCTCCTTTTGAATGACCCGGAGTATGCATCACCTTTAATGAAATATTTCCAATTTTGATGAAATCACCATCTTTCAGTAATCTGTCAGCTTTCACAGTCGTAATAGGAAATCCCACAAAAGAGCTGAGATTCAGATCAGGATTACTTAATTTCTCGCTATCATCTTCATGTATGCAGAGTATAGCACCGGTTAGTTTTTTCAGTTCGGAGTTCGCTCCAATATGATCTGCGTGCCCGTGAGTATTTATAATATATTTTATTGTGAAACCAAGTCTTTTTGCTTCGTCCACAATTTTCCGGGCATTATTCGCAGGATCAATAACTGCCCCGACTCCCGATTCCTTATCCCAGATCAGATAGGTATTTGTCTCATATTCCGCCAGCAGTACTAATCTTTTAATTGGCATATTTTCGATCCTTGTGTGCCAAGAGCTCGTTATAGTAACTTTCTTTGAGCATCGCTTGTCCGTATTCCTCGTTCTTTCTGGCAAATCCATGATAGTCCGAACCGCCTGTAACAAGAAGTCCGTAGCGCTCAGCAAGTTCGAGGTAGTTCTGTCTTTGATACAAACTATGCAACGGATAAAATATTTCAAGACCATTCAGACCAAAATCCACGAGATCGGGAATAATGAAATCATTTTTGATGACTCCCGGATGTGCAAGTATCGAGACGCCTCCGGCTTCCTTGATGACCTTGATCACTTCTTCCGGAGGGAAAGTGGGCTTGCGTACATAAGCCGGTCTATCATTACCAATATAGTGCCAGAACGCCTCTTCATAAGTTGCATAATCTTTTTCTACCATTGCAGTTGCGATATGGGGACGACCAACAACTTTTTTATTTTCGACATGCTCGAAAACATCTTTGATCTTCAGGTTCATGCCGTATTCCTCTAACTTATCGAGAATTTTTTGAGCTCGCAAGATGCGTCCTTTTTGTAAATATTTCAACATATTCAGAAGCTGTCGATTATGAATATCCACAAAATAAGCAAGAATGTGCACATCGAAAGATTGGTAGTATGTACTGACCTCAACTCCGGGAACGAGCTCAAGACCCAGATGCTTTGCCAATTTTTTGCCGGCTTTGTAGCCGTCAAGAGTATCATGGTCGGTGATAGAGATGACATCAAAACCCATTTCTTTAGTTTCTCTGATTATATCTTTGGGATGTCTTGTGCCGTCTGAAAAATTTGAATGTATGTGCAGATCAATTTTCTTCATTATTTTCTTTTTCCTTTGCTGCGTTTTCCCCTGCTACATATCCTGTTGAAAATGCTGCCTGCAGGTTGTATCCCCCGGTGTCTCCATCGATGTTCAACACTTCACCTGCAAAGTACAGATTTTTTATTTTTTTTGATTCCATTGTTTTGGGATCGATATGTGAAAGCTCTACTCCGCCGGAAGTAACGATGGCTTCATCAAATGACCTGGTGCCGGTGATCGTAAAAGTAAGATCTTTCAAATTCTTAACAATAGTTTCACGTTGCTCTTTTGTGATATTTGCGATCTTTGTATCTTCCGGTATTTGAGTTCTGGTGATGAAGTATGAGATCATCTTTTCAGGAAGCATTTCCTTCAGCATATTCCGGTATGATATTTTGCCATTACTGTTTATCTCTCTTAGTATTCTCTCATGTACTTTCTGCTCATCGAGTGCCGGTTTGAGGTCAATATGCAATGTCAGGTAATCTTCTTGAATTTCTTCTTTTACATCTCTGCTTAAACGAAGTATCACAGAACCGTCAGCGCCCCATTCCGTGAAATAGAATTCACCGAAAGCTTCTGATAGAACTTCTTCATCTACAGTGACAGTGGCTTTTATATTTTTCAATTTTAAGCCATTCAGTCTTGGGTCTATATCAAGCAGATTGAAAGGAACTAACCCGGGATAAATAGCGGTTACTTTGTGTCCTGTAACACGAGCAAGCTGATATCCATCCCCTGAAGAGCCGGTTTTTGAATAAGAATTCCCACCTGTCGCGACAATGACAGCATCGCAAAGGACAGTTCCATTTTCATGAACAACACCACCAATAATATTCTGATAATGCAGCAGTTCTTTTACAGGAGATTCCAGCTCGATGTGAACTCTCAGTTCCTTTAGATAGTCTGCGAAGACATCTACAACATTCCACGAATTATCGGAATCAGGATAGATACGTCCGCCGGAAAGCTCCTTCAAAACGAGACCGCGTCTCTTAAGAAATTCCATCAATTCTTTATTGAAAAATGTGTTGAAAGCATTAATAAGAAATTTTCCGTTATCTCCATATTTTTCGATAAATGTCATTATCTGAGGTTCGGTGTTTGTGATATTACATCTGCCCTTGCCGGTAAGTGAAAGTTTGAGTCCGAGCTTGTTCATCTTCTCAAGAAGTGTTACTCTGGCTCCGCACTCAGCAGCCCTGCAAGCTGCCATCATGCCGGCAGGTCCTCCTCCGATTACAACGACTCTCTTCATAATAACTATATTGCCACACATACTGTGTTTACAGCATTCATTATCAAATATGAAAAATTAAAACTTATCTACGAGTTCACTTAGTGAATCTACTGCGGATATGTAGGATTCAAAAAAGGTTACGAATTCTTCGCTCTTAAGTTTTAGATAACGGTTCTTTATTTTGTAAGCAGCCACAAAGGATGACAGATCGACCTCACATAATTCTGATGCTCTTTTTATGACATCTAATGCATTTATGGGAATTTCCGAACCCTTGAAAAACAGAATGCCTTTCAGTACGGGAATGAGGGCAGAAAAGGAGTTTACAACAAGTGCGTTCAATACATTTTTTTTGTCGATGTTCTCAAGAAAAGAAGCACGAAGTAGAAGCAATTTTCCTTTTAGTTCGCGTTCTGCTTCAAGTCGAATGTGTTCCGGTTCGATCGAGATGTCTGCAAAGAAATCATCTCCTTTGAGCGTAAGATGAGAACTTTTTATTGCAAGAAATTCTATGGGAAAGGAATCCAGCGAATCCATGATATATTCTTTAGTGAGAAAGAGAGGAGCAGTTACATTTTTCTTGCGAAGCATTTTTATGCAGCTCCTAGCTTTAATGAGATTCTGAATCGAGATATCATCAAGAATTATTGCAACATTGATGTCTGAATATTTCTCATTGAAATCATCGGTGGTCGCACTTCCGTATATGTAAAGCGATTGCAGAGAATCTTTGAAAGTATCTGTGTAACAATCAAGTATCTCTGCATATATTGTTTCAGTATTTTTGGGCATATTTATCCTTATTTTTTGTTATTCTGATATTCGATGAATGCAGTAGCACAGGCGCGTGCAAGGTTGCGGATGCGTTTGATGTACAGCACTCTTTCAGATACACTGATCGCACCGCGCGCATCGAGCAGATTGAATATATGCGAGCACTTCAACACATAATCATAAGCGGGATATACAAGACCGAATTCCACCTGGCGGAATACATCTTTTTCATAGCGGTCAAACTCTACAAAAAGCATCTCAACATTTGCAGCTTTGAAATTGAACTCACAGAATTGTTTTTCGCTTGCCATATAAACATCTTCATAGGTCATGGTATCATTCCATTTGATATCCTTGAAATGATCGACCTGCTGAATGTACATAGCGATCCGCTCCAAACCATATGTGAGTTCTACAGGTACGGATTTCAGCTCGTATCCTGCTATCTGCTGGAAATATGTGAATTGCGAAATTTCCATTCCGTCAAGCCACACTTCCCAGCCCAATCCTGCTGCACCGAGAGTTGGTGATTCCCAGTCATCTTCAACAAAACGTACATCGTGTTCCTTTATAGGAGTACCTATCGCTTCCAGACTTTTCAAATATAGTTCCTGAATATTATCTGGTGAAGGTTTGATAATTACCTGAAACTGGTAATAATGCTGCAACCGGTTAGGATTATCGCCATAGCGTCCATCCTTCGGGCGTCTTGAGGGTTGAGTGTAAGCAATCCGTTCATCCTTATTGGAAAGAGCCCCGAAAAAGGTGGCTGGATGAAAAGTGCCGGCGCCCATTTCTACATCATAGGGCTGGCGTATTATACAGCCCTGGGAATCCCAAAATTTCTGTAGATGGAATATTATCTGCTGAAAAGTTAATGCTTTATTCATCGTAGAAGGGATCATGTTTTGTTTCTTCGATAAGCTTGCTTACCAGCTGGATCTTATCCTTCAAGCGCTCCTGCATGAAATAATCGGAAGTCAATGTATTTGCTTTCTCGTAATATGCTTTTGCAGATTTAAAATAAGCATTTGATTTCTTTTTATTTTCGCCACGCAATTTGTGATTTTTATCATATTCTGCGCTGAATTCCGGGTTCTTTGCCTTTTCATCATAATTGATAAAAAGCTGATAGTGCTGGTATCCACGCTCATTATCAATCTCACCAAGAATGAGATAGGGTTCGGGAAGTCCTGGCGCGATCTCCGCTGATTTTTGTGCAAACTGAACTGCCTTATCATACTCCTTCATCTGACGGTAAACATCGGCAATTCGGTTATACCCGATCTCAGAATCAGGCATGAGTTTGATATATTTGTTCAATGCATCGAGGGCTTCTGTGAAATCCTGTTGAGTGACATAAATGGCAGCAAGATTCAGATAAGGAGCAGTGGAATTGGGATTTTTCTCGATTATCTCAATGTTCTGCTGAATAGCATCGCCAATCCTGCCGGTTTTTTGATACGCAATAGCCAGTTTTTTAAGGATATCACTATCATCTACACCTGCATCGATCACTGCGCAAAGGTGAGGGATCGCATCATCATAAATACCTTCTCCAAAATAGAGAATTCCGAGTGATTGATGAGCTTTAACACAATTGGAATCAATTTCAAGCACAAGATTGTATGCATCAACGGAACCATCAAAATTATCGGTCATATTGCATATTTCGCCAATGCAGAGCATGTAATCAATGTTACCTTCTTCAAGTTCTGCAAGTTGTTGGTAGGTCTCCGATGCGAGCTCATAATCTTCGATCATTTTATATGACCAGGCAAGTCCTTCAAGAACTATGATATAGTTTGGATCGATCTCGAGTGCTTTGTCATAATATTCGATCGCAGTGGTGTAATCTCCTTCCAATGCACTGATGTAAGCAAGGTAGAGATAAGCTTCCTTTTCGTTTGGATTGAGCTCAAGCACTTTTTTAAACGATTTTTTCGCATCAGGATATTGCTCCGAATTAAAGAAATTCATAGCGATTTCCATAGCTTTAGTTTCTGCAGAACCGCACATTTCAATAGCCATATCAATGACTTTTTGGGCAGCTTTCAGACGCTCTTCTTTTTTCTTCTCGACCTTCATCTGCTCATATTTGATCTCATTGGTCTCTACATCAAAAATGAATACTCTGAGATTGTAGAGCGTGGATTCTATCTGGGAAATATTTCCCCAGATATTGATTTTGGAATCGACCTTTTGTGCCAGCTCGGTAACGATGGTTTGATCAAGTTCCTCGATCTTAATTTTCCCAAGAGCTTTATCAACATCTTTCTCGGATACCATTATGATACCGGGATTTTCTTTTCCTACATCCTGGAAATCAGCAGGGAGATATTTTTTGCACATGGTGCGGCTATCAAGGTCATTGTAATGAAAGCCCCACACTGCAACGCGGACTCCTTCTTCAGGTTCATTCTTTTTGGCAACTGCTGCCGATGAACAGAAAAGGAGCTGAAGAGTGATGGAAAATACAAATACAGATAAGATGACTTTTTTTATTTTCACCTTTCCTCCTGACATGCATATATTTTATTTATTATATTTATAAAAATATTTGTTAAACATTTGGAAGGTATAAATTTTTAATCAAGTAATTTATGATTTTGTTAGATTTTCTGGTAATTTATCATTTGCAATAAATAACACTCAACCACGAAAAACACGAAAAGCACGAAAATGAAATCTAAACCTTGAAACCTTGCGAATGGTTGCAAGCCCTTGCAATGGTTGGCAATCCGCACATTGATTCAGACAATAAAATTAAAAAAATCAAAGGAATTGTAAGTTACTCCCAAATGTTAGCATAGACAAAATCTGGATTCCCATTTTCACAGAAATGACAGACTTTCTTATTTGGAGTTGACGACTCTGTCGTCTTGTAATAATACATCAGCAGCATCGAGACGCTCGATGCACTCCAAAAAAAACTACTCCGAACAGACTTGCTTCGTGGCGAAGTATGAAGCGAGGATGTGCAATAATGCCAAATAACTTCCCAAAATGACAGGTGGCTTTGCGAAAGTTGTCTTCCTTTCGCAAAGTTAAAACACAATAATAGAATTCTGCGGCTGATTAATGGTAATCAATCCCACATTTCCATAAATGTTTAAAAAAAAGAATTGTCATCAACCAGCTAGCTGAACTAAGTGCCGTCTGCCACGGTATAGTACTTTTTCGGGACAAATACGTGAAGGATCTCCCTGAAAGATAGTTTAATGTTTTTGCGAGATTCTTCGCGGAGTTTATACTGAGCGAAGCGAATGTGCTCCAGAATGACAATCCATGTTTGGAAAATTCCTTTTCAAGCCGTTTTTTATAAGGGGTCATTCCCACGAATAAAATTCTGGATTCCTGACACCCAATCAAGTTGGACACGGTCGGGAATGATAACCATTTATCATTTGGAGTAGCCAACTCTGTCGTCTTGTAATAATACATCAGCGGCATTGAGACG
>JACKQG010006526.1_pt1 | contig 12222 bp, 8 predicted proteins | sample 8237621 | NCBI WGS metagenome assembly JACKQG01 (sample SAMN15677084, study PRJNA649215) | marine metagenome | biome: marine; feature: Black Sea; material: saline water; isolation source: suspended particulate matter (SPM) from the Black Sea western gyre | collected 2013-06-09/2013-06-10 | depth...
TTCGAGATAAAAATCAACATATTTACCCAATATATTTAAGTTGACATGACACTAGAGCATTTATTATCCAATGATTTTGATTTATTTCGACAATCATATATTTTCGGACAAGAAGGATATTTTGTGAGTGGCGATATTGCTCAACTTGTTCATTTACCTTTAATAGATAATAAAATGGATCGAGAAGAATATGTTTGTGCTTATAGCCTGTGGTCATTTTTGACAAAAAAAAATTATTCATAATGCGTTAGCTCTTGGATTTCTGACAATATATAGGTTTAATCATGAAAAATTATTGCATCTGGGTTGTAAGTCCTCCGGGATATGTGCACAACCAGGCATTTAGTGAGTTGGCATTAAGCTTTAACTGCGCTTTTCGTGCCTTAGGTTTTCATGCACCAATTGCAACTAATATGGTATAGATCACTGAATGAGCGCCGCACTCAGGCGATTCAACACTTTCAAGGAAAGCCGAGAGGGTAAAAAAATCACTTCTGCATTAAGATAGCTCACAGGTCACCGATTTATTGGCACATATTTTGCCAGTATACTTTGTTTAAAAATATAATCACCCGGACATCGAGAGGAGTCATTGATGGACATGAAAAACCTATCTGTTTGTATCATGGGACAGGATAAAGCAGCGTTTCTCAAGCGATGCATCGAATCTTGTTTGAAATTAACCCGCCTGATTTCGTATGTCGATCTGGAATCAACGGACAACAGTACAAAAGTCGCAGAAGAATGCGGCATTTACGTTTCAAATGGCAAATCCTTTCAAAAGGCACCTGAAACATTTAAAAAATTCCATAACTCGAATTGGATTCTTTTATTGAGGCCTGATGAAAAGATTGTATATGAATCCGAAGCGCAAATCGCAGAGATCCTGGATAAAAGCCATACCATGGGATACAGTCTCGTGATAAACACCCCAATATCGCCTGAAACGCTGGAAGATTACCGTTGGATTAAAATACCCGGAAAGCCGAACAGCTATTCCCCCGAATTATTAATCGTTCCGAAAGTTGAGATCAGGCTTGTACGAAGAAAAGACTTTGTTAAGGCTCTCGATCTTATGATTTCGTTTTCTCCGGACAGAGTCTATTCCTTTGACAGCAAAATAATTAAAGATATCCGGATTCATTCACTGGAACATAATGTTCAAGAGGAGATAACCCCCGAAGATACTAAAGATTTGGAAATGAAATTTCTCAGGGGAGAGGTATCCGTAGATGCCGAGGAAGATTATGGCATGTGGGAACTTGGAGAATGTTTTATCGGCTACAATATTTTGAACAAGGGTGATCTGGCCCGATATTATCGGGGACTTGCCATGGGATTTGGAAGTGAAGGCATGTATATGGCCATGCTCCGCGTACTTGCAAAATATGGCCGATTAAACGAAGCCCGGGAATTTTTTGATGCCTGGCTGGAAAAATGGGGCGTTTTTGATACACCTGAACCTTATAAATTCGGAGGAATCATTTATGCACACCTGTTTCAACTGGAAAGGGCGGTTTCATTATTTCATAAATATTTCGAACTGGTTCCCGAAGAACTTGCTGGAGAGGCTCACATTTTATTGGCAAAATCACTGCTGCTTCTGGGTAAAAAAGACGAAGCAATTAAGCTCTTTAAGCAATCGCTTGGTCTCCATATGAACGATTTAGACCGCACCCTTATACAAACAATCGAAGATCCCAACTGGAAGCCACCCAGACTTAGCTTATGTATGATTGTAAAAGATGAGGAGGCAAATATCTCCAAAGCACTTGATTCCTTAACAGGCATAGCCGACGAAATCATTGTTGTGGATACCGGATCTCAAGACGAAACAAAAGATATCGCAAGGAAATTTAATGCAAAAATCATAGACATGGACTGGGAAGATGATTTCTCAAAAGCAAGAAATGCCGGACTCCGGAGTGCGACGGGCGATTACATTCTATACCTCGATGCCGATGAATACATAGACCCCAGAGAAAGAATTAAACTGGCCCTTTTAAAAATGATTCTGCCTTCCGGGCGGGATGTTGCCTTCCGGATAAAGATAGATATGGAAGATCCCGATGAAGAACTATCGGCTATATGGCGCCTTCCCATTACGATTCAACCCGATTATCCGGTAAGGCTTGTACCGGCTCGAAAGGAGATCTCTTTCGAAGGGTTTGCTTTTGAGAGCATGGACAAATCCATTACGGATCTCGGAATAAAAATGGTAACCAGTGAAGTGTTTAAGATCACCCACTCAGGAACTGACCGTAAATGGAGAGACGCACGAAAAGAAACGGCCGTTGAGAAGATCTATGATACCGGTCCCGATCCGGAAACCGCCCTGAAAGCGGCTTTATACAATCTAAAACTTGGAAATACTATTACGACATTGAAATGGCTTGACCTGGCTCAATATGATAATCCCCGTTTCTGGATGAAGATCATCACTCTTTACTGCAGACTCGGACAAACAAAAAACGTGGTTGGGATCATCAGAAGAGCCATCAGGGAGTATCCGGATTCTATGGAATTATGTTTGGCAAAAGCAGAACTTCATTTCGCAGAGGGTGAATATGAGACCGTTTATAAAACTCTTGATCCGAATATGGAGAAAATTGAAAAAGAACTGCCCAGAGAGGATCGTGCAAGTGCCGCCTATCTTTATGGCATGGCTTTGCTGGAGACAGGCAATCTGGGAAAAGGCATTGAATTGTTATCCGATGCCCGCGAATTGGATTCCTGGAATATACGTTACAAGATAGGAGGTCTTTACGCCCTTACTATAGCAGAGGAGTGGGAAAATGCAATTCGTGCCCTTTCCGAAATTTTGCAAGAAGAGGACCTTTCAATTACGGATACAATCCATGATTTCGCTGATCTGGGAATCGTTTTCAAGAAACTCGGTAGTCATTTTGAAATCAATGGCAGGATAGAAGCTTCAGAGCTATGCCAAAAAATATTTCTGAGTATTATTGAAACCAAGTTATCCGATCCGGAAGATATAGAAAAAACAACCCATTATTTAGATACGCACAATATTGGAAAGGAGCAAGTTTATAGTGGATAACGAAATATTTAAGAAAAATTTGTCAGCCCTGGAAGAGAAATATCCTGCGCTGGCATCAAAAATCAAGAAAAACAGTATTGATAAGAGCCGGTATAAAATCATACGGACAGAAACTGGAGAGTCGAACCTCTTAGTTGCCAAGAATGATAGTTTTATCATGTTGTATGATAATGCAAGTCCCTATGAGTATTGCAAAAAGTTTTTGGAAGGGATGGATATTGCCTATGCTCCCATCGTACTTTTTTTAGGATTTGGGCTTGGTTACCATCTCCATATGTTTTCACAGCTTTATGCAGATAAGGCGAATGCGAAAAAAATTATTGTATTTGAAAATGATCTCAACATTTTCCACCTTGCAATGGAAATGAGCGACTTAAGTCATCTCATTACTCACCCTGATATTCATTTCTTTGTAAGAGAAGATCCGGATGATGCCATTCACCAGATTCGAAGAGAAATCCTTGCAGATAAAGGCACATGCTTTCAGATCAGAAGCACAAAGGTTATGCCTCTCCCGGCCAATATACTATTGAATGATGAATACTATCGAAAAGCGCTTGATATTACCAGGATGGCATTTCGCCAACAAATGATATTATCCGGAAATGATCCCACAGATGCATTTTTAGGTATAGAAAACCTGCTCGGTAATATTAAGCACATCGTTTCTCATCCCGGAATTAGTCAACTCCGGGATAAATTTAAGGGCAGACCCGCTATTACTGTCGCATCGGGACCGTCCCTTGAAAAAAATATGCATCTTCTGAGGGATATTCGAGATCGTGCTCTTATCATTTCCTGTGACTCAAATTTTTTGCCTTTAATGAAAAGAGATATCAGACCCCATATTGTCGCTTCCCTCGAAAGGACCGCCGGCACGAACATGTTCTACGAGAGCGCTTCTGACGTTGACGGCATCTATTTAGCTTTTTGCCCCTTGATCCAGCCGGATGTCTACGACAGCTTCCGAGGAAAGAAAATAATCGTTTTCCGGGATTTTTCACATTTTAAATGGTTTCACTTAGACAAAGGAACCCTTTCCATTGGCCCCGCCGTATCGAATATGGCATTCAAAATAGCCGAATATCTTGGCTGCGATCCTATTATTATGATTGGGCAGGACCTGGCCTTTGCGGAAGACGGGGATACGCATGTCGAAGATATGCTGTTTGGAGAGCGTGATGAGAATTACCATTCATCTATAATTGAAGCCGAAGGAAATTACGGAAGCCCCGTAAAAACTTCAAGAATATGGGAAATATTCAAGTCGGCCCATGAAGAGGATATACGCTATTATAAAGGATTATGCATCAATGCAACAGAAGGTGGGGTAAAGATCCGGGGCACACAGGTGATGACGTTTGCAGAAGTTATCGATACATACTGCCGAAATGAATTCTACCCGGAGGCGATCATTGCCGATTCAATTTCTGCTTTTGAAAAAACCGTAAATATTCCGCAAGAGCTTAAATTCCTTCTGGACAGGTGCATAGAGACACGCTTCGGGCTGAAAGAAACCATTAACATGTTATTAGAATATAGCCAGGAAATTTTGGAAGTCCAAAATAACATGATCCGCCCCTTTATGTATGAGGGTAAAGATGTGGACAGTGCTTACCTTGTATCAATTGCAGAAAAATTTTTCGGCATCATGGAAACCTTCCTGAAAGATCGGAATGTGCACAACATTATGGCGCACACAGTTCATCCGGAAGTCATTTTTTTTACCAACAAATTTAATTATTTGAAAGATGTTTATTCTCGTGAAGACTGCTTGCATTCAGCACAGATTCTGATGATCAAGGATTGGCTTGGCGTGATCGGGCAGTTATTCGTTTCAACTATTGATTCCCTGGAACAAGCAGAGAAGATGCTGGCAAAAGAGCTAAGCTAGGAATGAAAGGAAAAATATCGGTGCGAGGGTCTAAAAAAAAGAGTGGCGGTCGGATTTCTCTCTGCATGATAACAAGGGATGAAGAGTGTTTTCTGGCCCAGTGCCTGAATAGTGTTAAGACCTTGGTGGATGAAATAATCGTTGTTGACACGGGCTCAACCGACCGAACTGTTGATATCGCCGGAAGCTATGGGGCCAAAATTTATCACCATGCATGGGAAGGCGACTTCAGCAAACACCGCAACCAATCCATCTCTTATGCTACCGAAGAATGGATATTAATTATGGATGCCGATGAGGTGATTGCTCCCAGGGATCTTGATAAAGTCAGACAAATCCTTAATTCAGTGGGTGCCGAAGGTTTGATGTTTACTTTGAGAAATTATGAAAATAAATTGGATTTGGCCAATCTACAGATAAATCCAAACGACTATGAAGAAGGTGAGGGATATCAAGGGTTTATCCCTCAAGATTTGATCCGTATTTTTAAAAACGATCCGGACATCTATTTTGCCGGCAAAGTTCACGAGACAGTAACGAAATCATTTCATGTGTCGGGAAAGTTGGTTTACAATACAGGCCTTCCAATCCATCACTATGGCAAGGTTAGAAAAGATCGAATTTATCAAAAACAGCAAATCTATCTAAGGCTGGGAGAAGATAAGGTCAGGGAAAATCCCGATGATCCCATGGCCTATAAAGGTTTGGCAGATCACTATCTGGAGTTGGGGATGCCGGATAGAGCCTTAGAATTGACAGACAAGGGACTTGCCCTTTTCCCGGATATTATTGAGCTCCATTTTAACCGAGGTCTAGCCTTGAATAGGATGCAGCAATTAGGGGAAGCAAAAATTGAATACCAGTGGGTTCTTGATCGGAAACCGGAGCACCTGGGGGCCTGTCATAACTTGTCCCAAATATACTTTAGTGAAGATCAGTTTAAAGCAGTTGTTGAGTTGTTGACCCGGGGAATAGATTTGGGACTTTGTCATCCCGCGGTTTATTTCCTTTTAGGCCGGGCTTATGATGCTGTGGGGAACCGGGAGAAATCCCTGGAAAAATTTGACCGTGTTATAGAAATGCAACCGGATTTTCCTGATGTTAATTGTTATAGGGCCGTGATATTTTTAAATAGAAATATGTATGACGCAGCGTTGAGTGCCCTTGAAAGAGAGATTGAAATCGGCGGCAACCTGGCAGGTGCTTACACCCTCTTGGGTCAGATGAGCCACGAGCTAAAAGATTTAAAGAGCGCTGTCCAATTTTTTCAAAAAGTTCTTACCATAAAGCCGGATGACCCCACCGCAAAAATTTACTTGCAGCAAAATGCGGGTCAATAGCCTGACCCGGACAAATCCGCAAGCCAAACAAAAAAAATCTTATCACGAAAACACGAAAGTACGAAAACACGAAAGTCTGGATATTATTTTAAGAAAGGTAAACTTGAAAGTATTCCTGCGCATGGAGTATCCCTTTAAATCCGGGAACAACAAAAAGGAATCCCTTGGTATTCATACGGCCAATACGCAATTTTTAGTCAATTTGATCAAATACAGCCGGGCGATTGAAGAATTTGGTTTGGTGGTTAGCGATTCTTATGAGCAAGCAGCCCTGAACGAATTATTTCCTGATAAAATTGTCACCGGGCATGACTTTAACGATCAAAAAGAACTGGTGAGTATCCTTCAATACTATGACATTTTTTTTATGGGAGGATACGGTATTGTTGATATCCTTAAAGGCCGGAGATTTTTTCATAACCGGTTATCTGTTGTCGGCATAACCCACTCCATACATTTAGAGGAAGTGGTTAAAAGTTTAAAGGGAGCGTCAGAATTTTGTTCTAAAAAAGACGCCCTGATATGCACTTCGTCTACGGCAAGAAAGGCCGTTGCGAAAATTATAGAAGGGCCGGGTAATGGATTAAAGCTTGAAACCATCCCGCTGGGGGTTGATGTTGACAGATATCATCCCATAGATGAGAGGACCAGGAGAGAGCTCAGGGCAAGGTTTGATTGGCCGGAAGGTGAGATTATTTTTCTTTGTATGGGGCGGTTGAGCCCTGATGAAAAGATGGAACTGGTGCCCCTTCTAAAAGCTTTTGCGGAACTGGGCAGGATTTCGTCATCAGGAGAAAAGGCCCGCCTTATTATTATAGGAAGGGAGCACAATGCCGGGTACGTTGATATTTTGTCAGACCTTATTAAGAAGCTCGATATCGAAGATCGGGTTTTAATCATTTCTGACTATGATGCATCACACATTCCTTTATATTATGGTATGGCGGATGTTTTTGTATCCCCGTCCGACAATATCCAGGAAACTTTCGGGCTGAGCGTGATAGAGGCGATGGCTTCCGGGCTGCCGGTTATTGTGTCGGATTGGGATGGGTACAGGGACACGGTTGCTGACGGCCGTACAGGATTTCTGATTCCCACGTATTGGGCCGATTGTGGATTTTCGTGGGGCCAGAGATTCCAACTGGCCCAGTCTGTGGCTGTGGATATGGATAGATTAATTCAGTCTATGCAGGCCCTTTTAGAAAATAGGGAATTGAGGAAATCCATGGGTAAAGCCGGTCGTCAGCGCGTAGAGTCAAAATTTTCATGGGAAAAGGTAATCAAACAGTATGACACTCTCTTGCACGAAGTTGCTGCAGGCAAAAGAGGCGCTCCCGAGGTCGATGGTAAAGCGGCTCTTGATCCCTCTGCTATTTTCTTAAATCCCACGGACATATTCAAATCGTATCCCACTGAATTCGTAATCAAAGATTTTTGTATCAGAATAAGAGATATAGACGGCTTTACAGCATACTCTAATGTAATTCAATTGGTCGACGCCAAGATGGTGAATCATATTGCCAACCTTGTTGCCGGGGGTGTCGGCAGGGTTGGAGACATTGTTCAGGAGCTTGACCAGGCGCATGGAGTCCCAGTTCAGAAAACACTTTTTCAGATTATGATTATGCTGAAATATGGCGTTTTTGCTCCCCAAAAAATCTTGGAAGACCGATATCCTTCCTGAAAGCTATATTAAAGGACTGCGCCTTGTTCTTGACCGCGATCTGCATTTTGAGATAGCTCTTAGCTGTTATTGCAAGATCGAACTTCTTATGACTTAACTCCTTACCTAAATGAACCTGCCCTAAATCCCTCAATTAGCAAATTATTTTCCAAAAAAACCCCTCCTTCTTACCAATCCCAAAAAAACCCTAAAGTAATTTATCCATTTTACCGATAAGAATTTTAAAGTTTGGAGGGTACCCAAATTAGAAACAGATTTGGCAAGGATGCCAAATCAAAACAGATGTCAGATGTCAGAGATCAGATGTCAGTAGTCAATGACAAATGACAGCAACTAAATCAAGGAGGATTAAATTATGCCATTAAGAATTGCAAATAACATCGCTTCATTGAACACCCAGCGTTGGTTGGGTGTCGCAGATGGCGGGATGAAAAAATCTCTTGAAAGATTATCATCCGGTTATCGTATTAACAAAGCAGCCGATGATGCTGCCGGTTTGGCTATTTCTCAACAATTTAGGGCGGACATAGCCAGCTTTAGGGTGGCTTCCAGGAATACCTCAGAGGCCGCAGCGCTGTTGCAGGTGGCTGAAGGTGGTATGGACCAGATCGGGAACATGCTTACCCGTCTAAAAGAGCTGGCCACCCAGGCTTCCTCTGCCAACGCGGGTCAGTCTGAGCGAGATAAAATCGACGCCGAAGGAGATCAGCTTTTAACTGAAATCGACCGAATCGCCAACTCGACACAATACGGAAGTACTGCATTGCTGGACGGGACATTCGGGGCTGCAATGGCAGCAGGGACCTTTACCCATTCTGCAGCAGCAGTAGATGGTGAGGGGGTATATGGAAATTTGACCCATACCTATGAAGCGGCAGGAACCGGACAAGGCGACGCCATATTTTCAGGTAATTTCATAGCAGCGCTCGATACCTCTATGACAATGTCCGGAGTGTGGACCTTTAGCTCGACTGTAGGCGGTGTTCTGTTAGTTGGAAACGGTTCCGTAACGGAGACAATCACTGTGGCCACCTGGTCCGCAGCAACCGGAAACCAGACCCTGAGTTTTGCCAACCTCGGACTGACCATTACAACGACGAGTAACACGGTAGATCAGGCGTTTACCCTTACATGGGCCGGCGATACATCGTTTACCGTAAAGGAAACCGGAATGACCAGTTTGGATGTCACCGGTGCTTCTGCAGGGACTTACACATTCTCGGTAGGGGCAGCTAATGCTGTTGCACTCGGAAACGGGACGATCACGCAAACAATTACCGGTCTCACCCCCGCCACGTCAAACACTGTCAATTTCGACAAGTTAGGTGTCACATTCACCCTCGGTACGACATACACTGATAATGACCTCGAAGACACGCAATTTGTCGTCACGGCAACCGGCTCCGGCGGCAATACCTTCCAGATCGGTGCGGAGAACAACACGGATAACCGTATTGCCATAACGGTCGGAGGTGCCACGAAGTCGGATCTCGGCTTGACTGCTCTTGATCTTAGTTCTGCAGCCAATGCTCAGGCAGCGATTGACCTGGTCGATACGGCCATCAGTTCCTTGACAAGTACCCGAGGCGATGTCGGTGCTTACATGAACAGGCTGAGTTATGCCGCTGCCAACCTGTCTACAACTATTGAGAATGTGCAGGCGGCTGAATCTGTCATCCGCGACGTAGATATGGCCGCAGAAATGACGGAATTCACCAAGAACCAGATCCTGCTCCAGGCCGGTACTGCCATGCTTGCTCAGGCAAATATGGCGCCGCAGCAGGTGCTGTCACTGTTCGGATAATAAAATCCTGCTTGCAGGATTTTATGAAACGCAACTTCGTTGCTTTAAGTCGAACAGCAACTCAAACCCTAACCCAAAACCCCGCTTCCGGAAACCCGGAGGCGGGGTTTTTTGACTTCTTGCCACATGCAAGTGGGTGCTATACTCTTAAATCTTTTCTTTGCAGGGTCATTTCACAGACCTCCCGATATTGATGTTTATATGAAGTCTCCCGTCCTTTTTTGACTCTTACCCACTGGACAAGCCCTTGAGGAGTCCTGGTCCTTCTGAACAGCAGCATATCTGAAACGTGAAATCCCAGTTTTTTGTACAAAGATATGGCACGTTCATTATCTGCAAAAACTTCCAAAAAAATCTTTTCCAATTTAAGGCAGCCAAATCCCCAACGTACAAGGGCTTCAGCCGCGAGGGTCATAATGCCCTCAGGGCATTCTTTTTCGCCTTTGATTATTCTTCCGATTTCTGCTGCTTTTTGATAGAAATCGATAGAATATAGCGCAATTTGCCCGATAGAGACACCCGTCGGGAGTTCTATAATAAAAACAATGTCATTATCAATGTCTTCGTAACGCTTTAGCCACTGAAACAAATCATTTTCAATTGGCTTTATCCAGGTAAAAAAAGCATCAAAATTGCCGGTACGCCACTTAGCCATCTGGGCAGCAATTTTCCTGTTTGCTTGAACCGGCCGCAGGTAACCTTTGATACCTTCAAATGTTTCAATGGTTATGAGGCTTTGCGGGGATTGGCCTTTACTTTTAAGTTTTTTTACTATATCCGGTGGTTTCATCCGGTTTCATACTTACTTGTAAAAGTCGCTTATGGCGTCAATAATTAAACCCACTTCATCATTGCTTAAATCCGGATACAGTGGAATGGTAAGCAGTTTAGGAAAAACATTTTCTGCCGCGGGCAGGGTAGGACGGTTCCCATAGCACGGATAAAGATGTATCGGTTTATAGTGCACACCGGTATTGATGCCCTTGTTGCGCAAAAAGACACTTAGATCGTTGCGTTTTTCTGCTTTGATTTCGCATAAATGCCAGGCTGAAATAAAATCGCCACCATCTTCAGGAGGCATCTGTACGCCTTCTATTGCGTTTAAACCTTTCCGGTACATGTCCACTATCTGCCTGCGCCTCATATTTGCCTTTTCCAACTTCTTTAACTGGACCAGGCCAATAGCAGCCTGAATATCATTTAAATGAGACTTTAGGCCTATTTCATTGACACTATATTCCCACCAGTAGCTCCTGTCCATGGAGGTTCGATCCCAGGTCCCCCTGTCTATACCGAGCCACCTGAGTCGTTTTGCCCTTGATTGCATTTCCTCGTTATTTAAAGTTATTGCTCCGCCTTCACCCATAGCCAAATTTTTTACCGCATGAAAGCTAAAGCAGCCTATATCACCAAGTCCTCCAACAGGCTTGCCTTGGTATCTTGACCCGCAAGCGTGGGCACAGTCTTCAACTATAGGGATATCTCCTGCCATCTCTTTTAACCTATCCATATCTACCGGCCTTCCGCCATAATGCACGGGTATAATGGCCTTGGTTCTCGCAGAAATTTTGCGGGCAACGTCTTCAAGATCAATATTTAGAGTATCTGCCTCAATATCTGCGAAAATAGGTGTAGCCAGATTGTAAGCCACACAATGGGCCGTAGAAACAAATGTAATTGTCGGTACAATGACTTCATCGCCGTGATTCACACCTAAAAGCCTCAATGCCATATCAAGAGCGGCGGTACATGAATTCAACCCAATACAATATTCTACAAAACAAAATTTTGCAAACTCCTTTTCAAACTGTGCGGTTACAGGACCTAAGCCAACCCATCCGGAACGAATAACCTCAGCGACTGCTTCTATTTCTTCATTATCGTAATATGGCTTAAATACTTGGATCATTTCCTTTACTCCTGATGCTGACAGAGAATAAAACCTCAATTGATCGTAAATAAAATGAAGGAACTCTGGATCATACTAAAATTAATACACATTTTTTGCCTTTCGCTTATAAGATCCCGCACGCGTGCTTGCGGGAGTTTCATAAAATCGTAACACGATTTTATTGCTCTAAAGCCTTTTTCAAAAACTGGACCTGGCCAAGGGACTGCATGCGCGCGAAACCTTTTTCAGCAATTTCTGTTCTGAGGTTATCTTCGCTTGAGTATTTCACGCATTCTTCAACCAAACTATTGTAAGGCGCAAAAACGAGTCCGTCGCGAACCGGTCTTTCCAGTTCCTGATCGTTCCCAGGTTCGGAAATAACAAATTGCCTGTTGGCTAACAGGTAATAAACACGGCCTATTTCAAAGACTTTTGCCTCGTAAAAATGGATGTTCAGCACAATTTTGGTCCTTGAGATGTAGTGGTCACGTTCTATCCCCCTGTGTCAGGATAGTTGTCACCTCTGAGCGACCGGTCGCCGATGGGGA
>JACKQG010006528.1_pt1 | contig 12220 bp, 9 predicted proteins | sample 8237621 | NCBI WGS metagenome assembly JACKQG01 (sample SAMN15677084, study PRJNA649215) | marine metagenome | biome: marine; feature: Black Sea; material: saline water; isolation source: suspended particulate matter (SPM) from the Black Sea western gyre | collected 2013-06-09/2013-06-10 | depth...
CAAACGGAAAAGTGTGGAAGCAACCCTTTGGTTTTATACCACATGATTTTGATTATACAACCGGTTTAGTGAGCACTGCAAAACATCATCGTCAGAAATACGGAAAGATCGAGGCAAAAATAAAAGTAAACTATGCCAAGCCGGTAAACTATAATTTTTGGATGACTTCCGAAAAAAACCTTCCTCACGTCGATATTCTAAAACTGAAAAAGAAAAAATCGAAAATCGACATGGCACACCATACAGGAAATATTACTGATAAAAAAGGGCCGGATACAGTGAAAGCAGAGTTTTCAGGGCTTGACGTTTCTCAGGATTATTTTATTTACACCCTTGAATGGCAAAAAAACAAACTTACCTGGAAAATAAATGATGTGGTTGTAAATGAACAAACTCAGGGAATTCCGCAGGAGGAAATGTATCTTGTTTTCAGTTCATCAATTACCGGAAAGGTTGACGGCAGCAGTTTGCCAGCTTCAATGGAGATTGACTGGGTAAGGTGTTATAAGGAAGTTTAGAGTTTCGGGTTCAGTGCTAGAGTAGGCTAAAAAAATAGCACCACAGATAAACACAGATTAACACAAATAAAATAAAAAACGAATCTGTCTGCTCTTTCGGATTAGCTGTTCTAATTCCTGCATCTAAATCCGAAAAAGCCCGGGTAATAAAAATAACACCACAGATTGGCACAGAAAAACATAGAAACGAATCTGTGAAAATCTGAGTAATCTGTGGTGAAATTTTTTTTAAATTATATTACCATATTAAAATATTAAGTAGTTTTGAAAAGTTCAATATTATGCTTTAATTAAATTATCACCTATGAATAAAAATTCAAAGTGTATCCCAATTGTTTTTGAAGGCGAAGCTCCATTGATCCAACCGGTTGACCTGGATAGTTTTCGCGAGCACAACAGGCATAAATCCAAATCTCTTATTAACAAAACAATGACTGAGGAAGAAGCTATTGATAGATTTGTCAAAGATGGAGATTACCTTGGATTTGAACTTTATGGCACAGTACGTTGTCCGGTCAGCCTGACAAGAGCTTTGGTCAGGTCAGGGAAAAAAGATTTCCGGGTTGCCGGACAGGGAGTTTATGAACTTGATCTTTTATTTGCCAGGGATATGGTCAGGGAGATTGATTTCACTTATATCGGGCTTGAGGTATATGGTGTTTCTCAACTTCTCAGGCGCAGGGTCGAATCCGGCTCTGTTACGAATATCGTTGAATGGTCGAACGCCTGCCTCACCTGGAGGTTTAAAGCGGCAAGCATGGGAGTTCCTTTTGTCCCTACGCGATGCATGTTAGGCACAGATACACTCCGGAAATCCTCTGCGAAAGTAATTGAGTGTCCCTTTACAGGGAAGAAAGTTGCATTGTTGCCTGCCTTAGTGCTTGATGTAGGATTTATACATGTAAACCGTGCCGACATTCATGGCAATTGCCAGATCGACGGTATTAGTGGTTTTGCATTTGAAATGGCACGGGCTTGCAAACATCTTATAATCAGTACGGAACAGATCGTTAAAACAGAGGAGATCAGGGAACACCCCGACAGAACCATTATACCTTATTACCTTGTTGATGCTGTGGTTCATGCTCCTTACGGCTCCTGGCCAGGAGAAATGAACGGGCTTTATGAACGTGATGAAACACACTACAAGATGTTTATTGAAAAGCAACAGTCCCCGGATGCGACAGATGAGTATATGAAGGAATGGGTGCTTGACATTCCCGACCATAAATCTCTTATAGAAAAAATCGGCACACAACGTTTAAAAGAAATCTCATTAAAGGAAGTATTACTATGACAAATCAATATTCACCTTCAGAATTATTAATATGCCTGGCTTCCAGGGTGATGGAAGACGGGACGACAGCATTTATCGGAACAGGAATACCTATGCTTGCTGCCAGCCTTGCACAAAATATGCACGCTCCGAACCTTATTCCGATATTTGAATTCGGAGGAACAGGTGCCATACTGGAAAAACTTCCCCTTGCCGTGGGAGATATGCGAACATACAACAAAGCGATCGCAGCCTCAGGTATCTGCGATATTATGGAAACCGCACAAAGGGGCTTTGTGGAATTTGGTTTCCTGGGCGGAGCACAGATCGATTGTTATGGGAACCTAAACTCCACTGTCATCGGTGATCATAAAAACCCAAAAGTAAGACTGCCCGGCAGCGGAGGCGCCAACGATGTTGGCTCATGCTGTTGGCGTACTATCGCTATCATGCGTCATGACAAGAGACGCTTTATAGAAAAAATTGATTTTATTACAACACCCGGATATTTGTCAGGTCCTGGTGCAAGGGAGGAGGCTGGTCTTCCGGCTAACACGGGACCATACCGTGTGGTAACCAATCTATGTGTGATGGGTTATGATGATCATACAAAGCGTATGAAACTGCTCAGTCTAAATCCCGGAGTCAGCATGGAAAACGTGATTGAAAATACCGGTTTTGAACTTTTGATGGCAGATGAGATCACAGCCAACAAGCCTCCGACACCGGAAGAACTCAGGATATTGAGGCAACAGGTAGATCCTGACGGCTTATACCGTTAAACCCGAAGAAAAGAGGTTTACTCTGAAACGCAGTATATCAGAGTTTACAAAACAGTTCAACAATAAAATAGTGTGTATTGGTGTTCTATAAATCAAATGGGGTAAATCCATACGGACAGGTTTTGTACATTTTGATTTGTTTCTTTTTCCCGTCCCGAAGTTTCGGGATTCGGGATTGTCCCGTTAGGGACTTAATATTTATAGAAAATGAAATACACCCATAACAAAGTCCCATAGGGACGTAATATAAAAAGAAGACATTCAGAGAGGAATATCTTGAATTGTTAAACAGATTTAATATTGATTATGATGAGCGGTATATTTTAAAAGACATTCAATAATATATCGTCCCTAACGGGACTTGTACTCTATTGTGATTATTTTTTCTATAAATATTAAGTCCCTACGGGACAAAAAAATGCAATAATTTATCCCGTTTTTAGTATAATACTCTTAATTCTCTACAAAGATGAAGATTAAACTATCAAAGTTAATTCCTTATACTTTTATTTCATTTTTACTGATTTACCTCTTCTTCTCCTCATGTAAAAAAGAAGATGATGTCAGCACAAACCCATCATATAAATTAGAATTTTCAACTGATACTATCACTTTTGATACGGTATTTACAACAGTAGGCTCAACAACACGTTACCTGAAAGTTTATAACCGGAATGACAGTAAAGTAAAAATTAACGGTATTTTCCTGGCTAATGGAATTAATTCCCAATACAAGATCAATATTGACGGAACACCTGTTGTTTCAATAACAGATATTGAACTGGCTAAAGATGACAGCTTGTATATTTTCGTAAAAGTAACAGTTGATCCTACGAGCCATAATTCTCCGCTAATAATTTCGGATTCAATCATATTTGAAACCAACGGTAACCTTCAGGATGTTGATCTTGTGGCATGGGGACAGGATGCTCATTATTTTGTGGGTAACAAGTATATTGAAGGATTAAGTTATCCATACATCATTGTTGCAGGTGAAAATGAAACAGTTACCTGGGAAGACGACAAACCTTATGTAATTTATAACTGGGCTGTAGTTGATTCGGCAGGAGTTTTGAATATCGGACCTGGTGTTGACATCCATTTTCATCAAAATTCGGGATTGTGGATTTACAGGGGCGGCTCCATCCATGTAAACGGAGAAAAAGACAGTGTCGTAACTTTTCAGGGCGACAGGCTCGAATATGAATTCCGTGATTTGCCCGGACAATGGGACAGAATTTGGATAAATGAAGGCAGTGTGAATAATGAGTTTAACTATGCTGTTATTAAAAATGGATTTATCGGGATACAGGCAGAAACACTTATTCCGGATGAAACAATGTCTAATTTTTTAATTTTAAATAATACAATCATCAAAAATATGAGCCGCTGGGGATTGTTCACTATTGCTTACCGGGTGATTTCAGCCAATAGTGTTTTTGCTAATTGTGCCGAAAATACTTTATTCATTTCAACAGGAGGATATTACGATTTTAGGCAATGCACTTTTGCTAATTACTGGAGCCATTCCGTTAGGCTGGACCCGTCCTTTATTTTAAGTAATCACCTTATTGTACAGGATGCCAATGGAAACCTTGTTACATTACTTGGCGATCTTGAAAATGCTTATTTCGGAAATTGCATTATTTATGGTAATGTTGAGGAAGAAATTCTTCTTGCAAAGGATAATCAGGCTGAGTTCAATTATAAATTTGACCATTGTATTTTAAAGACACAATCAGATATTTCCGACCCAAATTTTTATTTTGATTGTTTGAAAAATACAGACCCGAAATTTGTAGATTATTTAGTCAATGATTACCAATTGGATACACTTTCTCCCGCTATTGATACGGGAAGTATGGAAGTCATCGATTCATCTGAATTAGATATTACGATTGATCTGAATGGCAATTCCCGAATCCTGGAGGACAAACCTGATTTGGGGGCTTACGAGTTTATAATCCCAAAAACAAAATCCCAATCCCACTTAATAAAATAATAGCCCCGGCCAAAGCATGTGAATACCTTTCCAGTTTTCCAAACCTGACAAAATTAAACCCATAAGTTGCCAGTAATACAACTCCCAGCATGGTTGCAATAGTTACCAGACCAAAAACCAGGCTTATTAAAACTAATCCTGCTGTACTGCTTTCCACTGCAGGATACATCAGGAAAGGAATTAATGGCTCACATGGACCAAGAACAAAAATGGTAAACAATATCCACGGAGTTATATTTGTTTTATGAACATGATCGTGATCATTAATGTGGGTATGTTCATGTACGTGAATGGACCCGTTCTTATGAATATGCCTGTGCTTATGTGGTTTATTTATAATAGCTCTTCTTAATCCCCAGATAAAATAAATCAGACCGAACAAAACAAACGCCCATGCTGCTATATCACCGCGAACACCTTCAAATATTTCAAGGTTCCCTACGGCTATTCCAAAAATGATCCCGATTGATCCCAGAACAATTGAGCTTCCCACATGCCCGATACCACAGGCAATTGTAACCCAAGTAGTTTTAAACATTGACCATTTCCGGGCTTTTGCCATAAAAATAAAAGGCAGATAATGATCGGGCCCTAACAAAGTATGAAAGAAACCAATGGAAGCTGCTGTTCCGGTTAATATTATGAGTTCGTTTGACATATATCAAATTTTTAATTCTTCAATTCCTATTTCTTAGCAGTCATAACTAACTCGCCATGTTTTACACCTTTAATGGCAATAAGCTTGTTTGCCAGGTCCTTCAGTTCCCTGGCATTGCCTTTAACTGCAATTGTTTCAAGGCAGTTACTATGGTCGAGGTGCACGTGCTGCACCGATAAGATCAGATGATGATAGTCGTGCTGTATATCGGTTGACTGCGTTTGCAGTTCGCGTTTATGATGATCGTAAACCAAAACTATTGCACCGGCAACCTCTCTGTTTTCTACCCATTCATCTTCAACTGAATATTTTTTTATAAGAAACCTGATTGCCTGCGAACGGTTAGGAAACTTATGTTTACTAACAAGCCTGTCTAATTCTGTTAGCAGTTCTTTCTCTAATGATACTCCGAAACGTTTTACTTGCATTGTGTTACTTTAAAATTATTCGTGTTACAAAATTAAAATTTATTTTCAATTTATATAACAATAGTTCGGTAATAAATTCTAATTCATTGATCGCTACACATTTGTAAGTTAATGCATAATTTATTTAAATCATTACATATCAAAGCATTGCGATCTTTGCGCCTTTGCGCGAACAAAAAATTACCGAACTATTAATATAATTTAATAAACTATTAAACAAAAATTGTTCATAAATATTTTTTAATAATAACAGTAAAATTTTTTACATTTGCTTCCCTTTTTGGGTTTTTTTGAATCAAATGAAAGTATATTAACCGATGCTTTATAAATATTCTAAAGTTATTCAGTACGAAAGGATTAAAATAATCTTCTTCCGAATAATAATTTCTATATCTATAATCTGAATGAATTATTAACAAATAAAAAATTAATTATCATGAAAAAAACGATTTTACTTTTACTAACGGCAGTGGTTTTTGTTATTGCCAACAACCGGACAGCCCAGGCACAGAATATGCTGACTAATCCGGGTTTTGAAGACTGGACTGTTAATGGCGCAGGAGGTCCTCCGGATGATTGGTCATTATCCGGGACAAGTATGACAGCAGAACAAGAAGCAACTACAATTCATGGCGGAACTTATTCTGCTAAGATTACCTGGACTACAACCAGCACTCGTTATTTGCAGCAAATTGACATACCTATAACTGCAGGCAATAGTTATGAGTTTTCCTTTTGGGTTTATGACAATGATCCAGGTGGAAGAGCAAGGATATACTTAAGATGGTGGGATGCGACAGGCTCGCAAGTTTATCCAGCGGTTGCTGACCCGTATTCAGTAGATATGGCTGAATGGCAACTTTTATCATCAGGAAGTGTTCAGGCTCCTGCATTAGCTGTAGAAGCTTCAGCGGAAATACGAGTATACGATGTTTCCGGATGGCCCGGTACCGCTACAGTTTATGTTGATGATGCTGTTTTTGAAGATTTAAGTGGTTTACCACCTGTTATTGTAAATGCATATTCTATTAGCTCTGATGCTATGGATGTAGTTTATGACAAAAATATTACAACCGTTGATCCTGGCGATTACTACCTTACTGGAACTGCGTACACAGTTTTTTCTTCAGCCACTATTGATGGCAGTGATGCTAAAATTGTTCATTTGTCAGGTGCAAATCCTCCTATGGTAGGTGATATTACTTTAGATAATATTGCTGATGATGGTAACGGAACCGATTTTGATTTTTATGCCGGAATTATGCCCATCTATTATACTAATACAAATAACCCGACAGGGACTATGAGCGATGGTTACACAGCTACTTTCCACGGAATTGTTTCTGCTAATGATGATAATAACAGTGTTTGGGTAAGTGATGCTGCCGGGCAGTATAATGGAATTTTAATCTATAATTATAGTTTTTATGGTGAAGTTGCAGTTGGTGATGAAATTTTATTTTATGCTGAAAGAAGTCCCTATAACAACCTTTCTGAATTAGTGAATCCGGGTTTAATTACTAAGATTACAACCGGCAACACTCCTTACGGGCCATCTGTAATCAATGGATCGGATATTGAATATACGATAGGCGCTGATACTGACCCGGCAGAACCCTGGGAAGGACAATTGGTAAAGATCGAAAATTTCACTGTTGATTCAGCCGGAACCTATTCATATTGGGGTAGCTGGTCTGACTCAAAAGCCACCTATGTTTTTAACATTGGTGATAATGTTGATTATCACTTAAACAATATTACGCTTTCTGTCGGAGCTACTTATCCGTCTATAACAGGTGTAATTGACTGGAATTATAGCGGTCCGTATTACAGAATAAATCCTCGTAATCAACTTGATATAGAAGGCAGTTCAAACCCTGCAACTCAATTAGCAGTAATTAGTGTAAACGGGGGCGTTCATCCTTATGAGAATGTAGATTTTGAAGTTATTGTACAAGCACAGGATGCTGCAGGAGACCCTGCTTTTGTTACATCAAATGTTAATTTTACTTTTACTACTAATGGCGGTGATTTGGGAACTGTTGGATTTGTTGGCGGAACAACAACAACAGGCATCATAGCTGCCGGAACCGGTGAGGTAACAGTTACAGGTGTTCAAATGGCACCTACAGGAACAAATGTTACCATTACTGCGAATGATGATAATCTTTTCGGTTTAGCATCCGGGACAAGCGATCCTTTTAATGTTATTGAATTTTCTGTTCCTGATATTATTATCACGGAGATAATGCAAAATCCTGCTGCGGTTAGTGATACTTATGGTGAATGGTTTGAAGTGTTTAATAATACAGGAAGTGCTGTGGATATGGATGGATGGACAATCAAAGATGATGGTACGGACAGTCATATTATTTCAGGAACATTGATCGTTCCCTCTTATGGATTCGCTGTGTTAGGCAGAGATGCAGACCCTGCAACGAATGGAGGATATACCTGTGATTATGAATATACCGGATTTACGTTAGGTAATAGTGATGACGAAGTAGTTTTGCTTCTTCCTGACGGAGTTACGGAAGTTGACAGGGTTGAATATGACGGCGGTCCTGTTTGGCCTGATCCAACAGGAACATCAATGACATTTACAGGTTTCCCTTCAGAAGATAATAATGACGGAACAAAATGGACTTATGCTACTTTCAGAGAATCAACTTATACAGGTGATACCGGCGACAGAGGTTCTCCCGGCTCAAACGGATATGATCAGATAATGACCGGAGGCTTTAAGCTCGATTTAAAAGTCTTTCTCGAAGGTCCGTACAACACCGTAAACGACAGCATGGGAAATGATCTTAGAAGTGATGGATTATTGCCTTTCTACCAGCCTTTCGATCCGGCTTTACCTTATTACGGAAACAACAATCCTGTATGGCAATATTCAGGAATCGATACTATAACATATATACCTTACTATGCAGTTGATTGGGTTCTGATTGAATTAAGAGATGCAAGCAGTGCCGCCGGAGCCGGTAGCGGAACTATGATCGCACAATATCCGGCATATCTTATGGCAGATGGAAAAGTAGTCAGCCTGAACGGTTCAACACCTTTAAATGTTAACCTTACAATCAGTAATAACTTATTTATCGTTATCTGGCACAGAAACCATCTTGGCATTATGAATGCAACAGGATTAAATCCGGTTGATGGCACTGTTGAAACTTATGATTTCTCAACAGGCTCGGGACAGGTATATGGAGGCGCTGCAGGATATATTGAACTTGAAACTAATGTATGGGGTATGGTTGCCGGCGATGTGAACGCTGATGGAACCATTAATGCTGATGATAAAGGTAATGGATGGTCAACCGATGCAGGAGCGTCCGGCTATCTTGGAGGTGACCTTAATTTAAACACTCAATCAAATAACCAGGATAAAAATGATCTCTGGTTACCGAATGAAGGTACAAGTTCACAGGTGCCGAATTAACAATTATAAAACAAATCAAAAAGCCCGCTTAATAACAGCGGGCTTTTTTGTGAGCCTGAAAAAAGACTCACTTTGAACCACTTATATATAGATATGATGGAAATAATTCTTTGTTTTTTCCTTTAATCCAACTATTTCGTTTTTCAGTTCTGACATCTCCGTAAAACTTTCCAGAGATTTATTCAAGTTATCAAATAAGTTGTTGTCTCTTACAATATAATCCCTAACTCCGCTATGCATCAGGTGTAAGGCTTTTTGAATACCTCTTTTTGCCGTAAGCATTATTACAGGCACATTAGGTCTTTTTTTTGTAATAAGACTCAGAATCTCACTGCCATTCATTGAATTACCGTTAACACTGTCTAACTCATAATCCAGAATTATAATATCAGGCGTATGTTTGGTAAGCTTTACCAGCATATCCTCACCCGTTGGAAATGACTCTACATTATAAACAGAATTGCTTTCCAAACGTGAACTTACAATGTCAGCGAAAATATCATTGTCGTCAACCAAAAAAATATTTGTTTTTTTATCGATCTGGGTTTCCATAACTAATCCTCCATAAAAATTAATACACTAAAAAATTCATGCACTTATTATTGAAATGATTTTATTAAGTACTTGTTATAATACTCATTTTTTCACCTTATTGTTACCTGAAATTTTCACTTTTTTTTAACTTTTACTTTTAATAAATATATGAAGGCAGTTTTTGAGGAGTTGGAAAAAGACTTAAACTAATCACGAATTACTAAGTCTGTTTTTTCATATCTTATGAGTTTCTGTCTTAATATAGAAAATAACAAAATAGATATTGCAGTTGATGGTAATTATTTATTTGTGCAGGTAGATAAAGGAGAAGGTGGTCAAATAGAATTATTTATATCCTTTTCTGAAACCGAATCATGGACAAACTTTGCTTTGTGATCTATCCAAAAAACTTGTTGTAAAAAATTGAACATAAAATGACCATGTGTCCAGAAAATTTCAAAAAACCGGACATATTGTACTAATTAGTTCAAAAAATGAACATATATTTACAACGTGGCATTGGTTTTCAAGAATGAAAAGAAGGTATATTTTGTAGCAGAAACCAAATTAACGACAGGCCTCAGTAAATTGAGTCCGGAAGAAAGAATGAAGATAAAATGCGGAACAAGGCACTTTAAACAGTTTGAAGGAGTTGAGTTCAAACCAGCAACGAAAGTTGAGGATTTGATATAGTGATATTTTTTTATTAAAACAAAATGGAGGTAGGATTAATACCGGTATTTTCTGATATTTTTAAGGGTGAAAAAGTCCCTGAATTAAGTGAACTATTAAAAAATGTACCGTCGGTTTTTACACTGAACGCTGTATCATTCATTAATTCAAGACTATTTGTAAAATCACGGGATTTAAAGGTACACTTGGAAATTTTTTATGCCCTTATTGGAAGATTACCAGAAGAAAACCGCAGTGCAATTAACGAAAACCTCGATAGTTTTATCAAAGATCACCCAAAAAATCAACCAATAATTTTTCCTGAAATTGTTCTTCTTCGTTTAACGGAATATGAGATTTTAAACTTTAGAAACGGAGTATATGATCAAATTCCAGCCGAAGAGGAACTAAACATCTTAAAGAGTTTATTAGTATTTAATGAAAATTATAATAATGAATTTGTTGAGATAATTAAAAAAGCTGAAAATATTCCTTCTTCTAACAATATTAATGCTTTTCATAAAATTGTATGGCCCAAATTAATAGGGGAATTTGAATTTACATATATTAAAGATTTTTCAAGCCAAATCTATTTAGCTGTTGAATTTTTAGAATACCTCGGTAGAGATTCCATTTTCAAAGAATACCTTAGAGATTATTTAAAAAAATCAGATTCTGGAGATTTTAAAACATATTTGAAAGACCTTATTGGCCTATTTGTGCATAGTTATAAAATGGGTAAAGGAGAATTTCATTCTCGTTTCGCACCTGACCTTTTGGAAAGGAATACTTCATTAAATGAATTTGTAATTGAACCCACAACTTTAGATGTTCAGGAGTATGAAGCACAGGATAAACATAAAAATTTTGTCGGTTTAAGGGAAAAGCCCTTTATTAGGTTTGAAGATGGATACTTTACTTTAACCAGTTGGAATTTTGCTGTAGATAAGTTATTCCAATCATTTTTATTTGATTTTTATCATAATTCAGGTATTGACAAAAATCATAGTTTTAATTGGTTCAAATCTGAAGTTGGGCTTGAATTCGCGCAAAAGAAGGTATTTGAAAATATACTATACAAGATATTTTCAAAATCAGGTGGAGTACATTTCAAGGAGGATAGTATAAATCAAAATTTCGATTACTATTATAGGTTAGAAAATAAGGTTATTTTCTTTGAATTTAAAGACGTACTGTTAAACTACAATTCTGAATTTATAGATATTAAGACGGATATCGACAGAAAAATGATACAGGTTGAACATAAGGGTACGATAAAAAAGAAAGCTGTTTTGCAGCTAATAGATCAGATTGTAAAATTTCAAGATGATTTCAAAAAATTTGATGATTTTGAAAAGGAGGGTATTGATAAGTCTAGGATCATAATTTACCCAGTAATTGTCTATACCCATAAATCATGGGGTATTTCTGGAATAAATGATTATTTGAAAAATTGCTTTAGTGATGTAATAAGAGCCCAGAAATTTGATTTTTTTATGATTAGAGAACTCGTCATGATTGATTTTGATGTTTTTCTCAATTGCTTTGATGCTTTTAGCAACAATGAAATAAATTTAATCCGTTTGCTAGAAAAATATGTTGCAGAGTTGCAATATAGAAGAGCAGCTGCGCATAGATTTGGTAATTCAAGTGTTGCACAGCAAAAACAATATCTAACTTTTGAAGAAGTAACATCATCCATTACAAATAAAAGTTGTGGATTTGTTAAGGGGTCATTATATAATGAAATGGCAAAGAAATTGGAAATTCCAGGAGTCTAAATTTTTAATTAATTTCTATTGAGTTTCCTATAGGTAGAATTTACTTAAAATAATAGCGATCCAATTTGACATTCTCAAAAATTTCAAGTAAATTTATCTGAAAATTTACAAAGTAACTTTG
>JACKQG010006529.1_pt1 | contig 12219 bp, 12 predicted proteins | sample 8237621 | NCBI WGS metagenome assembly JACKQG01 (sample SAMN15677084, study PRJNA649215) | marine metagenome | biome: marine; feature: Black Sea; material: saline water; isolation source: suspended particulate matter (SPM) from the Black Sea western gyre | collected 2013-06-09/2013-06-10 | depth...
AGTTACACTATTATAGTCAAATTCTAGTTTCAATGTTGCGCAGGGTACGGAAATTATTATTGTAACCACTGACATCAAATCCGTCATTGAAGAACTGCAGGCACAGAGGATTGAGGTAACCATTGCTACGATCCTTGAAGCAATCGCTTTGCTCTGGGGATTGGATTATTTTGATAATAGTTAGTCAGAATAAAAGTACATTTTTATGGTCTTAATCCACCAAAATCTCATCTTGAAAATAAGATTACGAATATTCTGTACATATGCAATATCTACCTACCCAATGATATCTAAAAAAAGAGGAACTAATATTGAGAATTTCATTAACCGTTAAAGAGTTCTTATCTTTCATTTATACATTGTTATATTTAATATTGAGTGATGTTAAAACCTACCAGACGACAACTCAAAGAATTAAACAAACGTTTTTATGGAAATAAAGATGGAATGCTTAAATACTTGGAAGCTTTATGCACAGATAAAAAAGTAAAAGAACTTGCTGACCTATTTAATGTCACATCACAACGAATCCAACTTGATAGAAATAGATTTACGACAAGAGCCGTTAAAAAAGGGGTAAAAAAGCACTTGCAAAATAGCAAGTAAAACTATAATATATTATAGTTTATGTTAGATAAAAACACATTAGATAACTTAATTACGGAAATACAACAACTGTATCTAAATGACAAGAAATCTTGGATTATAGGATACAGTGGTGGTAAAGACTCAACCGTTATTATGCAACTTGTTTATATAGCACTAAAGAAAATACCAAAGGAAAAAAGACACAAGAATGTATGGGTTATATCATCTGATACTCTTGTCGAAATACCAACAGTTGTTCAAAGATTGGATAAAACTCTTGAGAAGATAAATAAAAAATCAAAAGCTGATAAAATACCGATAAGAGCTCACAAAGTATCACCAGATGTTGATTCTTCATTTTTTGTTAATCTTATTGGAAGAGGATATCCTGCTCCTACACGTACGTTTAGGTGGTGTACTGATAGACTGAAGATTCAACCAACCAGTAGTTTCATACTTGATAAGGTTAGTAAGTACGGTGAAGTAATAGTTGTTCTAGGGGCTAGAAAAAAGGAGAGCATGACCCGAGCTCAAACCCTTGCAAACTATTCCATTAAAGGAAGCAACTTAAAAAGACATTCTACTTTAAAAGGAGCATATGTTTATGTACCTATTGAGGATTGGGACATTGAGGATGTATGGACGTTTCTCCTTTCAATTCCTTCTCCATGGGGTGATAATAACCGTGAGTTGGTAACATTGTATAGAAAAGCAGGTGGTGATGAATGTCCTTTAGTTGTAGATACTACAACTCCTTCGTGTGGTAATAGCCGATTTGGGTGTTGGGTATGTACGGTTATTAATCAGGATAAAAGTATTCACGGATTTATTGATAGTGGCGAATCTTGGCTACAACCTATGGCCGATTTTCGAGATATGATTAAAGAGATGCGAGAACAACGTGATGAATATCGTGTACCCGATACTACCAGAATAGGTGGTTATGGCCCTTTTACCCTTATAGCAAGGAAGAAGATATTAAAAGATTTGTTAGAAGTAGATAAGAAAGTGTATGAAACCTACAAGCAGCGTTTAATTAAATCTGAGGAGCTTTGGGCTATTCAAAAACTATGGCAATTCGACGGAGACAGAGAGAATTCGGTTTCACGGATCTTCACCGAAGTTTTTAGAGCTACTGCGAAAAGATTTATAAAACCAAAAGAGGAAATAAAGAAGCGTAAAGAAGAAGAATTGTACCTGCTAGACCTCTGCGAGAAGTATGGTGTAAGCTTTGATATTTTACAGCGATTACTATTTATTGAAAAAGACCTTACTAAAATGCGCAGACGAAGCGGTTTGTATAAAAGAATTGATAATGAACTTTCGCGAGCTATAGAGGCAGAAGCGTGATTCTATCACAAATCAAACTTCGAAACTTCAAAGTTTATTATGGTGAACAAGTGCTACCCTGTGAGATTAATGACATTTCAAAGCCCCTGGTTATTGTCGGTGGTCATAACGGGTCAGGAAAGACAAGTATTATAGAAGCTATCAAACTATGTCTTTATGGAACCCAAGTAAAAAATCTTCAAAAAGAATTTAAATCTTACCAAACAATGCTTAAAGCATTGCACAATACTAAAGCTTTAAAAGAAGGTAATGATTCTTTTGGAATTTCTCTTGAGTTTTTAGTTTCTGATCTTGGTTCTTTAGATACACTTATTATTGATCGAAACTGGCAACTTAATAATGGCAAGTATAATGAATCTTTACAAGTATCCAGAGAGGGTGAGGATCTTGAATTTATTGACAGAGAATTCTGGCAGGATTACATAGAGGAAATTACCCCTTTTGGACTTTCTGATTTTGTCTATTTTGATAGTGAAAATTTTAGAAAAATCCCGAAGAATATCGAGAATGGATTTGTCAGATCACTTTTACAATTCTTTGATCTCGACCTTTACCATCAGCTTAATCTTGACTTGGGAAGTCAGCTTGTTCACCTTAGTAGCGAATTTGATCCCAAATTGTCAAAGGAAGTTAAAGAACTTAAAAAGAACCTGACCAATATACGTAGACAGATAACAAGGCTCACCAATAAAGGGGATAAAATTCGTGATGAATTAGAAGAACTAAAAACAGTTCGCACTCATAATGAACGTAAACTCCAAAAAAAAGCCGGGCAATTCGCCAAGACTCAGGAAGATCACATTTCTGATAGGGAAAAGATATTAGCCGACTTAAGAAATAAGCAAATTGAATATGAAAAAATATGCGGAGAATTGTTACCCTTTGCCATAGCCCCGAATTTATCGCAAGAACTAATTGATCAACTTAAACTCGAAATTGAAATCAAGCGATCTTTAGCTCTGAAGAAAGGACTTAATTCTGTTGGACGAAAACTCACAAAACTATTAAAAGAGAAGCTTGATAAGAAATCATTAAAAATAGTAATGGTAACTTGGAAGGATTTAACAAGTGTTCAAAAGGTTAAGGGTAAAATATTACACGATGTATCAGAAACGCATTCAGACGATATAATCAAAAAAATAGAAGTTGCCATAAAAAGAGGTAAGTCAATTTTAGAGAAAAATAGAAAAGAATATCGTCGGCTTAAGTCAGACTTAGATACTATAAATAAGACCCTTAACGAAATCAGTCCTACAGGCCCAAGTCATAAGATTTTTCTTGAATTACAAAATACTAACGATCTTATAGGGCAAAAAAAAGAGCAAATTACTGCCATGGATAAGGAAATCAGTGAACTTCGTAAAAAGGAACGCTTTCTTGATATCAAGGTAAATGCCGGTCAGGTAAAATTAGTTAATAAAGGAAAAATCGATAAGAGAATTGAGCTCGCAGATAAAACACAAAAAGTACTTAAGAAATACAGTTCCTACCTACTGGAAAAAAGATTTTCGGAGTTACGAGAAAAATTTAATGAGACTCTATCCAAATTGTCTGTAAAGAACGATCTCGTTAAGGATATCAATTTTGACTATGAACATCAAAGTTTGACTTTCACCAATTTCAAAGGTGAAAAAATATCTCCTACTGATTTATCCTCAGGAGAACATGAAATTGTTTTAATAGCTTTAATATGGGCTGTTTGTCAAACATCGAGCAGGCGTCACCCAATAGTAACAGATAGTCCATTTAATCGACTGGATTCAAATCATAGAAAGAATTTTGTTGACCAGATTATTAAACACTCTGACAGACAGATAATATTTTTATCCACAGATAAGGAATTTGAAAGTACAAAACAATACGGCATTCAAGAAGATATAAGCAAATCTTATGTTATAAAATATGATCCTAAGAATAAGTGTAGCTCATTTGAGATGGGATATTATAATTAAGATGATTACAAAAATTAACATATCAAGACATGCAACGGGTTTACTTATTAACCTTGCCCCCAAGAAACAGCTAAGAGCTAATATCTTAGCTAGGAATGCTCTAATGCTATCTTTGGAGAATGGAGATAATTATTCTTCAGAAGTGGAAGTCGACACTTCTGGAAAAGAGTTTAATAGCTATACACTGTTCGGCTCTCAAGAGAGGATATTTGAAATGATTATAAGACACTATTACGGTGATAAGATAGAGAACGGCGAGTGGGGAAAAGTGATCAATTTTCATATTGAGCAAGGTTTAGGCCATGAAATCTTTCCTTCTATTTTTTTGCCTTAGATTCTTTCTTTTCTCTATACCATTTTTCGTCTCTTAGCCAATCGCATAGACTATACATGTTAGCCTGGTCATAATCACCAATTATGTAAATTTTTAACCATTTAAAACCCGCCTCTGCCCATTTTTCAGCTTGCTTAATAATTTGTTCTTGATCTTTTAGGGTTCCTTCAATATCCATAGCATTATATTTCATATACATAGCTGTCAGGGATGCTATATCAAGCTCATCAAGTACTTCGGTTCCAAATAAGTCGTGAGTAATAGACGGCAAATCCTCTTGCTGATACTTAAAGAATCCACAGGTAGTCGCCATCATAAATACGTCTTTTTGGATCTGAAAGGGACAATCTTCGTAATTTGTATTCCCTCTTTTTCCTAGAGTATCGTAGTCTTCTAGGAATTGTGGATTAATTCTTATTCTTATTCTTTTTTTTACTGTCACGTCAGCTAAACCAATTTTTCAAATGAAGATATATTCCCTACTGGGTCATAATTTATTTTCCAATGTGACCCAATCTTATTTGAAATTCTATCACTGATTTCACTTGTTTCTTCGCTACTGGTTAATAGTAGAATCAGTTGAGATGCTAATGATGGCACGGTATTAGCATAATTTTTTCGGTGAGTTCTGTCAACGATACCTAGCGGGCTATCTAAAACAAATGGAGCCTCTTCCTCGGCCACTCTTCTTAATCCAGCTACAAAAGAAAAAGCTAAGAGTTTTCTCTGTGCATTTGAAAGCAAAAATTTCCACGATTCACCTTCCCTACTAATAATGTCATAATTGTAATCATTGTCTATAACGAAACCCCTGAAGCGTTCTCTTGCTGTAAATAGTCTTAGAAATATCCCATCAATTTCCTCAACCAGCTCTTTTCTTAACTTTTTCCTATATTTTTCATGAACTTCTTCCACTGCCTCAAGCGTATCCTCAGCGATCTTAATCTTTCTTTGTAGCTTTTGAGTTCTGATATCAATTTTTTCTACAGCTCTTATTTTCCTCTCCAGTTCTTCAGTTTCTTTTTCTAAGCCAGTTACTTCCTGCTCCAGAATTTCCATGATCAACTTTAGCTCTTTCTGATCATCTCTAAGTCTATCACGTAAATTTCTTAGTTCTGGTTCATTTTTTGCGCCTTTTTCATCTATTAGTTCTTTGTTATCGGCTATCCTTTTCTTTTTCTTTTCGATATCTTCATCAATATCATCAATTCTGTTTAAAATTTCATTCATCTGTTTAAATATTGCGGATTTTGATTTTATACCCGCATTTAGATCTTTTTGCAGAGGTTGAATCATATCTGAAATAGATTTTGGTGGAGTTTCTTTAAGTTCCCTAAGTAGCTTATTATAATGTCTATCATTTTTCTCAAACTTAGTGCCGCAGATACATTCTCCTTTGCCTTTTTCATCACACTGCTTGAGTAAATCCTTTAGGAAAACTTCATCGTACGGTTTAGGTATCTTACCTTTCTTTCTATTTTTTTCTAGGTGGTCATATATTTCTCTTAATGTTGGTTCAAGAAATGCAAAATAACTAAATGACATAAGCTTGGAAAGATCTAATAAATATGTATCTTTATTGTTATTAGCAGACTTTACTAGCTGATCCAAGTGTTCATTTTCCCGTTGTAATTCACTTGATTCTGTTGCATCAGCAAGGTCGTGTTCTGTATCTCTTATCATCTTTTTAAGCCGCTCCAAGTTTTTCTCGTATTTTCCTAGTTCTTCTTTTTTCAATTTTAAATTTATAGTTACCTGATCCCAACGGTTTCTGATATTATCGCCTGCATCTCCTTCTTTTCCTTTCTTCTTTTGCGCTAGCTCTTTTATTAGCTTTTTCTTCAACTCTAGAAGATGTTGTGAAGCTCTGTGTAATCGGTTTAATTTCAAAAGGTGCTCTATTGCCTCCTTTGTCCGCGAACTTGTTGGATCTGTGAACTGTTTTATCTTATCTCCATCAACAATAAAATATTGATAAACATTTTTTGGCAGAATTTGATCAATAATTCTACTGAAGTCGGTTTCATCGTCCGCATTAATAAGCTTAATCGAACTTCCATCATGTTTTACGCCTGATAAATATAAGTATGATTCCGGAGCTTTTTCCTGATTCACCGATTGTATTCTTGTTGTCCTTTGAGCTCTATAATGTTTTTTATCATGTTCGAAGTCAATAGTAACACGGACATCAAAGGAGGATATTTGATTCGAATTAAGTCGTCTAAGACATTCTTTGTTGATAATAGAACCTCTATTAGATGGTGGGAGCTCATCATATAAACACCACTTAATGGCTTCAAAAAGGGAAGTTTTTCCACAATTATTTTCGGCACTTATAACTGTTATGTTTTTCGAAGCTGATGTTGAGAATTTCAATTTGTGGTAGCCTTTGTAAGGCCTAAAATTTTCGATGACTATTTTTTTAAATTTCATTCTTTAATCTCGAATTCTTCATCGACTAATTTTTCAAGTTTTCTCCTTATAGGAGCAATAACATGGGGATATTCAACATCAAGTTTTTCGTCTTCAATTAATAAAACCTCAGTAACGAAAGTTCTTACATACTCAGGATATGATTCGAATTGATCTATGATTTTTTTCAGTGATTTTTTCATCAGATAACTACACCGGCTTCTCGAGATATATCCCAAATTTTTTCCATTGCTTCTAACTTATTTTCTGCCAACATACAGAATTCCTTAAATCTTTTCATTTCTCTTTCAAGTGCTTTTCGAACAATATCGATTTCGTCATTAATATTCCCTTTTGGCAGGGAAATAAAATCATAGATCATTGCTATCTTTTCACTTTCATTGGGCTTTCTTAAGATCCTACCACGCCTCTGAATAAATTGCCTCGGATTGCCAGAACTTGCAAGAAAAAATGCTGATTTAGTCGAAGGTATATCAAGGCCTTCATCTAAAACTCCAATGGCACACATTGCGTCAATTATCCCATTTTCAAACTCCCTAAAAATCACTTTTCTATCAGCTTGCTTGTCTTCATAAGTAACCTTTTTTGCCAAGATACCCTTTTCCTCATTTAGAATTTTTATAACGTTGACTATTTGTTTATCAGAGCAATAAAAAAGTGATTTCTTTAGGCTTTCATAATTTTTTAAGCATTTCTTCAATTCATTATATTTCCCTTGAGCATTGTTTAATACAGCAACCCTTTTTTCGAATAATCTCTGTAGTGGTGAATCATCATTCTCTGAGTCAGACATTAAATGGGATAACTTCTTTATCTTCTTGGATAAATTGTGGTATTCCTCAGTTTCTTGATCATTTAGGAATACTACATGTGGATAATATCTATATCTACATAAAAAGTTATTTCCTATTGCAAACTTAAGATCTACCTCGGGTTCAACTGGTAATTGTTCACCAAAATAATTTTTTAGATATTTTGACCCAATATCGTCGAAGTACCTATTTGGAGTAGCCGATAGTGCAATTTTGTATCTTACATTTTTAGGTAACCGCTTTCTTGTTTTAAATGATCCTAAGTTATGAGCTTCATCTGCTATAAATAAGAAAGATTCTTCGTCTAATTTTTCGATTATCCGGGCTAATTTTCTATTATCATGTGTTAATGTTGATTGTGTAGTGATTACAAAAATGATTTTTCTTGAATCACGTTTAAATGAAGATATAACTCGCTTTAGTTTAGGAGTCCATTTCCTACTATCCTCAAACGCAAGAAGTGGTAAGAATCCAAAATTTTTTGCTTCACCATTCCATTGATTAACAAGATGTGTGTTAGGACAAGTCACAAGAACAAACAATTTTTCAATGTTGTTATATAATTGGGTTGCACATGCAAGTGCAGTTATTGTTTTTCCTGTGCCTGTAGCCATACAAAAAAATCCTATGCATTCATTTTTAAACCACTCATCGATATGCTTTTGTTGATATTCATAAAGTTCTAGCCAATCAGGATACTTTATTGCTTCTTCTGGGGATTGAATGTCAGAGTTAATTACTTCAGATAAACCATATTCTTCTGGGTCTTTCACCGGGCGACGAGGTGATTTACGACGAAGAATTTCCTTTCTAACGGCAGATGGCAGATCATACACTTTTATAGATTTTGTTTGATTAGACCAAAGTTGCTTAAAGTGTTTAGCTTTCCTTGTTACACGATTCTTTTCATACTCATTCCAAGATAAATAAACGTCGATAGATTCAAAATTTGAGATTAGTCCACCTCTGGTTTCATTGGCTGAACCAGTAAAGGCTACGGCATTATTAGCTTCATCATAAAATATTCCCGATTTTTCGTGGAAGATCCCGGGTTGTAACATACCATTTTCACTGATTTTCACAGCTATTTTTATCTCCAATATACCTTCATCCAACATCCAAGCAAGAACAGCAAACCTATCCTTATGAATCTGGTTCTCTATTTGTTCTATAGATCTAAGCAAGCTCTTTTCAATAAGCTCAGCTTTGTTCTTATAACCTGATTTAATTAGTTTATAATCCTCATCTTCAAATTCAGGAGATACAACTAATCTTATTCTACCATTAACGTGAATGAAATGCGCAAACCCCTGTGCTGCTTCACTTAATCCAGAACTGGAAAAGAATCCAGCCGCCCTGTCAAATCGAGTACAATTCTTAAGACAAGATATGTAAAAGTTTAAAGGTGGAGCAGTATCTGTTCTATATTCGGGTTTAATATTTAATTCTTTTAAACTCACAGTAAAGATTCTCTAGCGTTCTCTCTGTATTTACACCACCCACAATTAGAACTCGCAAGTGGAAGATCAGGTCTGTCTAATACATAAAGTACTTCACCCAAAAACTCCTGGAATCTCATATCATCCCTTATGCACTCAATCCAACTAACATTACCCGTGTAAGAAATCCTACCGCCAGAGTTTTTGGACATATCATCTGGCTCCACACATAATAAACCCAACTTAGTAATTGGGCTTAAGTGGGGTTTTCCAGGGGCAGGGTTTTCTAGGGCATAGACGTATGCATGTAGTTGCCGGGTATATAGCTGTATGTGGCTTCCTTTTATCTGTGATGTTTTAAAATCTATGACTCCGTAACTACCATCATCGAATTCAACTACCGTATCAAACTTTCCAAGAATATAACACATGGATCTATGTCCGGGAATCGCAATTGGTTGTGAACGCACCCATTTTTCTCCAAACTTCACTAAACCAGGCGGTAAAGAAGGTGAGATCTCTTGGCTTGATTTGCCTTCGAAAAAATTCTTCATAAGGCCATCTATTTTTATAAAGATTTTTGGAAACGGAGCAGATGGTCTTCTGAAATTGTAGACTACTTTAAGATAAAAACAACGTTTACATTCTTCCCATAGAAATGCAAAATCCGAAGGGTTCAATTTCCAAATATTAGGTTTTTCCGTTTTAAAAACCTCCTTTTATAATATAAAATATTTTTTATTAATCATCTCTTATATGATAAGGTAACTTAATACATAAATGAATCACTGTCAATTTTGAAGTTTTGCCTGCTCCTATGAAACTCCGCCATACTCCACCACCTCTATAAATCCTAAAAAAAATTATATGAATAGGTATATTCTCGTGCAGTAAGAAGAACCCACTCCTGATTGTTCCTAATGCCGGTAACACCAGTTGTGTCAAACTGACTTGAGTTTCTTTTCATTGCTCGTGGCCTGTGCTGTTGGATTTTTTATACAGGTCCTTTGCTAAAAAAGATATTACTCCAGCATCACTGAAACAGAATCAAGGCACCCGTCATTTTCCACAGGATTGAGAGCCAGAATGTGGGCGATAAGATCATAGGTGTGAATGGATATCTTCTATCAGATGTGCCATATTTTTTATATTGTATGTTGTTATCATAAGTATCTCCAACTTGTATATAAAAGAACCAGAAATCAAATATCTCAATTACTCCCACTTTAATATGGACGGATTCCATATACTTATTTTTGTTTCGTTAGTGAATACTGGATTTAAGAAGTTCTCAATAAAATCAACTAATTCTTTAAAATTGGATTCAACTTTAATACGATTTCGACTTAAAAAAGCCAGCCACTGTTCTTCTTTTTCTGCGTTACTTTTAAATTCGGTATTGAAGACGAGGCTTCTATCATCTATCAGTGTGTTTCTTACTCGAAAAGTCGTAATTATTGCTTTTCTAAAGTGTTTATAATTAAATGAATAGTGATTTGCTATATACCATATATCATAAAAGTCTTTCATTCTACTGGTCAAATAATTAAATCTAACTATTGCCTCAAACTTCTCTGCAATTGCTGATTCATTGGAATATACCTTAATTTTTGGAATTGGCAAATCCAGAAAAGTTGGAAATTCCACGTTTTGAGGTTCAGGAATTACTTGATCTCCAAACCCGATATCTAATTGAATTCTTTTCCTTATCTTTGCTAATTTTCCATTGAAATAAACACGGACACCATGATAATCAGCATCCTCTGTTATTTTTTCCGTGTCAACACTATCAGGATAAAAAGAGACGCCATCATTAACTGATATTGAAACTACATCCTTGATAATTTTTTGAATTTCTGATTCATCATTAGAAATTGATGAACCTAGAAAATCGATATCTTTAGTGGGCCGGGATAAAGGTATATTATATACTATAAACAGTAGAGCCCCTTTTAGAATAAAATTATTTCGATAAGGTGACTTCGAAAGTCTATATAAAAATCTTTCCTGGAAAAAATGTAGTAGAATCGCATTGAAATCACGATTACTTTGCTTTGCAATATTTAACTCAAGTTTCGCATGTGAATAGCCTCGTCCTTCAGGGCGGGGATATTGAAGCCAATACAGATTGTTACGTCGTTCACGACGTTACCTATTGTGAATAATTTCATCTTGAAGGGGAAGGACGTAAACGTCCTAACCATCTTTCAACATTTCTATCCCAGCCCTGAAGGACTGGGCTATTGATTATGTATATGATTAACATAGGCTTATGATGTGCGAAACTTGAGTATTTAATAATCGAGCTCTGATTGAGACAGCCAGATTTTTAGGTTCTTTTTCACTCATTAACTTACCAGCGCTTTTAGATAAGGAAACATAGTGGTCTTTACCTGACAAATCTCTGCATATTCACGTAGTTTATTAATATTGGCGTCTTTCTGCTTGAGGTAGTTTTTTAGTCCCTCCAAAGCTATGTCTTCACCCAGTTTTTTTCGATAACGAAACATATCAGCAATTGTTTTTTCCTGATTATATATTTTAAATACCCCCTTGCCTATATTTATTTTCCTAATGCCCACTTTATAAAAATTATCCGAGAAATAAAAAACTCTTATTGGCGGATAATCGAGTTGGAATTTATCTGTATTATGAGGAACTGCTACAGTTATTTCGCCTGGAATAAAAGTGGTAAGTCCATAGTATTCAAGAGCTGAACTCAGGCATATGACAGCACTATTTTTAGATTGACAAATGTCAAAAAAACTACTATGCTCATCCCATGGATAATCTATTAGTTTATAAAGGCCTGGTTTGATCTTTTCAATAGTTCCATCGAATAAGGCTTTTGAAATATTCCGTGTGTGTATTCCAGTTTCCTTTATATCCTTCATCCGAGCGTAGCCACTATGTTTTTTAAAAATAGAAATCAGTTTATCCATAATATTATTCCTATTAATCGGTTCGTTTACAAGGCAGATGTAATTTAATAGCCTTGTAAATGAACCACAATAGTTATTTTATTTATAAAAAAGTTTTAATTTCAATACTCCCTTCTCATCCAAACCCCGCCATTGACTCTTTATCTACACGTCAATTTATCCTGAAAAAAGCGGTGTGAATAGGTGTATTCTCGTGAAGTAAAGACGAATTTACTACTGATTGTTCCTAATGCCGGTAACACCAGTTGTGTCAAACTGACTTGAGTTTCTTTTCATTGCTCGTGGCCTGTGCTGTTGGATTTTTTATACAGGTCCTTTGCTAAAAAAGATATTACTCCAGCATCACTGAAACAGAATCAAGGCACCCGT
>JACKQG010006530.1_pt1 | contig 12217 bp, 8 predicted proteins | sample 8237621 | NCBI WGS metagenome assembly JACKQG01 (sample SAMN15677084, study PRJNA649215) | marine metagenome | biome: marine; feature: Black Sea; material: saline water; isolation source: suspended particulate matter (SPM) from the Black Sea western gyre | collected 2013-06-09/2013-06-10 | depth...
GCATGGCTAAGTACATCAGCATCAGAGTGTCCTGCAAGTCCCTTTTCAAACGGTATCTCTGTTCCTCCAAGGATTAGTTTTCGGTCAGGTACCAGTCTGTGGGAATCGTAACCTATTCCTATCCGCATAGTCATGATATTCCTTTGTGAAGAAGATAGGTAACAAGTCCTATGTCCTCTGGTGTAGTGACCTTTATGTTCAGCGGACTTCCGGTAATCACCCTTACCCTGCCTCCCGCTTTCTCTACCAGAGCAGCATCATCTGTGGCATAAAAAGATTCTGCTCCTGCGGTTTCATAAGCGCTTAGTATCGTCTCAAGACGGAAGGCCTGAGGCGTCTGTATAGCCCTGAAGCTTTCACGGTTTACGGTTGAGATCACTATCCCTTCAGAATCTACTGTCTTTAAGGTATCCCTTGCGGTTACTCCGGGGATTGCCCCTTCAACTCCTTTGATACCTTCCAGCAGGCTTTCAATCGTGTGCCCAGGTATGATGGGGCGTGCACCGTCATGTATCAGGACTACGATATCTTTTCGGGATATCCCTTCAGGGCATTTCAGTTCTTGAAGGGCGTTGTATATTGAGTCCTGCCTCTCATTTCCGCCCGGTACAATCTGGGTGACCTTGTGAAGCTCATGCTGTTTTGTCAGTGCCCTGCAATGCTCTATATCTTCACTCCTGACAGAAAGTATGATCTGATTTATCAGTACTTGAGCCTGCAGGCTTTTAAGGGTATGAACTAAAAGTGGGATTCCCTCTATATCAAAGTACGTTTTAAGGTTTTCCTGTCCGAAACGCTTACCTGTACCGGCGGCGGGGACTATGGCCACTATGTACTGAATGCTCAATATTGCTCCATTTTTATTAAGATGACTTGTCCCCATCTTCTTTGAGTTTTGCAAATATCATCCGTCCGGCAGTTGTTTGCAGAACGCTGGTCACGGTTACATCGGCCTGATTATTGATGGACCTTCTGGCATTGTCTACCACGACCATAGTGCCGTCATCAAGGTATCCTACGCCCTGATTGGACTCTTTGCCTTCCTTGGCTATAAATATGCTCATTTTCTCGCCCGGCAGGACGACTGGTTTCAGGGCATTGGAAAGCTCATTCAGGTTTAAAACGGTAACACCTTGAAGTTCCGCGACTTTGTTGAGATTAAAGTCATTGGTAATGATCTTGGCACCATGAAGCCTGGCCAGCGCCACAAGTTTGGCATCGACCTCTTTTATCTTTGGAAAATCTTCATCTACGATCTTTACGGTTACTGTCGATATCTTCTGGATTTTATGAAGCATATCCAGTCCGCGCCGACCCCTGGCCCTTCTTAGAGAATCTGCTGAATCTGCGATATGCTGAAGCTCATGTAAAATAAACTGAGGGATTATAAACGTGCCTTCAATAAAGCCTGCTTCGCAGACATCCACTATCCTGCCGTCTATGATCACACTCGTATCTATAATTTTTATAAGACTTTCATCTGTCCTGCTTCGGAAGGCCTTTACTATATTTGAGAGAGTAAAGTCCTTGCCGGCCCTGAAGCCCAGAAGAAGGCCGCTGTACCCGAATAGGGCATTGAATGTCAGGGCGATGTAGGTACCGTCTATATTTGTGAAAATTTCCTTTATAGGCAGGTATATGAGTTTTGCAAACAATAGACCTATCCCCAGTCCTGCAAGTCCGCCTACGATCGTTCCAAAACCCAGCATGGTCGTAAGGTACTCAATGATAAGTGCAATTATGCCAATGCCTGCTCCCCAGAGGATGCCCTGTGATGCCATGGCCTCTCTAAGGCCGATTATATAACCGCCAGCCACAAAAACAAGGAAAAAGATAACTTTATAGAGCACCATATTAACGTCCTTTTAAGAATAAATTTTAAATGTTATATAAAACTTGTTACCACTTCGGTTTATAAATAATAATAATGTATCACCCTCCCGGGTATTTTTGGTGAGCTTATTAAAAGTGGTCAGGTCGCTTACCCTTTTTTTATTTATTTCTTGAATGACATCGCCCTTTTTAAGACCTGCATTCTCTGCCGGGCTGCCATTTTCAATATTTACTACTACCACCCCGGATTCGTTCCTTGAGAGGCCGAGTTGTTTAGCTATCTCGCGAGTCAGGTTCATAACGCTGAAGCCGGCAAGGCTGTTTTCTTCTTTTAAAGCAGGTTCCTCGTGAGAATCGGGCATGGTCCTGGCAATATCACTCGGGAATTCTGAGACCCTGGTAGTCAGTTCCACGGTTTTACCGTTTCTTATGACCTTTAGGATCATTTCGCTGTCGACTGTGCTTTGAGCAACCACGTTTCTCAACGTTTCTACGTTTTCAATCGTTTTGTCATTGACCTCAATAATTATATCACCCCTCTGCATGCCGGATTTCTCAGCAGGGCTGTTTTTAAATATATCGGTCACGATTGCTCCTGAGGGAGAGAGTAGGTGAAACTCATCTGCCAGCTCAGGTGTAAGGTTTTGTATGGTTATTCCCAGCCATCCACGGGTGACCTTGCCCTGCTTTATTAATTGAGTCATGACTGCGTGAGCCATATTGCTTGGTACCGCAAACCCGATACCCTGGTATCCACCGGTGCGGGAGAATATGGCGGTGTTAATGCCTATAAGTTCACCTTTGGCGCTGACAAGCGGTCCCCCGGAATTCCCGGGGTTTATTGCAGCATCGGTCTGGATAAAGTCTTCATAATCCGCAATTCCGACATTGGCCCGGCCTACGGCGCTGACTATCCCCATGGTAACCGTATGCCCCAGACTGTATGGGTTGCCGAATGCAAGTACGAACTCGCCTACCTGCAGGGTGTCGGAATCCCCCCAGTTTATGGCAGGCAGGTTTTCGGCCGAAATTTTTATGACAGCCAGATCTGTTTTGGGATCGGTCCCGATTATTTTCCCAATGTACGTTTCCTTGTTGTACATCGTGACCTTTATCTTATCTGCCTTTTCTACTACATGATTGTTGGTAATTATGAAGCCGTCAGGTGATACCAGTACCCCTGATCCAAGACTTTCTTCCTTCCATTGTCTCGGAGGTCGCTGAGAATCAGGGTTGTCACTGAAAGGGCTCTCGAAAAAATGTGAAAAAGGGTTAAGCTCTTTTTTATCGACTATTTTTGATGAGGATATATTAACAACCAGCGGACTTATCACCTTGACTATGCCGGAAAAAGCTGTACCTTTTCCTGCCGGAGCGTCCGGTAGCTGAATGCTGTATGTATAAGGTGGTGGATCTGTTTTTTTATTAAAGATATCATACCTGTCACCGGCGATAAGGCCAGCTGCAAGTGCGATAATAATGAAAAAAAAGGAAGTGATATTTTTCATTAGTCAAATTATACATCTGATGGTTTAACCTTGTAAACCCCATTCAATAAATAATATTTTAGTAGTTAAATGTTGTATTTATAAATATGCTAAACTGGGACAGATCAGCAGTAAGTTTTTTTTAATAATAATGATCGTTCTGTGTCCATAATATGTCAAAAATAATGTCATCAAAAAAGAAAATCGAGGAGCTGGACAGGAAGTTTATGTGGCATCCATTTACCCAGATGAGGGAGTGGGAAGAGGTAGAGCCTCTTATCATTACTGAGGGTCGGGGTGTGTTTATAAAGGATGTCACCGGCAAGTGGTATATGGACGGGGTATCTTCTCTTTGGGTCAATGTTCACGGTCACAGGAAGGCAGAGATAGATCTGGCAATAAAAGATCAGGTGGACAGGATCAGTCACTCAACCCTGCTTGGTCTGACCCATCCTCTTGCAGCTGTTTTAGCTGAGAAGATCGTGAAGATTTCCCCTGCCGGCGCATCCAGGGTCTTTTATTCAGACAGCGGCTCAACTGCGGTGGAAATCGGGCTTAAAATGGCATACCAGTACTGGCAGCACAAACAGCAGGCGGACAGGACAAAATTTATTTACCTTGGAAACAGCTATCACGGTGATACTATAGGGGCCGTAAGCGTGGGGGGGATAGATCTTTTTCATAAAACCTTCTCTCATCTTCTGTTTGAGTCTTATAGATCGCCATCACCTTATTGTTACCGCTGTGAGCTCGGGAAGAAATATCCTTCCTGCAAAATGGGATGTCTTAAAGCGATGGAAGGCATTCTCAGGAGACATCATAAGGAAATTGCCGCTGTAATACTGGAACCTCTGGTTCAGGGTGCGGGGGGCATTATCACCTTTCCCGCAGGTTACCTTAAGGGGGTGAGGCAGTTATGTACTAAATATAAGCTCCTCATGATAGCGGACGAGGTAGCTACCGGAATCGGCAGGACCGGAAAGATGTTTGCATGTGAGCATGAGGGAGTAAGTCCTGATATCCTTTGCATGGCCAAGGGTCTTACCGGTGGATATCTGCCGCTTGCTGCTACTGTGACGACCGAAAAAATCTATAAGGCATTTTTGGGTAACTATAAAGATCTGAAGACTTTTTTTCATGGTCATACATATACTGGTAATCAACTGGCCTGCGCTGCCGCAATTGCAAACCTTGATGTCATGAAAAAAGAGCAGACGATCAGGCGAATGCAGAAGAAGGTCAGAATATTGCAGTCTGAGCTGCAAAAGATCTCGGCATTTAAATATGTAGGAGAGGTCCGGCAAATGGGTTTAATGGCTGGTATAGAGTTAGTAAAAGACAAGGAAACCAGGGAGCCCTTTGCCCTTGAAGAAAAGACTGCGATCAAGGTGTGTCTGCGAGCTCGTGAAAAGGGTTTGATAATCAGGCCTCTTGGAAATGTTGTGGTGCTTATGCCGCCGTTGGGGATATCTGTTGAGGAACTGAAAAGCCTCGGCAGTATAACTGCCGAGGCTTTGATGGAAATAACCGCGTAAGATCTGCTTTTTATTCAGTTTATTCTGCGCTCAATAAACTCCTCAAGATACTTCAGGAACTCAGGATGATCTATTGATACATAATAAAGGTCATCGCAGGAGCTTTTTTTGTAATATGACATAAAATCTTTGTAGTACTTTCTGTCCGCCGAATTCATTACCATATAGTTATACATAATCTACCTCGCAGTTTTTAGTTCACTCTCTTGTTTATATCATCGGCATTTACTGGTGTAAGCTTTAGAAAAGTTATGAAAATAAAATATCTTATCTGGCAGGGCGAACGTCTTACGGGTAAGTTCCTGAATTAAATATATTGAAAAAGAGAGTATCCTGGCAGATGTGTTAAAGAGGCAGATCTATGGCATCTGGTGCACTGAAATTTAATGCGTATATTGAGACACCAGGCAAGGTGTAAAAAGGTAAGTAGACGTACTGGTTTTGAATCAGTTATAACCCTGCAAAGGAAAATGTAAACTCTGCCCCGATGCTATCGGAAGATTTGCATACGAATCTGCCGTCGAGTTTACCTTCAACCAGTCTTTTAACCATTTTCAAGCCTATGGTCTCATTTTCAAGTTCAGTAATATTTGCGGGCATTCCCATCCCATTGTCCCTGACCCCTATATCATAGCCGCCTTGTCCCTCTTTCAGGTTAGCTGTTATCCATATTTTGCCGCTATTGCCCTTAGAAAAGGCATGTTTTAAGGAGTTTGAAACCAGCTCGCTTATTATGAGTCCGCATGGTATGGCAGTGTCTAGATTAAGAAAGATATCATTTATCTCATACTTAATATCTATCTTAGCCTGGGATATTTTATAGACTCTTAGAATGCTCATGGTAAGCTCTTTTATATAGTCAAGGAAATTGATGCTTCCAAGGTTATCGGAGCGGTATAACATCTCGTGTATAAGTGACATTGATCGTATGCGGTTTTCGCTGTCTTTGAAAATGTTGCGAAGCTTTTCAGACTCTATATTATCACTATGCATTCTGAGCAGGCTCATTATGACCTGGAAATTATTTGTCACCCTATGGTGGATCTCCCTTAAGAGTACTTCCTTTTCATCATGGGCAGTTTGCAGCTTCTGTTCAGCGATCTTTCTTGCTGTAATGTCCTGGGTGAAGTGGACAGAGCCTGTCAATTGACCATTTTTATTAAGGGGTGAGACTGTGATCAACAGATGTTTGGCAGAGGTGCTGTCATATAGCTCAGTTATAATCGGTTTGTCGGTAATAAGCAGTTTTTCGTATGAACAGTCATTCATATAAGCAGGTGGAATATCAAAGATGTCATGGCATGTCCTGCCAATAAGATCTTTGGGTTCAATTCCGGTAAATTCTGATAACGCCTTGTTTGCTCTTATGATTTTGGAGTCATTGTCATGGATGGATATGAAATCAGATATAGAGTTAAAGGTGCTTTGCCACTCATTAGCTGCATTTATCAGCCTGCCCTCAAAGTGGATTCTTTCGATTTCGCAGCCGCCCTTTCTGCAAAAATTTTTAGTGTTGACTCTACCATTTCCCGATTTTTGATGGGAGATCTATACATCACTGTCATTAAACCGAGTTTTTTTCCGGAAGAACTCATAAGGGCCGTGCCTATGTAGCCCTCTACCTTCATAAGTGCGATCACCGAGGCATCAGGGAAGCGAGACTGTAATTTGTCTGTATATGTTGCTATTCCCTGTCTCATGACTTCTGCGCAGGGAGTACAGGCAAGATCTACTTCGATGTTTTCAGCCTTTTTGCCATCTGCTATTAAGGCGAGTGTCTTTACCCTCCCGGGCTTATCAGGTATTATTTCAGCTACATATGCGTAGTCAGCATTTAATATATCTACAAGCTGAAGCGAAAGCGAGTTGAAGAAATCCTCTCCCGTAGCGCCTGATATACCTTTTGCAATCTTTAAAACTGCTTTTTCCGCCTTTTTCCTCCTGCTCAGTTCCTTTGTTGCTATCATGTAGAGAGTTAGCGAAAACAACCCTGAAAGAAATGTAATGGCCAGAAATATTAAGCCGAATCTATCCTTTAGTTCGTTAAAAACTCCACTCGATGCAATATTGTTGTCGCGTAAAAGAGTTACGTGCCATCCCGGGTAATTGAGAAGTTCTTTTTGCTGGTGAACGAAAACTTTATTCTCTGTATCATGGGAATGGTCTGTGGTAACTTTTTTGAAGCCGGCCCATTTCCAGGGGCCTTCCCCGAACTGCTTTGATTCCTCTAAATTCAGCTTTTTATTATCGCTGAGTGGCCATAGTGAGTGAAACAGTTTTGTCCGGTCAGAAGACACAAATATGATTCCTTCCGGCCCGGTCAGGGTTAGCAAGCCCTCATTCTGAATGAGAAAGGTTTTCTCTATGTTCGTCAGTCTTGCCTTGATTACGGCTACCCCTAAGATTTTATTATTATCCTGAGAATAAACAGGTGAGCTGAAATAAATCCCTCTTTGTCCGGTGGTTACACCGAGTGCCATATAAATTGAGGATTTCCCCAGAATGGCCCTGCTGAAATATGGTCTGAAAGAGTAGTTTTTCCCTGTAAAGTCTGTAGCGGAGTCGCTATTAGAGGATGCAATGGTTTTGCCGTCCTGGTCAAGTAGATAAGCTACGCTTGTACCTATTGCGGCATTAATGCTCTGAAGTGTAGCGTCTATGTCCGGGTGTGTCCCGCTATCATTTGAGAGGGCCTCACGAACATCTTTTAACCCTGCAAGTGCCTTGACCGTCCCGCTGTAATAATGAAGGGATTGATCTACGCTGTCAGCAACCTTGTTTAATAAAATGGTATCTTTGCTATATATATCGTTGTGAGCCGAGTCCCGCAGTGCGCAATAGTACATATACCCTCCGGTTGCTACGGAAAGGAATATGGCACAGGCAAGTATCAATATTATGATGCGGAGTTTCATGGTTGTATTGTAACTAGATGCGAGTGCGGCTATCTCAATTTAGAATTAGCCTTATTTTATAATAAATAGTAATCAAAATATACCTCTGAAGTTTGAAACTTAAACCGTTATTATGGTCTGTATGACTTCCAGTGTATATTCTGGTGTATTAGCCATGTCCCCACATGGATGTACCTGAAGGTTACCCTGGTTACAGAATGGTTATATTTGCAAGTTCTTAAATAGAAGTTTTCTAATCTCGCACGTGCAATAATGTGAAAAACCAAATGAGTGCATATGGTTGCAGTGTTTGTAATTTTTCGCTTTCACAAAGAACATGGCATCGTTTACAACGAAATCGATCTCGCATACGCATGTATCATTTTCATTGAGGCATGAGAAATCATGGTTACAATTAATTGTACTGAGTAATTGAGCGTCCAATTTCAGCTTCTTCTTCAGTCTATCCCTGTTTATCGTATCATTCAAACCATATCCCCCTGGAAGTGTCTTGAGTTAATTGAGTATTTATACTTTAATATTAATGAAGTGCAACTTTAAAGGGTGGATAGTGGGGATAGCAAGGGTGAGAGAAAATACCTATTAATTCAGGGAGAGAAGTTTTGTCCTGAGATTTATTTTTTCATTGGTTATCTTTAGTTTTCTTCTGATATTTTTTCTGTGTGCCTTTACGGTATCTTGAGAGATATTCAGGACCTCCATTATTTCCTTGTCACGCAGGCCGTCTTTTATAAGGTCTGCAATCAGGATTTCTGTGGGAGTGAAATCAAGATATTTGTATGACAGGCGTGATGAAAAAGAGGAAGTAATATCTTCTAAATTGGACTCAATTATATTAATATATGTCAGATCTTCTGAGGGCGGCTGGTTACGTTTGAGCTTTGAAATGTAGGGCAGAACCAGACATTTTATATTGGAGGTTATGACCTGTTCAAGCTCTTTTTTATCTTCCGACCGTTGTTGAAGTAATACCTTAAGTGCTGAATTCTTTTCTTTTAATTCTTCGCTGATCTGTTTACGCTCCAGTATCTCTTCTGACAATGCTTCATTCATGCGGGCAAGTGCTGCAGTCCTCTCTGTAATCTTCATTTCAAGTCTGTCGTGAGATTCTTGTAGCATCTTTTCGCTATGTCTGAGTTTTTTCTCCATTAGGCCTTTATACAGGGCCATTTCTACGCTTGCCTTCAGAGAGCCTTCATCAAAAGGCTTAATTAGGTATCCCATGGGCTCGGTGACTTTTGCGTGTTCCAGTTCTTTGTTCCCTGAAAAGGCAGTCAAAAAGACATGAGGTATGCCGAGGGTGCTGCGAATCGTGCCGGCCGCTTCTATGCCGGTCATTTTTCCTTTAAGAGAAATGTCCATGAGAATCAGATCAGGCATGTTTTCTTTTGCCTGGGCAATGGCGTCTGCCCCGGATTCCGCTATGGAGGTGACTTCGTAGTCTAATTTCTCAAGGCACCGCTGCAGGTCTGCAGCAATTGCCCATTCGTCCTCGACTAGCATTATTTTGGTTTTTTTCATTGCAGGGCTATCTTTTTTGAATTCCTCCTGATTTGCAATGTATTATTATAACTTAATATAAAATTCTTTAAATCAATGTGTTGCAAGATAATTGCAATCAACCTTCTGATCTGGCATTATTCTAATGCTTCTCTTTGTGAATAATGTTAACCAAAATGCTAAAATAGCTCTCTTAAAATTCGCTCCATGGAGAAACCCTGATGAATCTTGTTCATTATTTCAGAACCCCTGCCCTGGCAGATGCCAAAAAAAACGAACTCTTACGAGCTCTTAAACAAAATATTTCTACTCAGATAAGTGGTATTGAGACAGAGTACTGCTATAATATTGCAGTTTCGGCAAAGCTGTCTGAGCAGGAAGATAGTACCCTGCGCTGGCTTTTATCGGAAACATTCGAGACAGATAAATTTTCCGGAGATAGTTTTCTGACAAGTCTCGCCGGTATGTCCGGGAGCAGCGGACAGATATTTGAGGTGGGTCCCAGGATGAATTTTACGACAGCCTGGTCGACCAATGCCGTATCTGTATGCCATGCCTGTGGTCTGGACAAGGTTCAGAGGATTGAGAGGTCACGCAGGTATCTTATAGATGTTTCTGCATCGCTACAGGATGGACAGATCGATACGTTTCTAGCCATGGTTCATGATCGTATGACCGAGTGCAGGTATGCTGAGCGTCTTTTAACATTTGAGTCAGGGATGAAGCCTGAACCGGTTTTTGAGGTTCGTTTACTTCAGGACGGTATGTCAGCACTGGATAAGATAAACAAGGAAATGGGCCTCGGACTTGATGACTGGGACCGGGAATATTATTACAATCTCTTTGTGAACGATCTTGGTCGTAATCCGACTAATGTAGAGTGTTTTGATCTGAGTCAGTCTAATAGTGAGCACTCACGGCACTGGTTTTTTAAGGGACGACTCACAGTTGACGGCGAGGAAAAGCCGCACCACCTTATTGATCTTATTAAAAAACCGCTTGATATAAATCCCCGTAACAGCGTAATCGCATTTAATGATAATTCGAGTTCTATCAGGGGTTATGAGATTAATACCATAGCACCGTCAGAGCCTGGTGCTGCTTCCGGGTTTCAGAAGGCAGTACGTAATTATGATATTATTTTTACTGCCGAGACCCATAATTTCCCAAGCGGTGTGGCGCCTTTTCCGGGTGCTGAGACAGGTACGGGCGGCAGACTCAGAGACGTGCAGGCAACCGGAAGGGGCGGGCTGGTTATGGCCGGGACGGCAGCGTATTGTGTTGGAAATCTGATGATTCCTGATTATGATCTCCCCTGGGAAGATCGTTCTGCAGTTTATCCGACAAACCTTGCTACCCCGCTGCAGATTGAGATAGAGGCCAGCAATGGGGCTTCTGATTACGGTAATAAGTTTGGGGAACCTCTTATACAGGGGTATACCCGTTCTTTCGGGATGCGCATTGCCAGCGGTGAGCGGTATGAATGGATAAAACCGATTATGTTTACTGCTGGTGTGGGGCAGATGGATGCCGGGCATATTGAAAAGGGTGATCCCGCAAAAGGGATGTTTGTTGTAAAAGTAGGAGGGCCTGCCTACAGGATCGGTATTGGTGGCGGTGCTGCCTCAAGCATGATACAGGGAGAGAATCTGGCTGAGCTTGATTTCAATGCGGTTCAGCGTGGGGATGCTGAGATGGAGCAGAAGATGAACAGGGTCTTGCGGGCCTGTGTCGAGCTTGGTGATGGTAACCCTATCGTCAGCATACATGATCAGGGCGCCGGTGGGAGTTGCAATGTAGTAAAGGAAATAATTTATCCTGCCGGCGGAAGGATAGAGATCCGGAAAATTGAGAGCGGAGATGATACCTTGTCTGTTCTTGAGATATGGGGCGGAGAGTATCAGGAGCAGAGTGCCTTGCTTATCAGGCCTGAAAATATGCCGCTGTTTGAAAGATTATGCCTTCGTGAAAAAGTGGTATGTGCAGCAATAGGCGAGATCACGGGTGATGGCTATATTGTGCTGCATGACGAGATAGATAATAGTACCCCTGTAAACCTGGATCTTGAGAAAGTATTGGGAGACATGCCTCAAAAGACCTTTACCCTAGACAGAATACCTTTGACTGCTGAGCCATTGAAGCTGCCGCAGGGTATTACATTTAAAGACGCCCTTGAGCGTGTGCTGAGGCTTGTATCTGTGGGGTCTAAGAGGTTTCTGACTAATAAAGTGGATCGTTGTGTTACAGGACTGGTCGTTCAGCAGCAGTGTGCCGGCCCTTTACAGTTGACGGTAGCAGACGTCGCCGTTGTTGCCCAGAGTCACTTCGGGTTGACCGGTACCGCGATATCTATTGGAGAGCAGCCTGTAAAATCATTGCTGGACCCGGCGGCTATGGCACGGCTTTCGGTTGGTGAGGCACTGACAAATATAGTGTGGGCAAAGGTAAGTGCCCTGGAAGATATTAAGTGCTCAGGTAACTGGATGTGGGCTGCCAAGCTTTCGGGTGAAGGTGCCCGGCTGTATGATGCAGCGGTCGCGCTGAGTGAGATCTTAATAGCTCTTGGAATTGCTATTGATGGCGGGAAGGATAGTCTTTCCATGGCAGCACAGGTTGCTCATTGCGGCGAAAGCGAGACTGTTAAATCGCCAGGGACACTTGTGATTTCTGCATATGTGACCTGTCCCGACATAACAAAGGTGATTACTCCGGATATTAAACAGCCGGGGAAAAGTCATCTGATGCTGATTGATCTGGGCATGGGGAAAAATAGACTCGGCGGCAGTTCGCTTGCCCAGGTTTACAGTCAGATTGGCAATGACTGTCCTGATGTGGATGATCCTGCCCTTCTGAAGAGCGCCTTCAGAGCTGTTCAGTCGATGATTGATAAGGGCATTATTCTGTCCGGTCATGACCGCAGTGACGGAGGGCTTATTACGACTATCCT
>JACKQG010006531.1_pt1 | contig 12217 bp, 13 predicted proteins | sample 8237621 | NCBI WGS metagenome assembly JACKQG01 (sample SAMN15677084, study PRJNA649215) | marine metagenome | biome: marine; feature: Black Sea; material: saline water; isolation source: suspended particulate matter (SPM) from the Black Sea western gyre | collected 2013-06-09/2013-06-10 | depth...
CAGCGCCATAAGCCCGATAAGAATTAAGTGTGGACTGAACGGGCGGATTTCCATTTTGCCGTAACCTCCCTAAATTCCATATTCAGCAAACTGCCGATAATCACCATGGATGTAATCGCTGCAGTAAAGAGAATATATCCCGAATAATCATGGTAGAGCCCGAGTGCGGGTTTGGGGCCAAGCGCTTCCGCCACAACAGCGATCGTCCCAATACGCGCAATATTCCCGATCACTGCCAGCGGAATGGACGCCACAAAAAGGATCCACTGTTTCAGCAGTGTTTTTTGGGTAAAATAGGCATAAACGGCCGTCAGGGCCGTCATGGCCAGCAATGAACGCAAGCCGCTGCAGGGGTCGGCCACATCCATACCGGTCGGCATGGATGGAATCAGAATGGCCGTTCCGGAGCGGGCCGCCTCAATACCGAATCCGTTGAGCAGTCCCACCGACATCTTGGTAGACAAAACACGCAGCGGAAACGCAATCACGTCCAAAAAGTTCAGCGGGATGCAGAATGTCAGATAGGCGCAGGGGAAGATCAACTTTTTTGCGAGCTGCCAGCCGAACAGATAAAACGGAACGCCCCAGATCAACAGAACCAGGCTCATTAATGAGAAACGTGTCTGCTGCATTTTGGCTCCCAGCCAATGCAATACCAGTGCTCCGATGACGACGACAAGCCCGCGCCAATCGACCTTGGTTTCATTAGAAAAAATCTCTTTTCGTTTGTACCAGATCACCCCGAGGCTGACAAACGGGATGAAATAGCCGTGAGAATAATCTGCGCCGAATGAAATGGTGTCGTGCCAGCGGGCAACCATCCAGTTGAAGGCCGAGCGGCTGTTCACGTTTTCAACCGTGTTCCCCAACAGGTGAAACATCATAAACATCATGCCGATAATCACAGATGCCAGCCCGATCTGAACCAGCTCGGGCCGCTCCAGCGCCCCCAGCCGCCACCGCTCACTCCACACTTTTATAGACGTTTGATTCTGCATAACTCCTCCATCGGCAAGCCCCGATTGTATCACATTACCTGAAAATTTAAACCGGTTAATTCCCTTACCGAAGTCCCCCGTAACGCACGGTCCAAACCCGCTCCAGTTCGCCCGCACTCCCACCATAGACAACAAAAGGCTTCGGCGGTTCATTGAAATTTTCAAATTTTGTTCTGAGCGCCGAAACATAAAGCAGGGATGATTCAAACTGTTTCAGCAGATCTTCGGGGGTATCCAGCACCAAATACCCGACCCCGCATCGATCAAAAGCTTCCGAATACTCTTTGTCTTTCATCATTTGTGCATGCTCAAAATCGCCGATCAGTCCGTTGATACCAAGAAAATCCCGCTGGCTGAAATAGGAAACGATTCCTGAATCGAACATGGCTCCCCGACTGTCTGGCGGGGTGTTTTCGCGCAAATAGCGAGCCACCTCCATCTTGGCAAAACTCATCGTTTTGCGCTGAACGAGCGCCGGGTAGATTGCCCACTGAACGACCGCGACCAGCAGAACCGCAATCGGAATCAACGGCAACCTGGCCAACGAGAGGTTCGGCAGCGTCATCCCCGCCACCAGAGCCACCAGAAGAATTTCAGGCACCCAGTACCAGGCGGATGCAGCCGCTTCCATCGGAGCCACCAGAATAATAAACAGAGCATGCAGAAGAGCAAAAAGGGTGAACTCCGGAAATGCTGCGACCAGCCGCATCACGCAATGCCGGCGAGCTCCCGTGCAGACATAAAGCAATCCCATCACGCCGATAAGAAACATCAGCCCGAGAAGAAGGCCGGGCGAAATCCGGTTTAATCCAAGCAGATGCTGCACCCGCGGAATGAACTGATGCAAAGACCAGCTGCTGATGATTTTCCAACTGCCGACCGGAGAGACCTCAACCGTTTTTTGCCAGGCAGACACGGTTTGTACGTGCCCGAATTGAATCCAATTGCTGATCAGATATGGAACGGTGAAAATCAGACACCCGCCCGCAGCGGTCGCGGCGGAAAGAAAACGCGTGCGCCAGCCAAGCGGCTGACGAATCAGCTGAACCAGCCAAATCAGGCCAAAGGACACCGGGAGCAAAAAGCAATCCAGCCGGGCAAGAAAACATAATCCGATCAAAAACCCTCCGACCAAAGATTTCCAAGGGTTGGAAAACCGGTCATTCCCCGTGCGGAGGCAGAAGGCCAGATAGGCCACCAGCATCAATAAGACCAGAGGACTCTCCAGAAAGCTGAAAAAAATGGTCAGGGAACGAATATTCACCAGCAAAATGAAAACAGCGGCCGCCCACCCCGCCGCCGTCATTCCCAACACACGGGCGATCCGGGAAAACATCCAAAGCGAAGCAAACTGGACAATAAAGATAACCGCGTATACACCCCACAACGCTGCAAAGGGGTTATGAATCAGCCAATAGACCGGCAGCAAACAAACCAGCCAGAGCGGATGAAACCCGTTCGTAACAGTAACCCCGTCGTACGTACAGATGCCCCGTTCAATTATATTCTGAGCCAACCGGGGGTAGTACAACCCGTCATCCATCGCGGAAAACGCAACCGCCGTTTCCAGGGATTGGAAAAAAATCATCCGGCAGGCGGTTATAACAAACAGGCCAATCAGCCCCCACACCATCCAGGATGACACTGAATTCATATTTTTTGTTACAAACATTGATACACGGTTCCCAGCCCGTCCTGATGGACCCTTTTTAAATCCTGCTCGAACAACTCCACGGTCTGTTGAATCTGTTTAACCGATTCCGGAGCGCGGCGGGCCACGGGAGGAAGCAGGTCCAGCACATCACCGAAAACAAAGATGCGACCCTCAGCCCGGCTCTTTAAATTCTGCCACGCATCCGGAGTAATAAACTTGGCATCGACAACCTGCGCCGGCGTCTGGTACCGCAAAAAAGTGACCGCCGCCTGCGAGTCGGCCATTAAAATCAAATCGTTCGCCAGAGCCTCACGCACAACCCATTCTGTTTTCTGCCGGCAGTAGTCCTTTTCGGGAGAGGCCACCAGACTCATTCCGCCCATAAAATTATGAAACAAAAGCGCCGCGACAAGAACCGCCGGCACCCGGCGGGCCCATACAGACGGCTCCGGGAGCCGATCCCAGAGCACGCTCATTAAAAGCCAGAACGGAGCCAGTGTGCAAATCCACATCTCCGGGTTGGCGGGTTCGAAGATGAGCGCCGTGGCCGCCGTCCCTCCCAGCCAAAGCAGCAGCGTCGCCGGCCATGCCCAATCCGCTAGTCCCCCCTGACGGATCGCCCGGAAAACAAATAAAAGACAGCTCAACACCGCAAGGACCACAAAAACAAATGTGCCGGATGCCGCCCAGCCGACCCACCTCGGAGCCATCTTGCCCATGAAGATTTCTTCCTGAAGCATGTGATAGGGAAAGAGTGCCCTGATTTTTTCCACCACGGGCTCTATCGAAAAAAGGAAATTTCCTGATGCGACATTCTGGCTCCAGGCGGCCGCCCCTTTCACCCAGACTCGGGGAGAAAGCAACGTCTCTCTCACGACCTGCGTGTCAGAGAACACGGTCAGACCCGGACCCGAAATAACCGAGATATACACGCCGGCCGTGATCAGCGGCACCGCAACCAGATACGCCACCGCCCGGGGTGCCCGGCGGTTCGCCAGATAAAGAAACGGAAGCGCCCCCAGAACCAGAGGCCAGGAAGCGACATGCATCAGCAACGCCGCAGACCCGCAGAGAACGCTGCCCCAGAAGAAGAACGCGTTCTCTTCCGCACGCCGGGCGCAAATCAGCGCAAGCAGGGAGAGTGCGGTCACGGGAACATAAATTTCCGCCGTCGTGCTGTACCGCCAAAAGCCATAGGAGAACAGCAGTGCGGCGGCAAAAAACACACCGGTTTTTTTGCCGCCGGTCAAGCCGGCAAAAAGGCAGATAGAGAAGGCTCCGGCGAGCATGCTGAAGCCGATCAGCAACGGGAATGCCCGACCGGCATATCCAAGAAATCCGGCGACCGCAAAAAGGCCCTTCATCAACGGAAGGTACAGAAGGTGATGCATATGAAACAGCTCGGCGGCCCCGCCCTGCTCCACCGCCAGAGCATAGGAATAGGCATCCTCCGCCTCGCTGTGGTTGGAAGGAAACGTCAGCAAAAGAAAACAGAACACCGCCGCAAACAGCCCCACAAATACGTGTGGGCGCATGGGCGTATGGGCGCATGGGAGTTTTAGGTTCATTTTTCTACTTCGACAGCTTGATCGTTTCGTTGCAACACTCCCATACTCCGCCACTCCATTACTCCTCTACATCGCCGCTATGCGGCGCAATCCGTTGCTTCATAATGCGCAGAAAGAAAACCGGAAGCCCGAACACATAGCGTTTGAAATGGCGGCGGGGAGCCGCCAGCAACCGGGCCAGCCATTCGAGGCCGATCTGCGTCATCCAGAACGGAGCACGCTTTTCATGGCCGGTGTACCACCGGAACAGTGCCCCGGTCGCAATGATCGTCCCTTTGCCGATCCGTTTTTTCGCCATCCAGGCCCACTTTTCCTGCCGCGGCATTCCCATTCCGGTCAATATAATATCCGGTCGAAGCCTCACAATTTCATTGAACAGTGCGGCGGTTGCATCACTGCCCAGATCAAAAAACCCGTCATGAGACCCGGCGATACGCAAATGAGGATGCTTGCGATGCACTGTCTCTGAGAACTTGCGGACAACCTCGTGCGTATCGCCCAAAAAATAGACGCAATATCGCTTGCGGACGCAGAGAGCGAACAGCTCATCAATCCAGTCGGGCGGCGTCATGCGCTCGCCGAGTTTTTTTCCCAGCAGTCGAGCCGCCAGCTTGACCCCGAACCCGTCGCAGAAAACCACATCCGACCCGCACAGAATTTTATGAAACTCGGGATCAGATACCGCCAGATTACAGGCATGCGCATTCACATTATTCACCAGCGAAACGCCCGGCGATGCCGCCAGCTCATCAATCTTCTGCAGAAGCGCCGGCCGATCAATCACATCGACCGGAATGCCAAGAAGTTCTACTTTATCCATTCGAAAATTTCTCCAACAAAGCGGCCAAAGCCTGCACCGAACGTCCGGCACAATACGAAGCAAAATCGTACTGTCCCGCCCGCACCTTTTCAACCGCCACCTCAATCGCTACCGGCAAGTTTTCCAAACCCCAGAAAACTTCACCGACACCAAGAACCTGTTTTCCAATGATTGGAAAATCGGGAGCCACCACGGCGGTTCCGCAGGCGGCCGCATCGGAGATCGGCCCGGAGGCGCGGTAGAAATAACTGTTTTGTTCGCCGTTGAAAACGAGCACATCGCAACGGGAGATCATTTGAAAATACTCCTCCGCGGATGCGGTCGAAACCACCTCCACATCCAGATGCGCCGCCGCTTCCGGATTGGGAACGCCGAGCAGAATTCCAAACATTGGAAGCTTTTCTTTCAGCAAGCCAACCAATTCATCCATCCCCTTCTCTGGACGGTAATAACCCGCCACGCCAACAACCGGCACACCCTCCCCGCCCTTCGGGCACCCCTCCGATGGAGGGGACTGTAAAACCGGGTGAGGTAAAACTAAATTCTGATCCGATGCGATGTTGAATTTTCCAAGATTCTGTGGGTGCAGGCTCCCTCCGTCGCCAAGGCTATGGCGGACAGGCAGCCTGCTTCCAAGGTTTGGAAAATCCTGAGATTCAAACAGGGCCCAGCGGGCACCGAGACGGGCGAGCAGGGTCAGCCCGAACCGCTCAAGCGGGTCGCGTTCGGCCCACTGCAGATTGTGATTTATAAGAAAAAGGATCTGCTTACGGAACGGCCACAGCAACGGAAACACCAGCAACAGCGGAAGCGTCGAAAACTCGCGCAATAAAATCCGCTGGTCGCGGATTTTATATATTTTGAAGATCAAAGAAAGATGGCGAAACAGGATTATCAGCCTGCCGCCCGTCAGTGGACAGGGGATGCAGGCCCAACCGGCCAGCTGGCAGGCCTCCTTCAGTGGACTTAATGATTTGTGATATTCTTCAGGCTTCATTGCAAACGGCATCCAAAATCGGTTTTGAAAAGTTTTCAACTGTATTCCGGGCAACAAATTTCCGGCACAACTCTTCGTCCAGCATCACGGGCCGCTCGAAAGCCTCAGGTGTCAGCTCCACTGCGATCCCCAATCCGTTTTCACGAATCAGTCGCCCGAGCAATCCGCTGGGAGGGCCGAGCACCGGTGTGCCCGCCCTGGCGGCCAGCGCGAGAATTCCACTGGAATATTCGGGTCGGGTGTACGGCATCAGAATAAGATCCGCCTGCTCAAACATCGCCATCATTTGATTGTCGGGAACAAAGCGGTTTTCAACGATCAAATGGATGTCCGGGCGGGCGGACCGCAGCCGTTCGCAGGCCTCTTGAAACGCATCACGATAAGGCGCTTCCGGCTCTCCGCAAAAATAGAACGCATTTTTTTGGGCAGTCTCGGGGCGGACCCGTTCCAGAGCATCCAACAAAACATCTGCGCCTTTGCGGCGGGAGATGGCTCCAAAAAACAGACAGATCCGTTTTCCGGCGGGCGTGTTATATGCAAACTCAGGGTCCGCGTCACTTTCGGGTGCCGGATCGGACACCGGGATAAAACGGGTTCGGCGGCTGAAATGCTTCGTTAAAAAACGGCAGCTCTTTTCGCCGTTGAGCAGAAAGAGGTTTTTAATCGGCACACGCCAAAGAAGCAGACGGGTTTTCCAATGCTTCAGGAGGCGCTTCAACCCACGCGGAAGCTCGGGATACTGCACAAAAAGAATGGCGGAGAGCGGCACGGGCGAGCCGAACAGGATTAGCGGAAGCTCGAGATGTGTGAGTTCGAGGATCAGTGCATGGTCGGGCTTATATTTTTCGCAGGCCTGCCGGAACAGGTTGTAGAGCTTTTTCTGTTTCTCCCACCAGCTAAGGGTTTCGAGCTGCAAGTCACCGACATCCTCCCCCATAAAAAAAACAAAGCGGCATCCGGTATATTCCGAAGCCGCATCGCTCAACCAACGGATAAAGTTGGCGCGATGCCCGCCGGAGAGGGGTTCAAAGATTAAGATTGTTTTCATTCTAAAAATTCGTTTAAACGCTGTCGCTCGTTCAAATCGTCCGGTGAAAAAGGCCGGTGAAATAAGATTGCACAGCCTGAATACGTTCACAGGATAAATTGAAGTCGTCGCGCTGAAATACGTTCTACTGACTTGCCATTCCTTGCCGTCATCGCTTCCACTTAAGCTTCTCTGTGCGCCACGGAATAAATTTAAATTGGCCCCAACTTCCCTCCGGCCTCACCTTCATCTTCGAATTTATCCCCCGGCTCTACCTTGATATAAATCCGTTTCGGACTATGCCGGCTGGTTGACGGCCCGAATTCGTCATTAAGATAGCGAAGAAATTCGGCAAAACCATCCACTTCATCATCATACCGTTCCTGACAGATAATTTCCGGTGGCCGCTCGTCATCAAGAGACTCCTCGACCTTTAGAATCAACCCGTTACGTGCCCGACGGATCTCAAAACGTATTGTATATTCACTCATCACATTTACCTCACAAACGAATCTGTCAGCGGGACCCAGGGGATCTGAAAGATCCCGGGTTCGAGCTCCCGGAATGTTCCCGTCGAGGTTACCACGGCAGAAAATGCCACCTTATCCCCATACTCGGAACGAAACCGCAACAGATCCTTGTGCTCGTCGCCGCGCAATGTTGCGTTCCACTTGCACTCGAAAGCAAAAAGCCTCCCGCCATATTCAATGACAAGATCCACTTCGCGCTGACTGGCCCGCCAATGATAGATGCGTGCATTTAAAAGCGAAGAGGCAAGCACCGCCTTGATCTCGTGCAAAAAGGCCGCCTCAAACAGAAAGCCCAACTGAGGGTGGGTCAACAGAGCCTCCCGCGAATTGATCTGCAACAAATGACAGATCAGCCCCGTATCAAACAGTGTCCCCTTCGGGGTTTTTGCGATGCGTTTAATCAAGTTGCCATGAAATGCGGGAATATTATGCCAGACACCGGTGGCTTCGAGCACCTGCAGCCAACGGTTGGCAGTCGGAGAGGTCATACCGATATCACGCCCGAGTTGGCTCTTATTCATCTCCCGCATACTTAAGGGAGCCAGCAACTGCAGAAACTCCATCATCCGGGCGCTATTTTCCAGCTGGATCATTAACGAAATATCACGCTCGATATACGTGCGCAAATAACTCTCAAAATACGACCCGAAAAATGGTTCCGTTTTATTTAATAGCCCCGGCAACCCGCCATGACGAATGATCGATTCAGGGGCACCCCCTTGAACCCTCGGTGGAAAATCGTTTTTTTTCAAACCTCCCGTTTGTAGCAGAGTCGTCAGCCAGTGTCCGATTTGGCCCGCGCCGCTTCTCTCCTGCTGCGTCATCGGCAACAGATTCATCAGCAGAACACGTCCGGCCAGCGATTCCTGCAAGTTTTGAATCAAATGGAACTGTTGAGATCCCGACAGAATGAACTGCCCCGGCGATCCAACATCATCCGCTCTGCGTTTAATTTCTGAAAACAATTCAGGGGCATACTGCACTTCATCTATGATCAGCGGATCGGTGTAGTTTCGAAGAAACGTCTGCGGATCCCTTTGTGCCTGACTGCGCAACGCCATATCATCCAACGTCACATAGTCGAAATTCTGAGCGAACAGATGCTTCAGCAACGTGGACTTGCCGGTCTGGCGGGGCCCTGAAAGAGCAACCACAGGAAACTGCCGCACGGCGCCGGTTAACGTTTTTTCAATGTGTCGGCCCAAGTACATGTTGCAAATTTAACGACCCAGTTTAAGATTGCAATCTTTTTGTTTTATATGACCTGTCGAGGCGTAGCACTTGTGCGAAGATTACCTGCAATGATTATCGTCATTCTTTGTTTTCATCCGCCTTCTACCCTCTGCCACATTCAACGACCTGTCCTCCGAAGCCTCTGGCGAAGGACGGACCCGCATTCAACATCCAACAAAAAGTCCGCGGTCGCGGATCGCGGCTACCGCCGCGCCTTCAGCCATTTAATGTTGTGCTTCACCGTGCCATTGCTTCTGTTCAACTTAAGGGCGTACTGGAATGTCTCCAGCGCTTCTTCGTAGTGCCCGGCTTTTCTCAGCTCGATGCCGAGCTTGCGCCAGTAGAAGTCATTAAACCGTTTGTAGTGGGCGGCCTGGCGCAAATAGTCGAGACCCGCCGCACGGTTCCCGGCGGCCAGCTCGGCGCGGCCGAGGCCGTAGACCACCTCTTCTTTCTTCGTGTTATGACGATAGGCTTTTGCAAAGGCGTCGCGCTCCAACTCCGCCCATTTCTGTTTTTCAAGCGGGTCGAGTTCCTGATAGCGATAATGACTGTAGACCTGACCGAGCCCGAGATACGCCGGCCAGCTCTGCGGGTCAATCGCCACACTGATTTTATACAGCCTCTCCGCAGCAACCCGCTCTCCGCTCAATCGCAAGCGGTCGCCCTGCACCCGCAGAAACGCGGAACTCATCACCTGAATGGCCCACGCTGCCGCGCAGATTACGGCAATCGCAAAGAATTTATTTGCGACCGCCGCAATCGAAGACCGAAGACTGAAAACTGAAGACTGACTCATTCTAACATTTCCACCTAACGCAAATCTTTTGGTATCCACTGATCCGGGTTCTGCATCATATTTCCAAGCTTACGCCCAACTGTTTTACAACTTGTAATCAATGCACTGAAGTCCTCTTCTGAGATGTATTTACACAAAAACGCGGATTTCAACCAATGTCGCGTCTCGTTCTGCTCTCCGTCAGAATCACTAAGCTTGCTTACAAAATGAGCAGGATATCTTCTCTTGGCCCATGCTTCACTTATGTTTGCGCCAATAGATCTTGATGACCGTCGAACCTGATCCGTTAGTGAATAGGTTTCTTCCTTTGGAAACGTCTTCGTCAGCTCAAAGACTTCCTGCTGTAACTCCAGTGCCAGCTGATAGACTTCTAAATCCTCAAATGATTCTATTCTACTCCCCACCTTGTCCTCCTTTGTTCTCAGTCCTCTGCCCTCTGTCTTCCGACCTCCGTCTTCCGTCCTCTGTCCTCTGTCTTCCGGCCTCCGTCTTCTGCGCCAGCAATGGCGCAACAGCACAGCCGGCAAGGACGGCGAGCATCAGTGCGTTCGGGAAGATACGGAGTTCAAAATCGAACAGGCCGTGCACAAACGTTCCGGCCAGCGCGGCGAGCAATGCCGCTGCAGGCAGGGCGTGGTACGGTCGACTTGACGTTTTCAGCAGCCGCACCAGCGGAACGCAGAAAGCAATCAGCGCACCCAGAAACAAACCGGTTCCAACCAGTCCGTATTCGGTGATCAGCTCAATGGGCTCGCTGTGCGGATGCACCGTTTCCATCCGGTTGGAAAATACACGATGCCGATATTCTGGGAAGGTCAACCCATAATTACCAGGGCCGACTCCGGTCAACGGGCGGTCTTTAACCATTCCCAGCGAATCCACCCAGGTTTGCGGACGAAAATCTATAAACTCCTCATCAATGATCGCACCGGAAAACACGTGCCCGGCAAATTGTACCACCGGTTGCATCCGCTCACGGAAAATGGCTGAGCCGGCCCAAAGGCCCCCAATGCCGACCGCCATCAATAACGGCGCAGCGATCAGCGCGATCACAAAAGCCTTACGGCTCTTGCGCAGCATCAGCAACAAAAACAACATCCCCGCAGAAGCAATCATCCCCAGCAGTCCCGCGCGGGACTGGGTCTGGTAGATCAGCAGGCTGAAAACCGGCAGGGCATAACCAAAGCAGATGCGCCAGAACCAGCCGAATTGAGGAACAAACAGAAACACCAGACAGAACGGGATCCACATCTGGAACAGATGGGCGATGTGGTTCGGGCATAGATAGGTTCCGCCTAAACGCCCTCCACTCCAGTAATTAGAATAATACCGCTCCGCCCAAAGAATACGTTCCGGAGCAATGTGGTGCTGTACCAGACTGTAGAGCGCCACCGCCAGCAGTGCGGCAAACAAAACAGTCCAAGCAGCCTTTCTGGCGGGAAAACGCGACAGAATATTCGCAACCGCAAAGAAAGTGCCGACATAGCACCCGAGCCGCAGGACGCTGATTTTGGCTTCATACGGGATCACCGAAAACGGAATCATGGCTGCGCTGTAAAGCCAGAAGAGGAGGAGCATTCCGCCGCCCGGCGGAATGCTGTGGGATGTGGGATGTGGGATGTGGGATGTGGGAGCTTGCTTACTCCGATACTTCGATACTCCACGACCCCGATACGCGGCCACTGCCCAAACAGCCAGTGCCGCATAAAGCAGCGGAATCAGCAGCGACAGAAACGTCATCTTATCCTGCCACACCCCGTAGATGGAGAAGGCGGCAGTCAGGACGGCAGTCAACACGACAATTGTAAATTTTTCAGTTCGAATCATTTTCCAAACACAGAAAGAAACTCCAAAGGATCGAGCGCTTTTACGGGAGAGTGGCGAAAGTCCTTCGTATTTCGCGTAATCACGGCCGTCGCCCCAACCAAATTTGCCGAATGCGCTAAAACCGCATCTTCGAAATCTTCCATACGGCTCTGTAAAGCTTCTTCAAGTACCGGGCGGTTGACCGGTGCAATCTCAAAAAGCTCCAGCAGTCGGAGCAGGGCCGTCTTTGCCTCAGCGCGGGAAACAGACTGCGTCAGCAAATAATCGATTGTTGTTACGGTTGTCGCACAGAGAAATGCCTCGGCCTCAGAATGTTCAATCAGGGAAAAAATGCGTGCCGCCGGATCTGAAAACGGCTGGCGATCCAACAGCAGATCCAGAACCACATTTGTATCGACCAAAATTTTCACCCGTATTTTTCCCGCAGGTGTTTTTTATACGATTCTTCAGAGGCAGGAACCCCCTTTAACACACCGCGCAACGAAGCAGTAACCGGCGGAATTTTTTGCGCTGGCGCTTTCACATGCCCCAACAGATCAATAAACTCCCCGACCATCTGCGATACGGATTTGCCGCGCTGTGCCGCCTCAGCCTTCGCCAATGCAATCAGCCCGTCATCTATTCGTAATGTCAGCTTTGAATTCATGTGACGTATAGTATCCCACAGACTGCACGTCTGTCAATGGAACGATCGAAAGAGAATGATGCCAGTGGGCTGTGGGCTGTGGGCTGTGGGCTGTGGGCTGTGGGCTGTGGGCTGTGGG
>JACKQG010006532.1_pt1 | contig 12217 bp, 9 predicted proteins | sample 8237621 | NCBI WGS metagenome assembly JACKQG01 (sample SAMN15677084, study PRJNA649215) | marine metagenome | biome: marine; feature: Black Sea; material: saline water; isolation source: suspended particulate matter (SPM) from the Black Sea western gyre | collected 2013-06-09/2013-06-10 | depth...
TGACATCGTTGTTGCACAAGCACACGTCGGCCGCGACTGTCGAGGCGGCCGAGCCGTCCCGCGTGCTGTTCATCCGCGGCCGAGACTTCGACAACTTAACCCGCCGCCAGCCGAAACTTGGACGACTACTCCTGCACCGTCTGGGAAAACGCCTGAGCGAGGAACTGGTTCGCCTTGCCCCACCGGGCGATAGCCTGTGGTCAACGAACACCTGAGTTGTGCAAGTGCGTCCGAACTGCCTCCTGTGCGGCCGGCGAAAGGTCCTTGGGAACCGTGATCACCACCCGCACCAAATGGTCTTCCCTTCGCGTTTGAAGGTGGGATGAGCCTGTACTCCGATTTCAAAGAGTAGATCACCCGGTGGGCCGCCGTTTCGCCCTGCCTCGCCTTGACCGGCTAGACGCAGTGTTCGCCCGGTGTCGACTCCCGCCGGGATCTTTACGGCAATGCGCGACTGTTTCGACTGGCTGTCGGCCCCTTGGCAAGCGGGACATGGCGGCTGACTTTGCTTACCAGTGCCTCGGCAAGACGGACAAACTGAGCTGAACGAGAAAAAGCCTCCCTCGCGATTCCCCTGTTTGGTCAAGTGCCCGGTACCGCCACGCATGCGCTGAGGACTATAGGCTGCGTCCACGGAAAGCCCGCACAACGCCGACAGGCAATCCCGGCGTGCTGGAACCGACACGACTACGGTCAAGGCGGGTATTGGCGGAGATATACGGATGCGGCCGCTAGTGCGGAAGCCCCGCGGACGAGAAATTCACCGCCGCTACGCGACAGCGCAGGGCCGACAGAGATTATTATGGATGAGATCTGGGAGCTGGCATCGAGGATCTTCGGTAGGCAACCTTGCGTGCTCATTCAGGCTGGGCCAGAATACGCATGTGTCGGCTCCAGACACGCAGCAGATGATATCGTCACGCGTCACGCGTTGCGCGGTAAATACGCGACTGCGACGCGCCAAAACCGGACACGGGAATCCCCAGGAAGATTCGCTCCATGAGACGAATTTCTAGAAACTTGTTTGTGTTCTGCTTGCTCGCGTTGATTCTGCCCGGAGGTTGCGCCGCAGCCCAGCCGCCGCCTACGGATGCACCAGATGGGCAAGTCTCGTCTGCACCCCCTGGCTCTGCTGTTCCCGCAGACTCACCAGAACCGGCCGAGGCCAACGGCGGCGGCGAACCGCGGTCTCTTGGCGACTGGGCTTCTGTGATCTGGCACCGAATCGTACAGGCGTGGAATACTCAGCTTGTGACTGTCGACGCGCGGCCCATCACTGTCGGAAGGATCGTTACAGGCGTCTTCATGCTCTTCGCCGGCTTCCTGGCAGCGCGGATAATTAGCCGTGGACTTGGAAACCGCCTCTTGAGCCGGTTCGGCTTAAATGAGAATGCAGCGGGGGCGATCCAATCGCTCTCCTTTTACCTTCTGCTAATCATCTTCGCATGGATGGCCCTCCGATTTGCGAACATCCCGCTCACGGTTTTTGCTTTTCTCGGCGGAGCCATTGCGATCGGAGTCGGCTTTGGCAGCCAAAACATTCTGAATAATTTCATCAGTGGCCTCATTCTTCTTGCGGAGCGCCCCATTAGGCTGGGGGACCTGATTCAGCTTGAAAATCTTTACGGAAACGTGGTTCGGATCGGGGCGCGGAGCACACGCGTGCGGACGGGCAATAATCTCGACATCGTTGTTCCGAACAGCAAGTTCCTGGAAAACAATGTAGTCAATCTTACCCTTGGGGACGACAAGTACCGTACGCACGTTGCCGTCGGAGTGGCATATGGTTCGCCTACGCGGGACGTTTCCCGGCTAATGAAACATGCGGTGGAGGAGCACGGACGAATACTGGATCGGCCCGAGCCAATCGTGCTGTTCTCCGACTTTGGCGACAATGCCCTGATATTCGAAGTCCACTTCTGGGTAACAGTCCGTTCTGTTATGGACCGCCTGCGAATTGAAAGCGACATTCGTTTTCGTATCGACCATCTCTTTAGTGAAGCCGGAGTCGTTATCGCGTTTCCGCAGCGTGATGTGCATTTCGACACAGATAGCCCCTTTGACGTGCGGTTATTGCCGTCGCAGGGCACCGACAGTGTGCCCGCATCGAGTCAAGTTGAAGAGACTACCTGAAACGTAACTCCGTCTCAGGCAGCGTGCGCCATGAATTATCCATCCTATCGTTCTGTGCTTGAACAAATCCGCAACCACTTCCCACAGCCGGTCTCGGATCCGGTGCACGACGCGTATTTCGTGTTCTCGATCCTTCGGGCGCTGGACCAAGTGGATGCGATGAAATCCGAAGTTCCGGTATTGGGTCAAGTCCAGGAGTTGAATTACGACACGGCTCAACAGACGCAGATCGCGGACGAGGTGTCCGACATCGAACAAGTCAGCCGAATGCTGGTGGAGAAGTTACAGGGAATGCCGATTTGGGGCCATCCGCACACACAAATCAATGTCGTCGCCCCGCCGTCGATTTCCAGCATCATCGGCTCGCTGCTGCCGGCGATCTACAACCCGAATCTGGTTTCGGACGACACGTCGTACGGCTTGGCGGTCGCCGAAGCGGCCGTTGCCGCCATGGTCGCCGACCTGATCGGATACGATCCCCAACGGTCAACCGGCATTTTTACATTCGGCGGCACCGGGGCCGCGTTGTACGGCGTCAAGCTCGGGATCGAGAAGGCGTTGCCCGAGGCCATGGACAACGGCATCGGCGGCGGCGGCGTCTTGTTGACGTCTGGGCAGAGCCACTACTGCCGGCTGAACGTCGCGGGGTGGCTTGGCCTGGGCGAAAAGAACGTCGTCGCGGTTCCAACCCATCAGACGAACGACGTTCAGATCGAACGGCTGGAACAAGCCGCCCGCCAGGCAATCGAGAATGGAAGGCGAATTGTCGCCATCATCGCTACGATGGGTACGACGGACGCCTTCGGCATCGACGATCTGGAAGCAATCGTACGCCTGCGCGACGCGCTGGTCGAAGAGTACCAACTGGACTACCGACCGCACATTCATGCGGATGCGGTGATTGGCTGGGCGTGGTCGGTGTTCAATAATTACGATTTTGAAACCAACCTGCTGGGCTTTCGGCCGCGTACCGTGCGTGCCCTGGCCGGAGCGTGCCGCCGCATCTCGAAGCTGCATCTGGCCGATTCGGTCGGCGTCGATTTCCACAAGACCGGATTCGCTCCGTATACTTCCAGTTTGTTCCTGGTGCGTGATCGCAACGACTTTGAACTGCTGGTCCGTGGACGGGACGAGATGCCTTACTTGTTTCAAAGCGGCGAGCGGCACCCCGGCGTTTACACGCTGGAGACCTCGCGCAGCGGCTGTGGCGTCCTGGCAGCATACGCCAATCTGCAACTGTTTGGCAGGGGCGGCCTGCGCGTCTTGCTGGGGCACTTGATCGAAATGGCCGAGTTGCTGCGAGAGCATCTCGAAGGGCATGATTCTACGACGGTGTTAAACAGCGAAAACTTTGGCACGGTGACGCTGTTTCGCGTCTATCCGGATGGTGCCGATACGTGGACGATCAAGAACCGCGAACGCAGTGATCCCAACGCCCGCGAAGAACTGCAAGCTCACAACGACTACAACCGCCGCATCTTCCGCTACCTGTACGATCAGGCGATGCAGGGCAAGGGCGTTCACATCTCGATGACCACCTGCTACCGCCACACGGACTACGGCGAACCGATCGTCGCCTTGAAATCGTACATGCTTTCGCCCTTCATCGACGAGCAGCACGTCGAACTGCTGGTCAAGAACGTCCTCGACGCGCGCGAAGCGATTCGTGCGGATGACGGTCCGGCTGAACCGTGACCGTCTCTTAGGGTTGAGCTTGGTTAGTTGCGTCGGTGAAGTTCTGCTTGACGAAGCTCCAATTGACGACATCCCAGAAAGCCTGCACAAACCGCGGCCGCTCGTTGCGATAGTCGATGTAGTAGGCGTGCTCCCACACGTCGAGCGTGAGTAGCGGTTCCCGATCGTGCTTCAGAGGCGTATCGGCGTTGCCTAGCGCCATGATTTCCAGCTTTCCATCGGCGTCGCATGCAAGCCAGGCCCAGCCGGAGCCGAACAGGGACACGGCGGCGTCGGTGAACGCCTTGCGGAAGGCTTCCAAGCCGCCAAGATCCCGTTCGATCGCGCCCTGCAATTCGCCGCCGGGCTCTCCGCCTCCGGAAGGCGACATGCAATTCCAGAAGAATGTATGATTCCAGGCTTGTGCCGAGTTATTGAAGAACCCGCCCGACGACTCGACGACCACCTGCCGTAGTGGAAGGTCTGCTTCGGGTTTGCCTTCCACAAGACCATTCAGCTTGGTGAAGTAAGCGGCATGATGCTTACCGTAGTGGTATTGCATCTGCTCTTCGGAGAGAAACGGCTGCAATGCATCGATCGCATACGGCAGTTCTGGCAGTTGGAAACTCATGACATCACCTCCCGTGGTTTAGAAAGATTGTTCCAAATCTCACTGGAATGCTAGTATCGATCCCACTTTGCACAAACAAACGCGCGAACGGAAGAGAAGCTGGACGCTTCCGTGTGTGGGTGCGTCTTTCCCGACATGTTACTCTGCCGGAGGGGCGGCGGCTACTCATGGGCGGATCGCCTGTTGGATACCCTGGTTTCTGGCCCAGTTGATGAGCCCGCCTTCCTTGAGAATCTCAATCTGCCGGCTTGAAAGCTGGTGCCGCGTGGCGAAGGAGAACTGTTGACTCCACTATGCAAGAACAGATGATCCTCCGGGGTCTGGTAGTCCTCCTGGAGCAGGTTGTGGTCGACGTATTTTACCGACAGCTCCGTTTGGACTCGGTCGATGCCCATTGCCTCAAGTTCGAGCATCACCAGAGTCCCGGTGGCATCCTGCGTCAGCGTCTGGTCGATGCGCAGCCCAATCTCTGTACCGGAGATCATTTCGCCTTCCACTTAATGGGAGGCGATCAGTTTCTTAGCCACATTGAATCCCATCGTCATGCCCTTTCTGAACCTTGTCCCTGGCCCACGCTTCACGTGTGGATTGCTCGGTTGTCGATGCCCAAGGCTGCTTCGCGCACGGCCTCGGTCAGAGTGGGGTGAGCGTGGCAGCACCTGGCCAAATCTTCACTGCTGGCTCCGAACTCCATGGCCACGGCGGCTTCGGCGATCAAGTCGCCGGCCCGCGGGCCCAGTATATGAACCCCAAGGACGCGATCCGTCTTGCCGTCTGCCAGAATCTTGACGCCGCCTTCCATCTCGCCCAACGTTCGTGCCCGGCCATTGGCCCGGAAGGGAAAGGTGCTCTTGCGATAGTCGTGTCCTGCTTCGCGAAGCTGCTGCTCTGTGCGACCCACGGACGCAATTTCCGGGTGGGTGTAAACCACGCTCGGGATCGTGTCGTAATTGACCCGTCCGTATCCGGTCACCATGCGTTCGACACAGGCAATGCCCTCTTCGGACGCTTTGTGCGCCAGCTTCGGGCCCCGGATGCAATCGCCAATGGCGTAGACTCCTTCCGCAGATGTTGCGAATCCGTCGTCGACCGGGATCTCCCCATTGGCTTCAGGTTGAAGTCCTACTGATTCCAGGCCCAGTCCGGCCGTATTGGGCACACGCCCGACGGCTAGAAGCACGCGATCGCAGCGAATTGGCTCCATCCCCTCGCATTCAACGACGCATTGTCCATGATCGACAAAGGCCCGCTCGACGCGGGCACCCAAGCGGAATTCCAGGCCCTGTTTTTGGAGGATCTTTTGAGCTTCTTTGGCCATCTCCAGATCGGTGCCGGGCAGAATCCGGTCCAACGCTTCCAGAACGGTTATCTTGCTGCCCACGCGATTCCAGACCGATCCCATCTCCAAGCCGATGTAACCGGCTCCGATCACAACCAGATGTTCGGGCGCCTCCTGATAGGACAGCGCTTCGGTGCTGGTGCCGATCCGATCGCCGTCCGGCTCGACTCCCGCAAGCGTTGCCGGTTTGCTGCCCGTGGCGACTACGACGCGCTGGGCATCCAGTGACACCGCTCCGTCCTCGCCGTCCACAACGACTTGGTGGACTCCTTCCAGTCGGCCGTGTCCAAGATAGCGTGTAATCTTATTTCGCTTCAGCAGAGCGTCGACTCCGCGTGTCAGCATCTCGACGATGGTATCTTTGCGGTGCATCATCGCCGCAAGATCGATTTCGATTCCCTTCAACCGGATCCCGTGTTCTTCAAAGGACTGCCGAGCTTCTGCCAACCGCGCTGTCGATTCGAGCAACGCCTTGCTGGGGATGCAACCTATGCGAAGGCACGTCCCGCCCAGCGGCCCGTTTTCGTCGATGCAGGCCACGTCGAGGCCAAGCTGGGCGGCTCGAATGGCCGCCACGTAACCGCCCGGCCCGCCTCCAATCACGACAAGCTCATGTTTGGCCCGTTTCATTCTATTTCCCCCTGTCACGAGCTAGATCTCCAGCAACATTCGCGAAGGTTCTTCCACGATCTCCTTGACCCGACGCAAAAACCCGACCGCCTCGCGACCATCGACGATTCGGTGATCGTATGTCAGGGCAACATACATCATCGGGCGGATCACCACTTGGCCCTCGCGCGCCACCGGGCGGTCTTGGATCACGTGTAGCCCCAGGATTCCGCTTTGCGGTGGATTGACAATGGGAGTCGAAAGGAGCGAACCGTACACGCCACCATTGGTGATTGTGAACGTCCCGCCCGCCAATTCCTCCGGCGTCAATTTGTTCTCCTCGGCCCGTTTAGCCAGTTCGCCGATGGCCTGCTCAATCTCTGCGAAACTCATCCGTTCGGCGTTACGCAGCACGGGGACCACCAAGCCCTTTCCGCCACCGATGGCGATGCCAATGTCACAGTAGTTGCGGTAGACGATATTGCGATCCCGCATCTCCGCATTCAATTGGGGACAGAGCTTGAGTCCCTCGATCGCCGCTTTGACGAAGAACGACATGAAGCCCAATTTGACTCGGTATTTCTCTTGAAATAGCTCGCGGTACTTGCGGCGCAGTTCGATAACGGCCGACATGTCGATTTCGTTCACCGTGGTCAGAAGTGCGGCCGTCTGCTGGGCCTCGACAAGCCGCTGGGCGATTCGTCGCCGGATCATGCTCATCGGCACGACTTCTTCCTGACGAGCCGGCGTCCCGGTCGGCTCCACGCTGGTTCTTGCGGTCGTCTGGGCCGATGGTTCCGGCTGCGGCTCGCGCCCGGGCTTAAGGCCCTCTTGTTCGACGTATCGCAGCACATCTTCTTTCAGCAGGCGTCCGCCGGGGCCTGTCGCCGTAACCTGCCCCGCCTCCAATCCGTATTCGGCAAGCAAGCGTTCTGCTGCGGGCATGACGATCGGTGGTCGATCGGTCAAGGCGGTTGCCGGCGGTAAGGCATCTGCCGAGGCCGCGGCAGCTTCGCGCGACTCGCCATCGTGCCGGTCGGTTATCGGCTTTTGCGACTCGTCCAGATACGCGATCACTTCGCCCACGTTGGCCAATTGGTCTTCCTGTTTCACGATTTTCGTGAGGGCGCCGGCTACGGGAGCGGGAATCTGGAGCGTGGCCTTGTCGGTTTCGATCTCCACCAGCTCTTCGTCCTTGTCTACCCAGTCACCCTTCTGCTTCAGCCACCGGACGATCTGCACCTCGTAGATGGACTCGCCAAGCGCGGGAACTTTTACTTCAATGGTCATTGCTGCTTCTTCTCGTTTGTCTGACTGATTTGTGATCTGATGAGTCCCTCCCCGCAATTCGTTCCATCATCCGACAACGGCCCGAACGCGCGAGCCACCAATTCGTCTTGTTCACGCCGGTGAACGGTTGCCGAACCTGTCGCTGGGCTGGCCGAAGCGGGGCGCGAGACCACGCGGAACGGGAACCGATCGAAGAGTCGGTCGTGCAAACGGTGTTCCAAGAAGTGGCATGCTCCCATATTTTCCGGCTCTTCCTGAACCCAGACAGCAGGAATACCATCCGGATAAGTCGCCAACGCCAACCGAAGCGGCTCATCGGGAAACGGGTAAAGCTGCTCCAAGCGAACAATGGCGACGTCTTTTCTCTGGAGTTTTTCCCGTTTCTCCAAGAGTTCGTAATAGATTTTTCCGCTGCACAGCAGGATGCGACTTATCGTGTCAGCATCCTCGGCGTCGATATCGGGAATCACCCGCTGGAACCGGCCGATGGCGCATTCGTCGAGTTCGGAAACGACCCGAGGATGTCTCAGCAGGCTCTTTGGCGTGAGAATCACCAGCGGCTTCAACCACCGCCGCACCATCTGCCTTCGCAAGAGATGGAAGTACTGAGCTGGCGTGCTGGGAATCGCCACCTGGATGTTGTCTTCCGTCCCCAGCAACAGGAATCGCTCCAGACGGGCGCTGGAGTGCTCGGGGCCCTGTCCCTCGAAGCCGTGCGGCAGAAGCAGCGTGATGCCGCTGAGGCGTCGCCATTTCTCTTCGGCACTGGCCAGGAACTGGTCGACAATAACCTGAGCGGCGTTCCAGAAGTCGCCGAACTGGGCTTCCCAGGCGACCAAGGCGTCCGGGTAATCCAAACTATAGCCGTATTCAAACCCCAGTGCGCCGGCTTCCGAAAGGGGGCTGTTGATGATGTCAACGGACGCCTGATCTGATGCCATATGCTGAAGGGGGACGTAGGTCTGCCCGTCCTCCACATCGTGAAGTACCGCATGCCGCTGACTGAACGTTCCGCGGGCGGTGTCCTGACCGCTGAGACGCACGCGGTAGCCGTCCACCGCGAGTGTGGCGAAAGCCAATGTTTCGGCGGAGGCCCAGTCCAACGGCTGCTGCCCGCGGGCCATGGCGCGTCGCTTTTCCAGCCAACGGTCGAGCTTCGGATGAAGGTGGAAATCATCGGGGAGTCTTGTGAGCTTTTCGAGCAACTCCACCAGTAACTGCCTATCGACACCTGTATCCACATCGGTATCGACAAGCTCGCGGCCCCCGCAATAGCCCTTCCATACTCCCTGAAGCGTGTACGGCGGCGGAGCGTCCACCTGTTGGGCGCGATCAAACGCTTCGTCCAGTTGTCTTCGATGCTCTTCGGCAATTCGGTCTGCCGTGTTGCGGACGCCTTCGTCCACCTCAGACATGTGCCCAAGGTAGCTCTCGGGTATCGACGGCCGCTTTTCGATCTCGCGGTATAGGAGCGGTTGCGTAAAGGAGGGTTCGTCGGATTCGCTGTGGCCGCGCCGCCGGTAGCAATACATGTCGATCACCACGTCGCGGCGAAACTCCCTGCGGAAATCCATTGCCAGGTCCACCACTTGGGCAACTGCCTCGGGATGCTCGCCATTCACGTGAAACACAGGAACTTCCAGCATCTTGAAGATGCTGGCCGCGTAAGTGCTGGACCGGCCCTCCTCCGGCAAAGTGGTGAAGCCGATCCGGTTATTGACGACCACGTGCAGCGTCCCACCGGTCGTATACGCGGGCAACTGACTCAAATTGAGCGTTTCCTGAACGATCCCTTCCCCGGCAAACGCGGCGTCCCCGTGGATCAGCAAGGCCATTCCCAACTCGTGCTGGAAATCCGCCCCCCGATCCTGCTTGGCCCTGGTGCGTCCTGCCACCACGGGATTGACGAACTCCAAATGGCTGGGGTTGAAAGCCAGGGAGAGATGGACTTTGCGGCCGTCCGCGGTAATCCAGTCGTGACTGTGCCCGAGGTGATACTTAACGTCGCCCTTCTCGTGTTGTTGCCGATCCCGGTCTTCGAATTCGCGGAAAGTCTGCTCCGGAGGCTTTGCGAGGGTATTGGCCAGCACGTTCAGACGGCCGCGGTGGGCCATTCCCATCACAATTTCGACAATGCCCTGGTGCGCCGCTTTCTCGATGGTCAATTCCAGCAGCGGGATCAGCGTCTCGGCTCCTTCCAGTGAGAAGGTTTTCGCTCCGAGGTATTTCTTCTGGACGAATTCTTCGAAGACAACGGCCTGCGTCAGCCTGGTGAGGATCCGGATTCTGACGTCGCGAGAAAGCTTCAATCGGTTCTGCGTCGCCTCCATTCGCTGCTGCAACCACTGCCGGACGATCAAGTCGTTGATGTGCATGAACTCCACGCCGATCGAACGGCAGTATGTGTCTTCCAGACGCTCGATGATGTCCCGCAGCGTTTGGACATCCGATCCCTCCACATGGCTTGTCGAAAACGGGCGATCCAGATCCGCTTCCGAGAAACCATAGAACTTGGGATCCAATTCCGCGAAGCGGGGGCGGGTCCTTCCCAGCGGATCCACGGCTGCGACCATGTGCCCCCGAACACGGTAATTGCGCACCAACTGATCGACACGTTCTTGAAGCCGTGCGGAGTGCAAACGATCCTGTCCATGGCGACCGTCAGTATCCCCCGGTGGATTGAAGATACTCGTCGGTCGGAAAGACGGCCCCATCCGTACCTGTGCCCCGTTTTCGTTGCCCAAACGCTCAAAGTACCCACGCCACTGCGCAGGCATTTGCGACGGGTCTTCCCGATATTGGGCATACAGCCGGTCCAGGTACTCGACACTTAGGCTGCTGAGGTTCGAGTCCATCTTCGCCAACGCTCCGGTGGGTGGAAAGAGTCTAGCCGAGGTCCGTGGAGCAACCGCCCCGCTACCACAACTTGGCACTTAGCCAGCGGCACACGAGCATGTGTGCAAGTGGTGTGCCAACTGATCGTGGGCAGGGGAAGACAGACGCGTCATTCGTTCGCATCTCTCCGCGCGAGCGTCAGTCCAGAAAGCCGACTAATCGCGCGCTGCCGGTTGATTGGCGAATGCTGTTGAGAGCCTGCATCTCAATTCTTGATCGCCGCGGCGCGAACAAAACTTGGCCGCGCCGGCCAAAACTCAACCGGTTGCTGGTAGGGCGTGTGGTGGCAGGGTCACCAACGTAATTAGGCAATTCCTTTCGATCGTATTCTTGGCCTCTTTTTGGATTTGGCATACGACTTGCATATTCGTATCGCCGGTGGGGGAAACCTGCCAACAATTCAAAAGAAGCGTGACATCCAATACACGAACAGACTCAGTAGAAGGAGGTAGGAACATGTTGAGGAACCGTTGGCATCCGTTTGGAGAAGTAGGTGCGGAGATGAACCGGCTCCAGGATGAGATGAACCGGTTGTTCAGTCGCAGGGGGACGAGCCCGCGACCGTTCGCTCGCGACGTTTACCCGCCGCTTAACCTATGGGTAGACGAAGACAGCGTGTACGTCGAGGCGGAACTGCCGGGTCTTGAACTCGACGATCTGGAGATCACTGTTTGCGGTGACAATCAGCTTAACGTCAAGGGCGAGCGCAGACCGCCCGAACAGGAAGACGGCACCTGGCATCGGCAGGAACGCGGCTATGGATCGTTCGGCCGGCTGGTCGAGCTTCCGTCCGACGTGGACAGCAAGAATGTGAGTGCCGAGTTCAAGAACGGCGTACTGACAATCACCCTACCCAAGCGCGAGGAAAACAAGCCTCGACGAATCGAGGTGAAAGTTAGTTAAGACATAGAGAAAAGGAAAGCTGAAAATGACAGACACACTCGTAACCAAAGATCACGATGAAGGCGTGGCCGCGGTCGAACGCACGCACGGCGGCCCGACTTTTAGCCCCCGTGTGGATATCCTGGAAACGGAGGTAGACCTGCGCGTCTTCGCCGACTTGCCAGGCGTTTGCGCGGAGGAACTCGACATTCGCTTCGAGGACCACGAGTTGACCATCCACGGCAAGGCGGCTCCGCGACATTCCGATGTCGAACCCCTGTGCAGCGAGTATGGCATCGGCGACTTTCACCGGACCTTCAGGATTGGCGAGTCAATCGACGCGACGAAGATTTCGGCCGACTTGAACAACGGCGTGCTAACGCTACATCTGCCGAAAACCGAGAAGGTCAAGCCTCGCCGTATTGAAGTCAAAGCGAGCTAGCCCGGATTATTCACTAGCCCGACGCGCAAGCGAGGGAACAGCGTATTCCCTTGCTTGCGCGGCGGGCTGGTGTTGCAAACCGATTGTGGTATGGCCGCGTGAGTCGCACCGAATGCTGTCGGTTTTATCGTTCGGCCATAGACAATCTGGTTGTGGCCGCCAACACCGGAGCATGACGCTCGGGCATCCACACCGGGAAGGTGACAATATATCTGGTGCGCGGCTGCGGAGACCAGCTTCTTGAAGCGCTCCGCAGCCTTCTTTTTTGGCTCCTGCGAAGCAACCGTGGGCTTGCGGAGGGTCAACGGTTACTGAAGTGGCC
>JACKQG010006533.1_pt1 | contig 12215 bp, 14 predicted proteins | sample 8237621 | NCBI WGS metagenome assembly JACKQG01 (sample SAMN15677084, study PRJNA649215) | marine metagenome | biome: marine; feature: Black Sea; material: saline water; isolation source: suspended particulate matter (SPM) from the Black Sea western gyre | collected 2013-06-09/2013-06-10 | depth...
AAGACGGCGTTAATTTTGAATCTGTTGACCAAATGCCTACTTATATTATACTTCTGAATTAGAGAATACCATTGAGAGAGCCGTTGTGCTCTCTAAAGGCGATGAGATAGAACTCGAAGATCTTGTTTATCACGGGATTAGTTCCAGTTCCTCTTTATTTCATCTTGCTGGAGGTAAGTATAAAAACCTTGAAGACATAGAAAAGGAATATATAAAAACTGTTCTTAAGGCTCAGAACGGAAATAAAAGCAGAACAGCAAAAATTCTTAGCATCGACCGCAAGACATTAATGGCAAAAATCAAGAAATATAAAATCCAATGAAAAAAGCTAGAAGTTGTTACTTTAAATTTCACAGAAAATAAAAATAGGAAATGATATGTTAAATAAACATCTGTTCCAAAAAGAGAAAAAAAGATATTTTCCTTTTTTCCTGCCCTTACATTATTAGACCAATCCTATTAAAGCAATTTTATAACTCCTAAGTCCAAACTCAGAACTTCAAACGGAAAAATCTGAGCTTCTTGCTATGTCAAAATTGAACAGCACGTGGGGAAAAATGCCACTCTTTTTATCCACTCCATCTCATTGATGAGAGCTTTTTCACAATAACAGGATTATTTCTTTTTGATTCAATAAGTTAGAAAGACAGCATATTTTTTTTCTTTTAAGCAAAACAGGCATGTAATTTGCATAAAGAAATATGTCCTGGAGATTAAAATAATTTTTTTCAGGACTCAGATATTCAATAGTTAAGTTAATTTTTCTTGAAGTAAAAAGTTTAGGAAATTCAATAAATATTAAAGGAAGTAAAAAATGAGGATTACAAAACTTAAAAAGGATAATTTGTTTCCCTTTTTGGAGATTATTTCAGAGGAGGCGGATCTTTGGGTACCGGTAAAAAAAGAAGACAAGCATGTTTTTAAAGTAGTCGATGATTTTTCCGAGATCGAAATGAACAGCACAAGGACTATCCTTCCCCCTCGTAAAATATTTCTTCCCCCTAATTTTAATATGTTCAGCGTCTCAGAGAAAGGCTATAAAGAAGACTTCTCTCACGTTACAAAAAAAATCCTCTTCGGAGTCCATCCCTGCGATATCCACGGATTGATCATTCTGGATAATTTTAACAAACAAGCTTATCTTGATTCTTATTACCTTGAAGCCAGGAAAAACACTTTGATTCTGGGCCTTTCCTGCTGGCCGGATGAATACTGTTTTGCCAAATCCTCAAATACTCACGTCATCGAAGAGGGCTATGATCTTTTCTTTACTAACCTTGAAGATTTTTTTCTTGTTTGGATTGGCTCTAGCCAGGGAGATGATCTAATCCGCCTCAAGCCAGAGCTTTTTGATGAAGAGCTAAAGAACAAAGATATCCAAACCTATATTAACTGGCAGGCCGAGAGAAATAATGCTTATAAGTGGAATATAAACTTTGCTGCTCTGCCTGACCTCATGGAGCTTAAATACAAAGATCCCCTCTGGGAGAGATTGGGTGATGCATGCTTAGCCTGCGGTTCCTGCTCAAATGTATGCCCGACCTGCAACTGTTACAACATTATGGATAAACAGTGCTTGGGCGGAAAAGATGGAAAAATAATGCGCCATTGGGACGCCTGCACTCTTAAGGAATATTCAGAAGTTGCAGGAGGAGAAAACTTCAGGGAAAAAAGGGCAGACAGGCTAAAGCTATGGTATACACACAAGTTACAGGCTTATATTTCGAAATACGGTAAGCCAAGCTGTGTTGGATGCGGCCGCTGCATTGCCACTTGTCCCGTAGATATCAATGTTCGAACAGTAGGAAAGGCACTCATTGGAGAAGAAGTGGATGCCTTCTGGGCAAGAATTAACAAAGAGGTGACAAAATGAATGGAGAAAATAAACAATTAACCAAAACCAATCCTTTTATGCCTGAAACTGCAAGAATAGTCCGGACCTATCATCTAACAGAAGACGTTAAATTTTTTCAGGTCCGGATTGTAGAGATGGATAAGGCTCTCTCTTTTAAGTATCGTCCAGGGCAGTTTGCTATGATTTCTGTCCTGGGGGCTGGCGAGGCTCCTTTCTCAATATCATCCACGCCGTCGCGTCCGGGCTTGCTGGAATTTTGCATCCGAAAAGCTGGAACTGTAACAAACGCGCTTTTCCGGATGAAAGAAAATGATTTAGTCGGATTTAGAGGCCCCTATGGCAACGGCTTTCCATTAGAAAAAATGAAAGATAAAGATATCCTCATCACAGTGGGAGGCCTTGGCGTTGCTCCTCTGCGCTCTGTTTTGCTTTATTGTCTCGATAACCGGGACCAGTTTCGCAGAGTTTCACTGCTTCATGGAGCTAAAAGACCCGCTGAAATGATCTTTCGCGAAGAGTTTTTTGCCCTAAAGCAGAGGGAAGACCTCGAATGCCATTTAGCCGTTGATGAGGATGACACTGGAACCTGGACAGAAAACATTGGGGTTGTTACAACTCTCTTTCTTAAGCTCAAAGAAATTGATATAGCAAATACATTTGCACTGATCTGTGGCCCTCCTGTCATGTATAAATTTGTAATCAAAGAGCTTGTCAAACTTAACATTCCCAAAGACCAAATTTTGATGACATTGGAAAGAAGGATGAAATGTGGTGTTGGGAAATGTGGTCACTGCGCCATAGATTATGTTTATACTTGTCTAGATGGACCAGTCTTTACTTACTGGGATGTTATCCACATGAGGGAGCTCATTTAAGGAGGAAATAATGGAAAAAGATAAAAATGGCAAATTGAAAATAGGTATCTATGAACTTACAGGTTGTGCTGGCGATGCCCTCCTTATCCTTGATTGTGAAAAAGAACTAGTAAGTATATTCAAAGCCGCCAACATTCAATCCTTCCTTATGGCAAAAAGCGACAATATCGATGGAGAACTGGATGTAGCTCTTGTGGAAGGCTCTGTTACAACAGAGAAGGAAAAAGAAGAACTTTTAGACATAAGAAAAAGAGCAAAAGTTGTAGTTGGAATCGGCACCTGTGCCTGTTTTGGAGGAATCCAGGCTGTATTCCTTGATAAAAAAGAATGGGAAAAGAATTTCAAAAAAGTGTATGGCGACATAAAGATGAAACATGTCAAGCCTGTCCAATCCAAGCCCATAAATGCCTACATCGAAGTGGATTATTATCTTCCAGGCTGCCCTATAGGCAAAGAACAGTTTTTATCAACTTTTAACCGGATAATAAGGGGAAATCCTCCAGAGCTTTACGGTTTTCCTGTCTGTGTTGAATGCAAATGGAATGAGAACGACTGTCTTCTCAATAAAGACATTCCTTGCCTGGGTCCAGTAACTCGTGCAGGGTGTGGTTCAATCTGTATCAATCATAACCTCCCTTGTGTTGGTTGCTGGGGGCCGGTAGAGGATGCCAACCTTACTTCTGAATTTAAGCTATTGAGAGAAAAGGGATTTGACTATGATTTTATAAAGAAAAAAATGGCCACTTTTAGCGGTACAGGAATGGCCGATTTTTTGGGTAAACTTGAAGGAGAGAAGAAATGAAAAAAATATCAGTTGACCATCTTGCACGTGTGGAGGGAAGCGGAGGGATTTCTGTTACTATTGACGGTAAAGTTGTAACAGACGTGAAGTTTTCGATATTCGAAGGCCCTCGCCTTGTAGAGAGGCTGACTCTAGGCAAAACTCCTGAGGAAGATGTTAATATTGTGCCCCGTATCTGCGCAATCTGCTCTATCTCTCATAAATACGCTGCCATTCGTGCTATGGAAAATGCTCTTTCCGTTAAAGTTCCCTCCAAGGTTGTTCAATTTAGAGAACTCATGCATCTGGGTGAAATGATAGAAAGTCATTCTCTACACTTATATTACCTCGCTCTGCCTGATTATGTTGGATTTCCGAATGCCATTGCAATGGCTTCTGAATATGAGCTTGAAGTAAAAATTGCACTAGAGATGAAGGGATTCGGCAACCACATCATGAAAACAGCAAGCGGCCGTTACATTCATGGCGAAAATCCAGTTATTGGTGGATTCGGTAAATTTCCGTCAAAGGAAGAGCTGATTTGGATTAAAAACAGGGCAATTCAATTTATGCCTTTTGTTCTAAAAACAACGGAACTTTTCTGTAAACTTGATTATCCAGATACTCCTGAAGATGATACTATCTATGCCTGCTGTAATCCTGGTCAGAAAAAATACGGCTTTGCTGGAGATGAAATTATCCTTTCTACGGGAGAGATAATAGAAAAAGAAGATTATAAGAACCTTACCAACGAATTCTTGGTCTCTCATTCATATGCAAAACGAAGCCGCTACAAGGGAGAGCCTTATTCTGTAGGGTCTTTAGCCAGAATCAATAATCTCGGCGAAAGATTAAAAGGCAAAGCAGGTAAGATGTATAAAAAATACTTCAATCACCGCTGGGAGAAAAATCCTCTCTTTAACAACGCAGCTCAAGCAATAGAGATTCTTTATGCTTTCGAGAGAATTCCAAAAATCATTGATAAAATGCTCAAACTCCCTGATCCTCCTATTGTGAAATACACAAAAAAAGAAGGTAAGGGCACGGGAATCGTTGAGGCTCCACGCGGCCTTCTTATCCACTCTTATGAAGTGTCTGACGGATTTGTCTCGTTTACTGACATTATTACACCTACTGCTCAGAATGCAGAAGATATTGAAAGGTATTGCTGTATTGCCGCTCAGAAACTACTCAACAGCGGTGAAGAAGACAAAATCAGAGATAGAATGGAGCTGGTTGTTCGAGCATTTGACCCCTGTATCAGTTGTTCTGCCCACATGGCTGAAGTTAAAAAAGCACCTGAAGAGGATTGGAAAACGAAACTAGACAAAATAATGAAAGAAGGCTCTCCAATTTTTATAGGAGTTGGGAATAGAAATCGTTCTGACGATGGAGCAGGAATTGAACTTGCGCTTGAATTGAGAAAACATGGTATAAAAGATATCTTGCTCGAATCTGAAATTAATGAGAGAGAAGCTCCTTGGAAAAACCGGAATTACCGCCCTCTGGTTTTCCTAGATGCGGTAGACTTCAGAGAGAAACCTGGGAAAGTGACTCTTGTTCCTATTCACTACATTTTCTCCAATTCTGCATTGAGCCACAGGCTTTTACCATTCATTTCAGATGAGATGAATTATGAGCGGCTTAAGAATTCTTTTGTTCTTGGGGTCCAGCCCAAGTCGATCATAGAAGGCAAGAAAATTTCCAGGCCTGTCCGCCAAGCTTTGACCAGAGTGCTCGAACTGATTGTAAACTGATAAAAACTTGAGATAGTTCGATTTTTTAGTAAAAAAAATGGCTAGCTCTTAATAAAAAACAAAAATTTGAGCCATCTATTTACTCTATAAAATCGTCCAGTTTGGTGAAAAAAGTGATTATGAAGAAATAGTCACAGATTTCCTCCTTTTCCCCGGCTTGGAAATTTCACCGCTGGACGATTTTTTTATTGACGGAATTTCTTGAACATAGATAGGGAATAATTCCCCACATTTTTTTTATTTTTATTTTGAGAGTCATAATTACCTTTTTTATTCTCATAACTTCTTTAATATCAATAAAATATAATATCGTTATCCCCATCTCTCATATGGAATAATTGGCACAATAATTGCAATAACAATTATATGAGGAAGTTGAAAATGGCAGGAGCAGAAAAGAGAATTCTCATCATAGATCCTAATATTACAGAAAGAACAGTTATGGCTGCTTTTTTGAGAAGCGAAAATTTTCAAATTGAAACTGGAAAAGGGCTTGCAGACGCTGTGAAGAAAATTCGTGGAGGTTGTTTTAGCTGCTTAATCATGGATGTGGACCTTCCGGAAATGAAAGGATACGAAGCTGTTTCCATCCTAAAAAGCATAGATCCTAAAATAAAAATTATCATGACTACGAAAAAAAATAATAAAAGTCTGGAAGCAAAAGTCAGAGAACAGGACATATTCTTCTATTTCATAAAATCATTTGGAAAAGAGGAATTAAAATTGGCCATCAATAACGCCAATAAATAAAGGAGGAAGAAAATGGAAAAAAATAAGGCGAAAATTTTAGTCATCGATGATGATCCGGATTTCAGAGATGCTGTGACTCCTATTCTGGAATCAGCGTTGTACAAAGTTGTGATCGCTTCTAATGCTGAAGAAGGGAAGGAAAAAATCTTCTCAGAAAAACCAGATCTAATTCTTCTTGACATCATGATGGACAGTCTCTTTGACGGCTTCTCTCTGTGCCACGCGATTAAAACCTATAAGGAATACAAAGAGTTCAAGGATACTCCGATTATCTTTATCTCAGCCGTCAAAGAGAAGACAGGCTCAAGATTCATGTTCAAAGGCGAAGAGCAAGGATTGGTTGGCCCAGACGACTACATCGATAAACCTGCTAAGCCAAAAGATTTAATTGCTCGTATTGAAAAGTTACTGAGGAAATAATAGGGGAGGCAGAAACAATAAATATTCCAGGCATTTCTCCTCTTTCGGAAATAGCCAAACATTTCTCCAAGAAAAATTCTCGGCTGAAGCTGGTGTAATTTTAAAGAGGAATATTTTCGGAATGCCTAATAAATTGATAAGTAATCTCGTTTTATAAAAGGGATAAAATGCTTGAAAAAAAACCTGTCATCCTCGTGATTGATGATGAAGAGGCTATGAGAGACTCTTGCTGTCAGATTCTGTTGAAAGAAGGTCTCCTGACTGAAACAGCAGAGGATGGTTCCATCGGCCTCGAAAAAGTTAAAGAAACAAAGCCAGATTTGGTACTGGTCGATCTGAAGATGCCTGGAGTCAACGGAATGGAAGTTTTAGAAAAAACAAAGGAAATCGATCCCAACATTATTACTGTTGTTATCACTGGATATGCCACGGTCGAGTCAGCTGTAGAAGCCATGAAAAAGGGGGCTTATGATTTCCTTCCCAAGCCTTTTACTCCGGATCAATTACGTATCATTATCAGACGAGGGCTGGAGAGGAGAAAGCTCACCCTGGAAACAGAATCCCTCCGAAAAGAGAAGAAACTTATTGAGGATAGCTTTATAACCATGGTTTCTCATCAACTGCGAAGCCCTCTTGTTGCTATCATGCAGTATTTTGAAGTGATTATAGGCGGAATGGTGGGCGAGGTTCCTGGAAAGCAAAAAGAGATGATCTTAAAAGCCAGGAACAGGTTAGAAAGTCTTATGAACTTGATCAATGACTGGCTGGATGTTGCTAGGTTGGACAGCGGACAAATCATCGACAAACTTAAGCCTTTATCGTTGAAAAAAATCATAAAAAAGTTAATAGATGATATGGAGCCTTTGACCAAAGATGGTTACATTTCTTTAGAACTTGGGTCTTGTTCAAAAAATGACCTTGTACAAGGTGACGAGGAGACATTGGAACAAGTTTTTTCCAACCTTATCACCAATGCGATCAGATACAACAAGCCAAAAGGGAGAGTTTTAATAACCATCAAAGAAAACAAAGATTTTATTGCCGTAGAAGTTCAAGATACAGGAATAGGAATTGCGAAGGATCATCTTCCTTTTATTTTCGACCAGTTCTACCGGGTAAAAAGAGGCGAAGACCAAAAGATTAAAGGCACGGGATTGGGACTTTCCATCGCAAAAAAAATTGTCGAGGCCCATGGAGGCTCCATTCAGGTGTCCAGTGAGATAGGGAAAGGGAGCATATTCACAGTTTTTTTATTTAAGGGAGAAAAAGACGACAGCAAGGCTTAGCAAAATATCATGAGTATACCCACACACGAAAGAACAAATATGCAGGAGGGTAAGATAAGAAACAGGGCTCAAATTGTTTAGAAATTAAAAAAGGAGGCATAAACTGACTGCACTATTAATCATCGCATTTATCAGTATTTGCCTCATGCTTGAGCTCGCGACTAAAAGGAAATCCGGCTGAGACGAAAAGCTGATTCAGAGTGACGGGCTCAGCGTCTGAGCTTGTAAAAGGACACATATTTACTGTTTTGCTGCCTAAGGCAGAAAGATATACCCTCACATTTTAAATTTTCGGTTGAAAAATATCTTTGAAATTGAACAAATGTAAAAAGCGTTTTTTGAAAATAGTTTTGGATTTTCTGATTGCTGACTATTCGAGCTGGAAAGTATTGGAGACATTTATTTTTAAGCGGCGAAAAATCAAGGGGTAGAAAAAAATGAGTTTAATTAGTATTTTAATAGTCTGCTCCCTTTCTTTTATTGTAAGTATTCTAAGTATATCAGTGGGTGGGACCTCGTTAATAACCGTGCCTGTTCTAATATCACTGGGGATGACTTCAAAAAATGCTGTGGCAACAAATATGTTCGCATTGATCTTTTTAAGTATGAGTGGAGCTGTTGGTTTTAGAAAAGAAATAAAATTATCCCATTATAAAATATTACACACGTTAAGATTTGACTTTAGAGAATACCATATTTAGAATTAAACAATGGAAAAAGATAAGGTTTCATTAAAAATTCCCCGTCCCCTTTATGACAAGATCAAGACAGTCATCGAGGGAAGCGGGTTTAGCAGTGTGAACGAATTTGTCGTCTATGTACTAAGGGACCTCCTATCGGCAAAAAATCTGGACAAGAAAGAATTATCTGCTGAGGAAGTAGAAATCATCCGCCAAAGGCTTAAAAACCTAGGGTATTTCTAAGCTTCTTCCCTCTCAATAAAATCTGCTTTTAATTTACAATTTTCTCCCAATTACCAGAAGGTTCTGTATTGATTTTTTGAGCTAGTTTCAAAGCTATATGATTACGAACCACTGATGATAGCCTACTAATACGGCGTTTAGTATTGCATGAGACGTAAACTAAAGAGTAGGTTCTAATTATTTAAAAATTTTAATTAAATTGTTGACATGTACTCTAATTGTATTACAATAAGAGTAACATTAGGTTATAAACGGAGGCAATTTCCTTGTTTAAGACTTTTCTGGATGGGAAAAAGGGAACTCTATTGTTTGGAAATTGTTAGGTATTGAAAGAATTCAGGAGGACTTATGGATTTATTTGAGTTTTCTGTCTTAATCATCATTTTAGCATTTATTTGTGAGTATATCGACTCTTCACTGGGCATGGGCTATGGGACAACCCTAACTCCTCTTCTCCTCATCATGGGATACACCCCTCTCCAAATAGTTCCTGCTATATTGTTGTCTGAGTTAGTCACAGGTTTGAGCGCAGCTTTCTTTCATCATAAGTTCAAAAACGCTAACTTTAAAATTGGTACAACTGATTTTAAAATTGCTTCTGTTATGGCGGGATGCAGCGTTTTTGGCACTTTGGTAGCAGTCCTTATAGCACTAAATTTGCCGGTATTTTATGTAAAGCTTTATATCGGTCTTCTGGTCTTCAGTATGGGTGTGGTTATTCTTGTTAGCCTGAATCGAAAATATAAATTTTCATGGAAAAAAATCACTTCTCTCGGAATTTTGGCTGCGTTTAATAAAGGAATAAGTGGAGGGGGGTACGGGCCACTCGTGACTAGCGGCCAAATTCTTTCTGGAATTAAATTAAAAAATGCAATTGGCATCACATCACTTGCTGAAGGTTTGACTTGCTTGGTAGGAGTTATCGCATATTTAATTTTCACTAATCATACGATTGAATGGAATCTTGCTCCATCTTTAGTTCTTGGAGCTATATTATCTGTTCCCTTTGCGGCGTATACTGTTAAAAAATTTAGAAGTAAACATCTTAAGTTGATTATAGGAATATGTACGTTAATACTTGGCTTGGTTACATTGGGAAAATTATTTTTCTAAATCTGTTTAGTTTGTTAAGTATTAAATAAATTTTAAAAACCCTTATGCTAACATGATTTGCTCTGCACCAGTAGATGTGTTTGTAGGGGAATTATACTACATTTTTATGGAGTTGAGAAAGAAGAAGGACCGTACAAGGCATATATAAAACTAGACAAATATAAAAAGTGGATTTTTTTATAGCATTGGATTTTCTGATTGCTGAATATCCGAGTTGGAAGGTTTTGGATATCCTCATTTTTAATCGAAAACAGAAAAACCCATCGAAATACAATACAAAAAGTTCGGGAGTAAGATAATCAAAGAATGTCCTATTATAATCTCTCAATTATAATAATTATCTCTATTTGCTGTTTTGAATCAAACAATATATATAGAAAAAAGGAAAAGTTGTTAAACATAAGAATTAAGGAAGGAGATAAGAATGGTCTTAGAGACACGTACTAGAGCTTGGGTTAAGTCTGTTGTATGGAGAATATTAGGTATTGCTATCTTGTTAGTTATATCCTGGTTTGCTACTCATAGTTTAAAAGAAATGACTATGATTACTCTATTTTTTCATGGCATTCGAATAATTCTTTATTATTTCCATGAAAGAATCTGGGAGAAAATAAGTTGGGGAAGAATCAAGCATCCTTTAAGCAGTTTGCCTGTAAACAAAGAAGTAACGCCAGAGGATCTTAAAATTATCCAAAACCAATTAAAAGAATTAGGCTATATAGATTAAAGACAGATAAGAGAGTTAGCCTTTTATTGGATAAAAAGCTAAGATGAAGTGAATTTCTTGATGATATGTCTTTATTCATGAAGTTTTTGTGCCTTTGACATCCAGTTTTTCCTCTGTTATAAGTTTTTTATTAAAGAAATCGGAGAGAATTGATGGAAAAGACAAAAGAGATATTGCAAGACATTCTATCTTCACTGGAGATTGATCACAAAGTATCAGATATTCGTACGTGTGTGTTTTGGACTGCAGTTACCTCTCTTCACTGTGGCCTTTCCTCCACGATGGCAGCTTCTATCGTTCCTTCCGAAGGACACCAGGTGGAGAGCGCAGGGCATCTTCTTCCTTCAGGAGCAAAAGCACTGGCCAAATTATCCCTGTCTTCCCAAATCCTGGAAGCTTCGATAGGTATCGCTGCCATAAATTCTTTGATGCCTGTTGATGAATCTATGTGTGTTGAATTAAATGCTGAAGCTGAAATCCGTGCCAATGGAGCTGGAAAGAGAATAGCGATTATCGGGCATTTTCCGTTTGCCAAGAGGCTGCGTGTTGAGGCTAAAGAATTGTGGACCTTTGAGCTCCCAGGACGCGGCCGTCCCGGGGACTTTGTTAACGATGAAATAGAGGACCTGCTTCCGAAGGCAGAAGTGGTGGCTGTTACCAGCACTACACTGATCAACCACACATTGGGCGGTGTCTTAGATCTTATCGCACCTGATGCCTATAAGATGATGCTCGGTCCGAGTACTCCTTTATCGCCGGTTCTTTTTGATTACGGATTTGATGCTGTATCTGGTGCTATCGTTGTTGATCGTGATCAAATGCTGACTTACATAAGTCAGGGTGCGAATTTCCGGCAGATACGCGGCGTGAGAAAAGTAATTATGCGGCGATAGAACTAATTTAATTATTAACTGGAGATTAAAATGGCTTTATATCAATTTGAGGGACAAAAACCTAAAGTAGATGAGGGAACTTTTATAGCAGAGTCAGCCCTGGTCATTGGTGATGTGCAGATCGGCAAAGATGTTTACATTGGTCATGGAGTGATTCTCCGGGGTGATTACGGAACCGTTGTTGTTGGGGAGGGAACCGCTATTGAAGAAGGAGTAATAGTGCACGCACGGCCTAATGACAGAACTATATTTGGTAACCATGTGACGGTTGGACACGGTGCCATGATTCATAATGCCCGGATAAAAGATTATGCTGTGATTGGTATGCGAGCCACAATAAGTGATTATAGTGTAGTTGGAGAGTGGACAATTATCGGAGAGATGGGATTGGTAAAAAATAATCAAAATGTGCCCGACGGTGTTGTGGCTGTGGGAATACCGGTTAAAGTTATGGGCAAGGTGGATAAAGAGCAAAAGGAGTTCTGGAGCTACGGCAAAAAGCTTTACGTAGAGATGGCTCATAGATATATTGCTTCTGGTGCATTTACACGGATCGATTAGTCCGAAACAAAGAACTTGCTCATGATTGTCTTCTCTTTAATGTTGATATATACTGCTAAAAAATACAGAAAGGAACCATAATAGGAAAGACAATGCCCCGGATGACAGAGAAAGAAGCCAAGGCTGGTTTAAAGGAAAAGCTTCCCGCGATAGAGACTTTTCCCAATCAGTTTCCAGATTATGAGATAAAAATAGAATTTCCTGAATTCACTTCAATCTGCCCAAAAACCAATCTGCCTGATTTTGGAACAATAATAATTCGATATGTGCCAAA
>JACKQG010006534.1_pt1 | contig 12215 bp, 9 predicted proteins | sample 8237621 | NCBI WGS metagenome assembly JACKQG01 (sample SAMN15677084, study PRJNA649215) | marine metagenome | biome: marine; feature: Black Sea; material: saline water; isolation source: suspended particulate matter (SPM) from the Black Sea western gyre | collected 2013-06-09/2013-06-10 | depth...
ATCTAACCGTGTTAATAAACCCTTTTTGGTGCGTGGATTGTGAAGTCGGTCAAGAAAGTAAAAAAAGTTGGAGTTTGAAATTTCCAGCCCGAGAAATTGAGTGGCGGCTTCTTCCAGGTTTTGGGCTTCGTCAAACACCACGGCATCAAAGGCCGGTAGTACAGCACCAGAGTTTGCGACATTTGCAAAAAACAGGTGATGGTTGACAATTAACAAATGGGCCCCGAACCATTTCTTTCGAGCTTTAAAATAAAAACAGGATGCATGGGTTTCACAATTTTTCCCAAGGCAAAGATCTTTTTGCCTTCCCACTTCTTCCCAGACTTGTGGCATCACTTCAAAAGGTAGATCATTTCGATAACCCGTTTCAGTATTGACAGCCCAGTCAAAGACACCATTCCATTGCTCCTCTTCTTCAGCCTTGTTGAATAATCCTGCTTGGGAAGAACGCTTCAACCTGCGCAAAGAAAGGTAATTTTCATTTCCCATGCAAAGGGCGTAGCGAAAAGGGATACCTAGTTTTTCGCGAAGAAAGGGAATATCATGGTTGAGTATCTGTTGTTGGAGTGTTTTTGTGTAAGTAGAAATAACTACTTTCTTATTATTTTCTACTGCCCAAAGAATGGCCGGGATCAGGTAAGCAAGACTTTTTCCCGTCCCCGTCCCAGCTTCAACAATAAGATGTTTGGCTTCACTGAAAGCGACTTCGACAGCTTGCGCCATTTCCATTTGCTGGGGACGATACTCATAGCCTTCCAGTTTTTGAGAAAGTGTTCCATCGGGCCCTAAAATTTTATCTACGTTTTCCTTGGTCATCACACGGCATGGTAAAGCGGTAAATTGAAAAGAGCAAAGTTAATTTTTATCTTTCTGCATTTACTGGTGGTTGAATTCGAAACATGAATTCCTTATAGTAGACTCAGGCAACTAATCTGGAGGTCTAATGAAAATATTTCCCCTTTTTCTTGTTTTAACGCTATTCGTTTCCAACGGAGCCTGGGCCGACGAGGATGGCAGGAAGCAAAGAAAAATACTTCGCACATCACAAATGGTTCTGGAAGAGATTCAGAAATCTCCCGATCAGAATATTCCCATGAATCTGATTTCCAAAGCCAAGGCTATTATCGTTTTTCCTACCATGCTTAAGGCAGGATTTTTTGTGGGAGCGCGCTATGGAAAAGGGGTTGCATCCGTACGCTCTTCAGAAACAGGAGAGTGGGGGCCACCCGCATTTTTGTATACCACGGGGGGCAGTTTTGGTTTTCAGTTCGGGGCGCAAGCGGTTGACCTGGTCCTTCTTGTTATGTCGCAAAGGGGAATTGAAGGGTTATTGAACGAGCAATTTACGCTAGGAGGTGATATCGCCATTGCAGCCGGACCCGTAGGGCGACACGCTGAAGCTTCTGCAGATGTTTTCATGCAGGGAGAAATTTATTCGTATTCTAGGAGCAAAGGAATTTTTGGTGGGGTTTCTTTAAAAGGAACCATCATTACTACAGATTTGGATGGCAACCTTGCGTATTATGGTCACCCCTATACCGCAGAAGAAATTCTGCTGACAGACCAAGTCAGAAAAGTTCCTGAATCGGGAAAACAATTCATTAAAATTTTTAACCACCTCGCTCCCCCGGAGCATACCCTGAAAAATTAGGTGAAGAATGGATGCATCTTTGCCATTGGCGTGTCAGGTTAGTGAATTTGTTCGCGTATTTTTGCGCTAAGGGTGTCCAGGGTGATAACAACAATGGCAATAGCAAGTAATGCCGTACCTGCCTCATTGTATTTCAAAAGATTGATCCATTGTTGTAATAGAAAACCAATCCCACCGCCGCCTACAAAACCGATGATCGTCGACATTCTTACATTGATATCCCAGCGATAAAAACTCAATGCTAGAAAGGGCAGCATTACCTGTGGCAAGACTCCAAAGATCACCACTTGGAGAGGTCTTGCTCCAACTGCGGTAATCGCTTCAATAGGGCCTTTGTCGATACTCTCAATTTGCTCGGAAAAAAGCTTTCCCAGAGCGGCAATAGAATGAATCCCTAACGCGAGAACCCCGGCAAAAGGACCAATGCCAACCCAAACTACGAACAGGATAGCCATGATCAACGGTTCGATAGATCGTAACAAGTTGAGCGTTGTTCGTACGACATAGTAAATAAAGGTTCCCGGCAAGCTTCCCGTCATCAAATTCCGGGAGGCTAAAAGACTCAAAGGAATGGCGATTATTATAGCGAAGGTGGTGGCCATCAAAGCGAGGAATAAAGTTTCTACCATTTTGTCAAAAGTCAGGCGTAAAGTTTCGCTCGCCTGTAAGGGGCCTTCTTCCCAGTTTACGATTGCTCTTACGGCTTGCCGATTGCCTCGGGCACTCGGTGGAACGGTGATGTCTTTGCTGAAATTGCCGGTCGAATCGGTTGAAAATTTCCCCAGTGGAAACTCCTGTTCGATTTCATTGACCCAGAAAAGGGTTCCCTCAGAATCTGGTTTTAAATGCAGCCCCTCTACTGTAAGGCGGTCTCCAATTTCCCCAGAGCTTTGTGATAAGATCAGGTTGGCTTCATCATTCAGGTCATAGGATGGAATTTGCCTGGAAAAATTTCCTCCTAGAAAAAAATCCGTCTCCGTTATTTGGCTTTGTTCTTGCCGCGAAAACAGGTCGGGTTGCGTAAGCTCTTTTACAAGGGGTTTTACTAAATGGAAGTCACGAAGCAGGTCGCCTAAATTGATTTCTGTTACCTTCCAGCCATAGCTGTAGACAGCCAAAACGGCGAGAGCGATGAACACAAATTTTGTCCTGGCATAAATAGGCAAGGCCACGATCCTCTTTAAATAATCGGAAAAAAATAACCCAGAAGTTTAAGGATTATATTTTGCAGGAAAAGTATAGACCTTTAGCTGCGAAACTTGTTCCGCTAGTCGAGTTCGAATTCTTCTTTCCAACTGTCATCTTCTTCAAGCTGTTTCTGGTTCTTTTTATCGATGACAAAGTTTTCGAGTACCAGAGTGTCCATTTCCGTGCGCATAAAACAACGGTAGGCCTGTTCGGGAGTGCACACGATGGGTTCTCCGCGTACATTGAAGGAGGTGTTGATCAGTACGGCGCACTGCGTTTCTTTTTCAAATTCCTGGATTAAGTCGTAATACCGTTTATTAGTATCTTTATGAACTGTTTGAATTCGAGCCGAATAGTCAACATGGGTGATAGCAGGAATTTGCGATCTGGGAACGTTTAGCAAATCGATTCCAAAAAGTTTATTCTGATCTTCTGTCATCGAAATTCTCTTGTCCTCCCGAACTCCTGCGACCATTAACATATAAGGACTTTCCGAATCCATTTCAAACCACTCATTTACTTTTTCTGCTAGAACAGAAGGGGCGAAAGGACGAAACGATTCTCGATATTTGATTTTCAGGTTCATAGTCGATTGCATTTTAGGGTTACGCGGATCGCCAATGATGCTTCTGCCGCCGAGTGCTCGTGGTCCAAACTCCATTGGACCTTGAAACCAGCCAACTACTTTTCCCTCCTGTAAATCAGCAGATACCGTTTGAGATAATTCGGTTCCATCCAGTTGTCGGTAGGGTATTTCGTTGCTATCAAGATAACTTTTAATTTCACTTTCTTTAAAGTGGGGGCCCAAATAAGCACCTTTCATCGTGTCTTTACCGTTGGTCACCCGTTTGTTGCCCAGCATTTGATGCCAAATGCAGAGCGCCACACCCAAGGCACCGCCTGCATCACCTGCAGCGGGTTGTATCCAAATATTATCAAAAATATTTTCTTTTAGAATTTTTCCGTTGCCAACGCAATTCAAGGCAACGCCTCCCGCCAGACACAGGTTTTTCATGCCGGTTACCTGACGGATGTGGCGAGCCATCTTTATCATTATATCTTCTGTAATTTCTTGCAGGGAAGCAGCGATATCCATTTCTTTCTGCGTCAATTGGGATTCTGATTTTCGGGTGGGGTGATTGAATACGGCGGCGAATTTATCATTGGTCATGGTCATTCCGCCCAAGTAGTCGAAATAGTCCATGTTCATACGAAAAGATCCATCCTCTTTCAAGTCGATCAAATATTCACGAATCAAATCGGAATAAATGGGTTTCCCGTAGGGAGCCAACCCCATGACCTTGTATTCACCACTGTTGACTTTGAACCCAAGATAGTAAGTGAAAGCAGAATAGAGCAAGCCAAGGGAATGCGGAAAGTGCAGTTCTTGAAGTAATTCAATTTTGTTGTCTTTGCCCGATGCGATACTGCTGGTTGCCCATTCGCCTACACCATCCATGGTAAGAATAGCGGCTTCCTGGAAAGGGGATGGGAAGAACGCGCTGGATGCATGCGATTCATGGTGCTGGGAAAACAAAACAGTGCCGCCGTAACCCAGGTTTTTTCTGATATTGGCTCGGGTCCATAATTTATCTTTCAACCAAATTGGAATGGCTGTCAGGTATTGTTTTATTCCCTGGGGTGCTATCCCTAAATATGTTTCGAGAATTCTTTCGAACTTTATAAAGGGCTTGTCGTAAAAGCCTACATAGTCCAGATCGGAAACCTGGATGCCGCCTTTTTGCAGACAAAACTCCACGGCGTTTATTGGGAACGAGGCATCGTGTTTTTTACGTGTGAATCTTTCCTCTTGAGCAGCGGCAATGATTTCGCCATCCCTTACCAGGCAGGCGGCTGAGTCATGGTAAAAAGCGGAAAGTCCAAGGATGTTCATAGAGTCAGGGGTGTTGTTAGAATTTAAAATTTGACGCCGTTAACCCGAGCAACCATAAGCCGGAAAACAGAACAACTGCATTCAACTTTACAGATAAGGAGTGCAAAGATTTAAATTTGGCTTCAAGAGTTGTTTTTTCATTTTCTGATACAGATTTTAATTCCTCTTTTATCTTTTTTGCTTTTGGGTTGATCACCAAACCCGCCAACCCAGACCCTAGAATCATGATTCCCCAGGCGCACCATTTCAGCTCAATTCCTTGGGCGCCAGCGACAAGAAAACTTAGCAGGATCAAGGCACCGCAGATATAACCCAATTTGTAATAACGGGGGAAAACGATTCCAACTATCTCTCCCGCTTTTTCACGATCTAATGTTTTAAATACAACCGGTGCAACAAAAAAGGAAAAGAATACGATACTGCCAATCCAGCAAACCAGACTTAGCAGATAGATAAAATTAAAAATAGTGGTAACCAAATTGTTATCTCTCTATTTGAGTAAAATAATTTTTTATTGTTTAACGCAGTCTTCTATTTCTGAAACAATTTTTTTGGCGGCTTTATCAGGGTCTTCCGCATCACGGATGGGACGGCCCACAACTATTAAATCTGCACCGGCCTTGATAGCTTTTGCCGGTGTCGCAATCCGGTTCTGGTCATCGGAAACAATTTGACTCCATTCGGGTCTGATTCCTGGAACAATTACTTTAAAAACTTTTCCACATTTTTGTTTTACTAGAGCAATTTCTTCTCCGGAACAAATGACCCCGGCGCAACCGGATTGTTGTGCTCGCCATGCTCGATCCAAAACAATATCCCTAATCTTGGTATTCTTCTCAAAGCCCAATTCATGCAATTGGGTTTCACCCATACTGGTCAGCAAGGTGACAGCTAATACCTCAAGGCCTGAGCCTTTTACTTCTTTGGCGGCTTCCAGTATCGCTTCCCCTTCGGTGGAGTGTATGGTGATATATTTTACTCCTAATTTTGCTGCAGACCTTAAGGCACCTCGAACCGTTGCAGGAATGTCATGAAGTTTTAAATCTAGAAAAATATCTGCGGAAGAATGGTCTTTAATTAATTGTAATATATCAGGACCTTCTTTAACGAATAACTCCAGTCCTACCTTAAAGCAGCCAACAGAGTCCTGCAATAACTTCACCAAGCGTAGAGCTTCGTTTTTATCGGGTACATCCAGAGCGAAAATCAGTCTGTCTTTGGAATTTAGAGAAGTGGTCAAACTATTTTAATGGGTTTGGATTGTTAATAAAAAACTAAGCCAGTATATCAGTCTTGTTGAGGATGATGGAAGATGCTTTCTGGATAGCGTGTCATAACCGACTTGTCTTGAATTGACGGAGTAGAAAAATCCTGCCCTGTCATTTCCTGATAAACCATCAGAGGAATATTTCCTCCTGCAGCGATAGAATGAACTGAACCACTTCCAAAACGCAGATTCAAATCGGTAAAGTGAAATGTTCCATTCTTATCCTGTATTCCCTGAATCGTGCAAGGGCCGGTCAACCCTAACCTGCGGCATAACGTTTCCACCGAATCTATGATGGACTCGTCCATGTTGATCCTGCTAGTCATAACCTCGCCGCCACGCACTGACAATCGTTCCCTTGGGACGATGAGTTGTGGGGTTCCATTTATATCGGCAAACAAATCGACACTGAACTCTTTCCCAAGGATCAATTCCTGAAAAATATGATGCGGATACTTATCCATGCAATAGTCCAGATCCCGTTGGTCTTCGATGATGGTTTGATTTTTTCCTCCTTCGCCTTTTCTTTCTTTGGCGATCAGTGGGAAAATGTCGGGAGGTTCAGATTCTGCCAGTAAAAATGTTTTTGGGCTGTTAAACCCTTCTAGTTGCATGAACTTCCATAAGTTCCATTTGTCGTGACAAATTTCTATAGTAGAAATTTCCTGAATAAATAATCGACGGTTTCCTCCGCTCAATTCTTCGCGGTGGGTGTTCAAAAAATCTATGGCTTTGTTGGTCAAAGGAATAATGGTATCGACGGCTTGGGTTCTACAAATTGTCAGTAGCGATTCCAAACAACTGCTGTCCGAAAACATAGGGAGAGCGTGGGATCGGTCGGCAACTTGCAAAGCGGGGGCCAGTGCATCGCTATCCACCGCAATCAATTGAAAAGGAGTCTCGCAACGTGTCTTGGCATCCTGAAATGCCTTAATAAGAGAAACCCGCCAGTTTGCTGCAAGAAAAAGTATCTTTAATGTTTCCATTCAGGACTCGTCAATAATTTAAATAAAAAATCAGTACACGCTCAAATGTTGGATTTTCTGTAAAATTTTAGCAGAGGCTCCCCAAATTCTATGATGCCTGAACCAATACATCACCATTTGCTGTTCCGGGCTAAAACCCACATCACGTTGTTGGGTGGCGAGTAAGGAGGTGAAAGGGATTTCTAAAATCTCTTCGACTTCATCTTCCTCGGGTTCAAAGTTCTGCGATTCTGATAAAACAGAAACGAAGGGAGTGATCTCGAATCCCAACCGGGTATTGACAATAGGAAGCTGGGCAATCACTTTTGAGGCTTCAATTTGAACGCCAATTTCCTCTTGTGTTTCCCTGAGGGCCGTTGCCAAAAGGTCTTCGTCTTCCTCTTCTTCATAGACACCACCGGGAAACCCTATTTCCCCTGGATGTGACTTCAGGTGCAGCGCCCTTTTGGTCATTAGGACATGAGTCTTGTTGTGTTTGGGATAAAGCATGACCAGAACTGCGGCCTTTTGTGGATGAGCCTCTGTCGATTTTTGAATAAGTGGGTACTCATTCTTCAATTTGGTTGTGATTAAAAATAGATCCATCGCAATAAGTAATTATTTTCCCCAGACTTGTTTGTACTCATCGGCATTAAAGCCTACGGTTATTTTATCCTTATCTACCGCAATCGGTCTTTTAATTAGGCGTCCGTTAGAGGCAAGCAAGTCGATTGCCTCCGCTTCGGTCATGGATTTGATTTTATCCTTTATTTTAAGTTCTCGATACTGGACTCCACTTGTATTAAAAACTTTTTGCAGTCCTTTTGCTTTGACCGCAGATTTGAGAATTTTCTTGCTGGGTGGATTTTCAGTGATATCAATCACTTCAAATTTTAGTTTTTTTGCCTCCAAGTCTTTGATGGCATTTCTGCAGGTTCCGCATTTATTGTAAGAATAAACCTTCATTTAAGGAATCTCCCTCTCTGCACTTCTTAATTATTTGATGATAAATTATGACTCAAACTCGGCAAAATACGGAGTAGAATCGTAAAATCAATGATTTATGAGAAAACAGTCAATACCACAATATATTGTGCCCTAAAAATCCTAGTATACCAAACATTGTATAATTTCCCTTTACAATACCTGGGGATTGGGATAATCTTTCGTGGGTTGACCCATTATTACAAAACATAATTTTTACAAGGTTTTAGCGTCATATGTATCTGAAAAATCTCGAATTAGAAGGCTTCAAATCCTTTGCAGATTCCACCAATCTGGAGTTCAAAAATGGGTTTACCGCAATTGTCGGGCCCAATGGCTGTGGCAAAAGTAATGTTTCAGATGCTATTCGCTGGGCGATCGGAGAGCAAAGATCCAAGACCCTGCGCAGCACCCGCATCACCGATCTAATTTTTAATGGCAGCGGTAGCCGCAAACCTGTAAATCGCGCTGAAATTTCTATAACACTTTCCAATGTTCCAGCTGGAATTCGAATCGCCGGTGTTCCCAATGTAGCCGAAGAAGTCAAGGTTACAAGGTGCTACCACCGCTCCGGGGAAAGTGAATTTTATATCAACCAAATCCCTTGCCGCCTGAAAGATATCACAGATTTTCTTCTCGATGCAGGAATCAGCCCCAAAGTTCTTACAATCATTGAGCAAGGCCATATTCAGGATATCATTACTTCCAAACCGGAAGAGCGCCGGATTTTGATTGAGGAAGCCGCAGGCATTCTCAAATTTAAAAGTCGTAAAAATGATGCGATCAGAAAACTCGACAGTTCACGTCAAAATTTAGAGCGCGTCGCAGATATTGTGCAGGAGTTGAATAGACAGGTTGAGTCTTTGAAACGCCAGGCAGCAAAGGCGGAGCGGTACAAAAATTTCAAGGCAGAAATCAAAGAGCTATCGCTAAAACTTTTTGCAGTAAAAATTCGACGGTTTCAGGCGCAATTAAAAACGATTGAAAGCGAACTGGAAGAACAAACCCAAAAGAAAACGGAATGGAGTGCGCGCCATGCCACATTCGAAAATCAGATCGCTAAGCTTAATATCGAAATTGAAGAATCGTTGAATCGGTTGAATGAACTTCGCGAAGATATTCATAAGTTGACCGCGCAAATAAGCAGCAGTGAGCAATCTATTGCTTTCAAAAAAGAACAGCAGGCTGAAGCGAAGGAAGATATTGCGTCTGCGGCTGGTGAAATCACTCGCATGACGGAAGAGGTTGAGGGTTTATCGCTCCAGACCGAAGAACAGCGGAAAAAATTGAGTGAGACTTCTCAGGAAATCAACGATCAAGAAATAGTTCTGGAAAAAATAAAAGAAGAGTGCGAGCAAAAGCGTTCGACGGTTCAGACAATTCAGGATCGAGTGCAGTCCGGCGAAAGAAAAGTCTTTGAGCTATTTCAGCAATCAGCAGGATCAAAAAACAAACTCACCGAACTCGAAACAAAATGTCAGGGCATTGAGTTGCGGAAGGAAAGGCTGGCGACAGAAAAAGAGGAAGCTCAAAACCTAACCCAGGGGAACCGAACCCAATTGCAAGAGCGCGAAATAGAACATCAATCTCGAATTAGGGAGTTGCAACAACTCAAAGAACAACAAGAGGAGCTAAAACAACAAGTCCTGGAAGGCGCGAATCAAGGGCAGGTGCAAGTCGATGCCCACAATGAAAGAAAAGAAGCATATTTTAATAAGTCATCCCTGCTGGGATCGTTAGAAAAATTGCGGACACAATTTGAAGGTTTCCACGAAGGAATTAAGTCTCTGATGAGTCAGCAAAATGGCGAAAGAATTCCCGGCATTCGCGAAGTCTTGGTTGATGTGGTCAAAACCTCTTCGGAATATGAAACCGCCATAGAAACGGCATTAGGTGACAAGCTACAAAGTGTCATTGTCAATTCCTACTCCGATTCAATGGAGGCTATTGGTTATCTTAAAAATCATGAGTCTGGGCGAGGATTGTTTGTTCCTTTGAACCCGAAATCCACCCAAAGCCCTCCTTTGCATTTGAATGGTACCCAAGGCATTGTCGGCAAAGCCCTTAATTTCATCACATGTGCTGAAGATTACCGACCTGTCATCGAGCTTTTGTTGAGGAATGTGGTTATCGTCGAAGATATGGATGTCGCTATGCATCTTCATCAGAATCCTGAATTTCAAGGGACTGTAGTAACTTTGAATGGAGAGATGATAGAGGCGAACGGATTCATTACGGGTGGTTCTGCCAAGAGTGAATCAACGCGGTTGCTTGCGCGAAACAGGGAAATTGAAAACCTTTCAGAAAGTGTCAAGGGTTTGAAGGTAGAGTTGGAAACATCGCAAGTGAAAATTGAGTCTGGCAAAAGAGCTTTGGTTGAACTGGAGTTGAGGCTCAAGGAGATAGATGGCGAGGTTCATCAGAAAGAATTAGACAATAACAACGGCCTTCGCGATCTTGAACAGATGCGCCAAGAAATTCAAAGGCTCGAGAGCCGGTCTTCCGCTTTGGATGCCGAGTTGATGACTTTGAACCAGCAATTGCAGGAACTCAAAAGTGAGAAAGGTTCTTTGAATGAGCAGTTGCAGGAAATGGAGCAAAAGAGCCGAACGGAAGAGGAGTCGCTGACACAAGAGCGTGCCGGTTTGGAGCAAAGTCGAAACGCCTTAGAAGAGAAATCGGCGGAGATCAGCGGATTGAAAGTGTTGGTCACTTCTTTAATTGGACGGCGCGAAAACACTCTCACCGAGATCAAACGTTTGGAGTTGCAACAACAAAACTTGCAACAACAAATTGAAAAGCGCGAAGCAGACAGAGTTTCCAATCAGAATCGAATTGTCGAAATAGATAACGATGTCGCCGTTTTGGAAGAAAATGTATTGAAGCAGTCCAGAGAAAAGGACGGTCTCAGCGAACAAGCAGTGCAAGAGGAAGAAAGTCTGAGAGAGAATGAAGATGCGCAGAAGCAAATGGATCAGGATATTCGTGAATTATCTAAAAAACTTCAGGAAATCACGGAAACATTGTCGCAGATAGAAATCAAACGTTCGGAAACTAGATTGCAAAATGCTCATATTGAAGAACGTGCTTACGAAGATTTTAATGCAACTCGTGAAGAGTTGAATGCTGCTTATGATGAAAATGTTGACGAACAGGAAACCGAAAGTTCTGTCAAAGACCTCAAAGAAAAATTAGGACGATTAGGCGAGGTGAATTTGGCGGCTTTATCCGAATTTGAAAAAACCAACGAGCGTTATACTTTTTTAAAAGAGCAGCAAGACGATTTAGCCGAGTCCATCGATTTATTGCATTCGACGATTGAAAAGATCAATTGCACCACCCAGCAACGGTTTTTGGATACGTTTGAGCAGGTAAAAGTAAATTTTAAGGAGGTTTTCTCCCGCTTGTTTCAAGGCGGCAAGGCTGAATTATCCTTGATGGATGAAACTAACCCTCTCGAATCGGGAATAGAGATTACTGCCAACCCAATCGGGAAAAGCCTGCAAACATTGTCGCTGCTTTCCGGTGGTGAAAAAACCATGACGGCCATCGCCCTGATGTTTGCCGTATTTAAAGTTCGTCCCAGCCCTTTCTGTTTGCTGGACGAAGTCGATGCTCCACTCGATGAAGCCAATGTGGTTCGGTTTCAGGAGATGCTGAAAGAGATGGCAGTAAACACCCAGTTTATTATCATCACCCACAATCAGAAGACCATGACCTTTGCCAACGCCCTCTATGGGATCACCATGGAAGAAAAAGGTGTCTCCAAAGCAGTGTCTGTTCACTTTAATTAATTCCCCCGCAAGTTTAGTCGAGCCCACACCCCTTTTAGATAGAGGCGGTTTGTAAAAGTGATATAATCTAGTCCTCTTTTATAAGGAAAGTCTCATGGGCGAAGCAAAAGACATTGATGATAGTCTGGATTATCTGCGATATTTTGAAAAATATACCGAGAATCCAGACTTGGGAACCTTGATTCAGGAAAAAATCAGTGTTGATAAAAAAAGCCTGGAACTCAATGGCTTTAAGCTGAAGGAGGAAGATTTTAAAGCCCTCTCTGGATTTAATCCTATCGCGAAACTGAAACATCTCAGTCTGGATCAGACGGGGCTCAATTCGGCAGGCCTACAACCGCTTTGCACCTCCGATTCGTTTATCAACCTCGAAAAGCTTACCCTTGCCAACAATAATTTGGATGATGAGGCAATATTTTTTCTCTCAAAATGTTCTTCTTTAAACCATCTTGAAAGTCTAAATGTTTCGAGC
>JACKQG010006535.1_pt1 | contig 12215 bp, 8 predicted proteins | sample 8237621 | NCBI WGS metagenome assembly JACKQG01 (sample SAMN15677084, study PRJNA649215) | marine metagenome | biome: marine; feature: Black Sea; material: saline water; isolation source: suspended particulate matter (SPM) from the Black Sea western gyre | collected 2013-06-09/2013-06-10 | depth...
TTTTATTCCGTTTCTAGTATCTTTAGAAAAGAGCAATCTTTTTTCAAATATGATTGGTTTGCAAAGCAACTTAATAACGTAAGTCATTTTTTTGTTCAAGATCAAAATTCAAAAGAATTATTAAAAAAAATTGGTTTTTCCAACTGTACTGTTGCTGGCGACACCCGTTTTGATAGCGTTGCTTCTAATACTCAAAACGCAATAAGCATTCCTTTAATAGAAAAATTTTCCGAAAATAAAACCACCATTATTTGTGGAAGTACTTGGCCTAAGGATGAAGCCCTTTTAGCAAAATACATTAAGGAAAATCCTAATTACAATTATATTATCGCGCCACATGAGATGCAGCATATTAATGAATTAAAAAAACAGACTAATGCTTTATTATTTTCAAAAGCAGATAGTACAAATATCAGTAATAGTACTGTACTGATTATTGACAGTATCGGTATCCTTTCTAATATCTATAAGTATGGTAATCTTGCTTATATTGGGGGAGGATTTGGGTCAGGAATTCATAATATACTTGAAGCTGTTGCTTATGGCTTGCCTGTTATGTTTGGACCTAATTATCAAAAATTTAAAGAAGCAAATGAATTGATAGCATTAGGAGGAGCAAAAGAAATTAGTAATCACTCAGAACTTGAAACTACTATTTTATCTTTTATTGATTTTGACAGCTCAATAAGTAAAAACTATATTAAAAATAATGCTGGAGCAACTGACATTATAATAAGTAGTATCTAATATATTTATTCTAATTCTTGTTTGCTTGCAAAAGCATTTAAAAACAAAAAAGCAGAGACTTTCGTCTCTGCTTTTTGTACCCGGGACGGGACTTGAACCCGTACGGACTAATGTCCATTGGATTTTAAGTCCAACGTGTCTACCAATTCCACCACCCGGGCAGGGTAAATGTTTTGTTTTTTAAAGAACTTGCGAGCGAGTGATGAGATTCGAACTCACGACCCCCACCTTGGCAAGGTGATGCTCTACCCCTGAGCTACACTCGCAATATGGACGGCAAATTTAATTAAATAATTAATACCACAAAACCAAAAACTACTTTCCTAATAGTTTTTTTATTTCATTCAATTTCATCAAGGCTTCAACTGGCGTTAATGTATTGATATCCAACATTTTTATTTCTTCTCTTAACTCTTCTAATATAGGGTCATCTAACTTAAAAAAGCTCAACTGCATATCACTTCCATCAGTTATCGCCTCAGTATTACTTTCTTTTGTTCTTAAAGATTCTAATTGTTTCAGAATTTTTTCTGCTTTTCTCACAATCTGCTTTGGCATCCCTGCCATTTTCGCTACATGTATACCAAAACTATGCTCACTCCCTCCTTCCTTTAATGTTCTGATAAAAATAATATTTTTTCCACTTTCCTTTACTGATACATTATAATTTCTTACTCTAGAAAATTGTTCTGTCATTTCATTTAGTTCATGATAATGAGTAGCAAACAATGTTTTTGCTTTCGTAGGATGCTCATGCAAATATTCAGCAATTGCCCAAGCAATAGAGATACCATCATAAGTACTTGTCCCACGCCCTATTTCATCTAACAATATCAAGCTATTATCCGACAGATTATTCAAAATACTAGCAGTTTCATTCATTTCCACCATAAAAGTAGACTCTCCCATTGATATATTATCGGAAGCCCCTACTCTAGTAAATATCTTGTCTACCAAACCGATTTCTGCACCTTCTGCAGAAACAAAACTTCCTATTTGAGCCATTAGCACAATAAGTGCAGTTTGCCTTAACAAAGCTGATTTACCAGACATATTAGGTCCAGTTATCATCATGATTTGTTGCTTATCTCTATTCAATGTTACATCATTAGGAATATAGGGTGTGCCCATTTCCAATTGCTGCTCAATTACAGGGTGTCTTCCTTTTCTTATTATTAAATCAGAACCAGTATTAACACTTGGTTTAGCATAATTATGTGTTTTTGCTATAGAAGAGAATGAAAGTAAACAATCCAATTGTGAAATTATATAAGCATTTTGCTGTATCACCTGAATATGTTCTGCTATACTTTGTACTAATTCAGAAAATAGGCCATTTTCAATTTCTGAAATTCTACCTTCAGCACTTAAAATCTTGTGTTCATATTCCTTTAACTCTTCAGTTATATAGCGCTCAGCATTTACAAGCGTTTGTTTTCTAATCCACTCCTCTGGTACTTGCTCCTTAAACCTATTTCTCACCTCCAAATAATAACCAAATACATTATTAAAGGATATCTTTAAAGAGGTAATTCCAGTCCGTTCAATCTCTCTTTCAAGCATTTTATTCAAATATTCCTTTCCTGAATTTTGAATAGAACGCAATTCATCAAGTTCCTGATTTACCCCTTCTTTTATAACATTACCTTTATGGACCAGCATAGGGGGATTGTCACTTAATTCCTTTTCTATCCTATTCTTTATAGTGTCACAAGTATTTATGTTAACAGCTAATTGTTCTAAATCTTTGCAAGATGATGAGCAAATTTCTTGAATAGGTTTCAAAGCAATCAAGGCATCTTTTAATCTTGCGCATTCCCTTGGGTTTATACGTAGAGTAGCTACTTTTGATATCAAGCGTTCTAAATCTCCAATGCTAGCTATCTGCTCAGAAAGCACATTTGAAAGATTTTCACTTGCAAGCATCTGATCAACTATGTTATGGCGTACAGATATTTGTTCTATATTTTTTAAGGGCAAGGCCAACCATCTTCTCAGCATCCTGGCTCCCATTGCTGATTTTGTATCATCTAACACCTCAATCAATGTTTTTGCGCCTTGATTTGGTGAATAAAACAATTCCAAATTTCTAATTGTAAATCTATCCATCCACACATATTTTTCTTCTTCAATGCGTGAAATTCCTAAAATATGCTTTGTTTGATGATGATGCGTTTCATTTAAATAATGTAATGCCACACCTGCAGCAATAACACCATCAGTTAGCTCAGTAACACCAAAACCTTTTAAGGAATTTGTATCAAATTGCTTGTGCAGTAAATCATTGGTATAATCAGTTGTAAACGCCCAATCATCCAACATATAAGTATAGAAAGAAGAACCAAAATCTTCTTCAAATTTTCTGTTTTTTGTTTTCTGATAAATTACTTCAGTAGGACTCAAACTTTGCAATAATTTATCTACATAATCACTATTACCTTCTGCTATCAGAAACTCTCCTGTTGAGATATCTAAGAAAGAAACTCCAATATTTTTCTTTCCATAAAAAACTGCTGCTAAAAAATTATTTCTATTTGATTCTAGCGTTAATTCATTGTACGAGACACCTGGCGTCACCAATTCAGTAACTCCTCTTTTTACTATTCCTTTTGCCTGTTTTGGGTCTTCCAACTGGTCACAGATTGCAACTCTTTCTCCTGCCCTTACTAATTTAGGCAAGTAAGTATCTAATGAATGATAAGGAAAGCCAGCTAATTCAATTTTTGAATCCCCATTATTCCTTGCTGTAAGTACAATTCCTAAAATCCTAGATGCTTTGACGGCATCTTCCCCAAAGGTTTCATAAAAATCACCAACTCGAAATAATAATAAAGCACCAGGATGCTTTTTTTTTATTGCATTATACTGCCCCATTAATGGAGAAATTTTCTTTTCTTTCTTCTTCTTTACTGACAAAAATATATTCTTTAATTTTGCAACAAATATAAGTGATGAAAAAGTTAAAAAACAAAGATTTACAAAGAATAAATATTGAAGCATTTAAAAGTGCTGAAAAAACACCTATTACAATAGTGCTGGACAATGTAAGAAGCGCCATAAATGTAGGATCTGTATTTCGAACTTCTGATGCTTTTTTAATTGAGAATATTATTCTATGCGGTATAACAGCCACTCCTCCTAACAAAGAAATTCGTAAAGCTGCACTTGGATCAACTGACTCTGTAAAGTGGGAATACATTAAAAATACAACTGATGCTGTAAAACAATTAATTAAAGACGGATATCACGTTGTAGGTATAGAACAAGCAGATAAATCGACTCAACTAAACGAATTTGAATTACCTAAAAAACCAATTGCAATTATATTGGGGAATGAAGTGAATGGAGTTGACCAGCAGGCAATTGACCTTTGCAATGAAGTTATAGAAATACCACAATTCGGCACAAAACATTCCCTAAATATAGCCGTAACTTCCGGTATTATTATTTGGGATTTATGGAAGAAATTGAATACTTAATCAACAATCTCGAAATCAACTCTTCTGTTAATTTCTGCTAGACTATTTGCTTTAATATCACCTTCTAAATCGCTAGTAATTTCTATCACAGAAGACAATGGTTCTGTCTCACCTTTAGTATTCGCAGTCAATCTATCAGCCTCAATACTGTAATTTAAAACTAAATAATTAATTACTGCATTTGCTCTTTTTAATCCTAATTGTTTATTAAATTTTGGTGTTCCAATATTATCAGTATGCCCAATAACATTCAAATTAACATCCGGATTATTCTTTAGTAATAAAGCCATAGTTGCTATTCTATTCACATTAGAATTTCCCACTTTAGCACTTCCAGAATTAAAATAAATAGATGGGAAATAAATAAGCCCACCGCTATTTACATAATTAGTGTTCATCACATTAATACCAAACTGATTAACCATAGTTCCAACAGGAGTGTTAGATTCTAAATCCATACTGTTTGGCACCCCATCTTTATCATCATCTAATTCTTTTCCATTATCATCTACCTGTGCGCCTCTGTTGGAAAACGGATCAGCATCACGATAGTCTGGCACATTATCCATATCAACATCTAAAGCATTACCAGAACCATCAACAGCAACGCCTAAAGGAGTATTTGGGCTTTTATCAAATGCATCTGATACACCATCATTGTCAGCATCATCAGTGAATCCATCAATTTTTACAAACAAAGTAGAAACATCATCTTTAAGGCCATCAATTGGACTTTCCCATTCTTTAGCATAGTCATGATTTCCTATTCTGTATGCTAATCCCATAGATAGAAAACTAAATTTATCTTTTAGATTTTGTGTGCTCATAATAGAAGCATCCCACTTGTCAGTTTTTCCATTCCTAACAGTATAATCCAATAATAGATTAATCCTAGCGTTTAGCTTATACTTAGCTTGCACTCCATATATGTACACGGTTTCTGATGGCGAACTAAACAAATCTTTTTTCTGAGAACCGTAATTAGTTCCTAAAGAATTTGCTCCCTCATCAGTATAGCCAAAACTATAAATATACGTATCGGAAAATAAGTTTTTTCTTACACTATTATAAATATTATAACCAATACCTAATTTAGCATCAAATGATAGTTTACCTGTTTGTTTTGGTTTAAAGAAATAGGCCATAGCCTTAGTCATATCAATATTAAGAATGAAATCCGCTTCTTTAAATGAAGTTACGAATTTATCACCATTCCCCTCATAATTCTGATAAGGATCATAACTATCATAACCTAGATATTCATTTTTTCTTCTTAAACCTGAAAAACTACCACTTGATAATTCTGCACTTAATGAATAAAAGGAGTTAATTTGTTTAGCTAAGGATAATGAAACCGCTGAACCTAGCTCAAAGAAATTACTAGATTCTTGATATGCCGGATAATGATTGTGCTGTCTAATATCTCCATCAAATTGAGTTAGACCAAAAGTAAAACCTACAGCCCAACCCTTCCAAAGAGGAATAATATCTTTTGCTGAGCTATTACTATGTTTAATTTCAGAATTATTAATTGAAATGTTTTGCTTATTAATAGCGTTAGAAACTGCATTATTTTGCGAATACGCTACGCCACAAACACACAAGGAAACAACAACTAAAAGGGTACTTTTTATATTCATTTTCTTTTCAATATGAATCGCAAACTTAGTTAATAGTTTCCTAATTTGAAAATTACTAACAACATAAGTGTAAAAGCTATATCTTTTCATCTGATAAGCTTTAATAATTTTGTATATTTGCGGCAATTATAAATTAAATAAAAAACAAAGAAATGGGAATTTCAAAAATCTTTTACATTTTAGTTTTAGCTACTGTAATAAGTGGTTGTGGACTAAACAAAATGGCTAATAAATACGAAACAGTAAGTTATACTGTAACGCCAACAACTTTACAAACACATGCTGGCAATGTAACATTAACATTAGACGCAACTTTTGCTGAAAAATATTTTGCAAAAAAAGCGACTGTTGATTTTACTCCAGTATTAGTATATGCTAAGGGAGAAACTGCTTTTAAAACCATTACTATTCAAGGTGAAGAAGCGACTGGAGGTGAGGCAACAATTTTTAACGCTACAGGAGGAAATTTCAACTATCAAGATGCTATCAAATATGATGCAGATATGATGAATTCTACTTTAGAATTAAGAGCTACTGCGAAATTAAAAGATAAAGAAAAAGTATTAGGCCCTATCAATATTGCAAATGGTGTAATTGCAACATCAACAAGAGTGCTTAACAATGAAGAATTAGCAAACAATAATCATGGCTACGAGCATGAAACTATCTTAGAAGAAACAGCCATTATTTATTTCTTAGTAAACCAAGCTAACATCAGAACAACTGAAAAAAGTGACGGAGACATTAATAAATTAACAGCATTTGCTAAAAATGGATACAAAACACATTCTATTGAAATTAAATCTTTTGCTTCTCCTGAAGGATCAGTAAACATGAATGATAATGTTTCTGACAATAGAATGAAAAGTACAGTTAGTTATACTAAAAGATTATTAAGTACTTTAAAAGTTGATGGGGCAAGAAATACTGAATTATATACTGAAACTTCAATTGGAGAGGACTGGGAAGGATTTGAATCCTTAGTGCAAGCATCTGATATAAAAGACAAAAGAAGAATTAATAAAATTGTAAACTCTGTTGAAGATTTAGAATTAAGAGAACAACAAATAAGAGATTTAGCTGAAATTTATGATGCACTTGAAAATGATGTTTTACCACAATTAAGAAAGGCAATTATTGTAATTCGCTCATTCGAACCAAAAAGAACTGATGAAGAAATCGCAACACTTTCAACAACAACTCCTGAAGCTTTAGATGTGAAAGAATTATTATTCTCAGCAACTTTAACTAATGATGCAGTAGTTAAAGAAGGTATTTACAATAAGGCTGTTGAATTACACAATGATTGGAGAGGATACAACAATATTGCATGTATGTATTTAGCTGATGGCAACTTAAGTGAAACTATGGTTTTCCTTGAAAAAGCAGAAGCTTTAGGAGGTAATCAAGCTGATATTTCAATTAATAAAGGAATAGTTGCAGCAAGAAAGGGAGAATTAGCAAATGCACAAGTACTTTTTGACCAAGGAAATACTTCTGAATTCAACCAAGCTACTTTGGATATAAGACAGGGTGAGTACAAAAAAGCAGCAAGATTTTTCAAAAATGGAAAATCACATAATGCTGTCTTGGCGAAAATTTTGAATGGCGAAAATTCAAATTGCAATGAAGCAACTGCTGCTTGCCATTACTTAAATGCAATTGCTGCTGCAAGATCAGGAGAAAATGATGCTGTAATTAGCAACTTAACAAATGCTATTACTGCAAATTTAAACTACAAAGCAGAAGCTAATATTGATTTAGAATTTGTAAATTTAAGAACCAATGAAGCTTTTATCGCATTAACAAAATAACAAAGGTTAATCAAATAAAACATGAATAACCCCTTTCAAAAGAAGGGGTTATTTTTTTGAATATGACTCGAGAAAAAAAACCAAACTTCATCATTATTGGCGCTATGAAAGCGGCAACTACATCACTTTACACTTACTTAAAGCAACATCCGGATGTATTCATGACAACTATTAAAGAACCAATGTTTTTTAATAATTTTCAGAAAAAAAATAATTTTAAAGTAGCTGGAAGAAAAACAAAAAAAATAACTACATTTGAGCAGTATTATCCACTTTTTGATGCTGTAAAAAAGGAAAAAGCAATAGGAGAAGCTTCTCCTGCTTATATCTCCAATGAAAATTGTCCTAGCTTAATTAAACAGCACCTACCTGACATCAAGATTATTGCTGTACTAAGGCAACCAGTTGCTCGTGCATATTCAAACTTTCTACATGCGAGAATGGCAGATAGAGAGCCCATAGCTGATTTTGAAACTGCCTTTAATGAAGAAGCAGAGCGAAAAGCTGAAAACTGGAGTCCGCTTTACCATTACAAAGACAAAGGGTATTATGCTGAACAACTTGAGCGATACTTTACTTTATTTCCAAAAGAAAATATAAAAGTTTTACTTTTTGAAGACCTTGTTAAAAATCCTATTAAAACAACACAAGAGGTTTTTAAATTTCTAAATATAGACAAATCATTCATTCCAGACACTAGTAAGAAAGTCAATGTCTCAGGAACTCCTAAAGGATTATTTGGGTTATTTATTATGAAACTTAGATATTACAACTTAATCCCAAACATTCAGTTCAGTAGCTACCTTCCTGGTTTTATAATTCAGTTTATATTTAATTCTGCTTATAAAAAGGCAAGTCCATTAGCACCAGAAATAAAAAAGAGAATCACACATGCTTTTTACAAAGAAGATATTTTAAAATTAGAAAAACTTATCGAAAAAGATTTACAACATTGGCTCAGCTAAGTTGAATTGATGTACGCCTAATTCATAGGGATTTTCTAATAACTGTTTTATTCTTGAATATACTTTTTCATCCTCTTTAAAATCAACCTTGGAAATGTCGAGCAAAAGTACCGGAAAATCATTCTGTTTTCTCAAATAATCCAAATATCCATTTTGGATATTTTGTAAATACTCATCCGTAATTTCTTGTTCAAAAACTCTGCCTCTTTTCTTTATATTCTGTTGTAAACGATCAACATTTGAATACAAGTATATTAACAGATCAGGTTTTGGTAAGGAGGACAGCATAATCTCAAATAAATTATTGAATAATTGCTGCTCATCCTTTTGTAAATTGTTTTTTGCAAACAATTTAGATTTTACGAAAAAATAATCGGCAATAGTAATCGGCCTAAATAAATCTTGTTCTTTTTGATTTTTGAGCTGATGATAACGCTCTGCCATAAAAAAAAGTTCTAAAGGAAAAGCATGTTTTTCTGGATCCTTATAAAATTTAGGCAAAAAAGGATTTTCTTCAAAGCACTCCAAAATTAAATGAGCTTGGTATTCCTTAGCAAGCATACTTGCTAAGGAAGTTTTACCTACCCCAATATTACCTTCAACAACTAAAAACTTATAGCGCATACTCTTTTACTAAATCCGTGTCCTTACATATTTTCAATAATTCTTCTATTGTTTTATTGTATTTTGGATGAATCATTTCTGGAGCAATATTATGTAATGGCGTAAGTACAAACATTCTCTCATGTAAATGCTTGTGAGGCACGCATAAATCAGGCGTTTCGATAATAGAATCGTTGTAAAAAATAATATCAATATCAATAAGTCGTTCGCCCCACTTTTCAAGTCGTATCCTTCCTAGTTGCTTTTCAATATCAAGTACAACCGACAATACTTCATCAGCTAATAATGTTGTTTTTACTTTTAATATCTGATTCAAATAATTCTCTTGCCCTTCAACTCGCCAAGGAGCACTTTCATAAACTTTTGAAAATTCAACAACATCACCTACTCTGTTTTCAATTGCTATGATTGAATCTTTCAATAACAGCTCTCTATCCCCAAGATTACTTCCTAATTGCAAAAAAACTATATTCATAACTAATATTAAAGTCTTCAAATATAAAAAGAAAGCATGACAAACTCTTTTAAATAGCTTAATTTTACAAACTCTAAAATATATCTATGAAATCCTTTTTAAAAAATGTATTATCTACCATTGTCGGAATGGTATTGGCCGTGTTTGTAATAGTTTTGCTTTTTATTGGCATTGTAAGTGTCAGTATGTCTTCACTCAATAATGACAAGGAAGTCATAGTAAAAGAAAATAGCATCCTAAAAATAAACCTTGCTGAACTTTCAGTAGTTGAACGCACTTCAGAAAATCCTTTTGAAGGATTAAACTTTTCTGGGGACTTACCTAAAACTATTGAATTAAAGCAAGTATTGGATAACATTGAAAAGGCAAAAACAGATGAGAATATTAAAGCTATTTATATTAATACACCTTATGTAAGTGCAGGTATATCGCAAATAGAAGAAATTAGAAATAAAATTCTTGAATTTAAGCAGACAGGGAAGCCTATTATTGCTTATTCGGAAGTATACAACCAAGCAGCCTATTATTTATCATCAGTGGCCAACAAAGTTTATTTGAACCCTGAAGGAATAGTAGAAATAAAAGGACTTTCAGCAAGTATTATGTTTTATAAAGGGTTGCTAGATAAATTAGACATAGATGTCCAGATAATACGTCATGGAAAATTCAAAGGTGCCGTTGAACCCTTTATCTTAGACAAAATGAGTAAGGAAAATAGAGAGCAGATACAACTGTTGCTGAACTCTGTTGCTGACAATATCATGGATAGTATTGCAAATCAAAGAGGACTTACACTTTCCGAAATTCAAAAACATGCAGATAATCTTAGTCTTGAGAATGCGAAAAGTTGCCTTAACTTAAATTATGTTGATGCCCTTTTATATCAAGATCAATTAGAAGACACTTTAAAAGCTTTAGCGGGATCAGAAAAATTATCGATTATTACTTTAAGCAAATACACGCATACTAAAGGCAATAAGAAAGAGATTAGCAGAAATAAAATAGCTATTATTTACGCAACAGGGGAAATTAATTCCGGGAAAGGTGATGAGAAAAGTATAGGTTCAATAAGTACTTCTGCAGCAATAAAAAAAGCAAGAGAAGATAAAAATGTAAAAGCCATTGTTCTTAGAATAAACTCTCCAGGTGGAAGTGCATTGGCTTCTGATGTAATATGGCGAGAAACCATTTTGGCAAAAGCAGAAAAACCACTAGTGGTTTCAATGGGGGATTTAGCAGCAAGTGGCGGCTATTATATTGCTTGTGTAGCTGATAGTATAGTAGCTAACCCGACAACACTAACAGGATCAATCGGTGTATTTGGCATGGTCCCAAACCTTCAAAGATTCTATAAAAATAAACTAGGGATCACATTTGATACTGTAAACACCAGTAACTATGCTGATATGGGCATAAACAGACCTCTTTCCAATTTTGAAAGAAATAAAATCCAAAAAAGTGTTGAAGATATCTATAGTACTTTTATTACCCATGTATCTGAGGGGAGAAATATGAGTACTGAAGCTGTAGATGAAATAGGACAAGGCAGAATCTGGACAGGTTATGATGCAAAAGATATTGGCTTAATTGACACGTATGGGGGGCTTGAAAAAGCAATTGAAATTGCTGCTTATTTGGCAAAAGTAGAAGATTATAGAATTATATCTTTACCTAAAAAGAAAAATCCGTTTGAAGAGCTTTCCTTAAAACTAGGTGGAAAAGCTAGTATTTCTGATCTAATTCTATCTAAGTTCGGCTTCACAACTAAAATGACTAAGCCAATTGAAGAATTACTTAAAGGAGATAGAATTCAGGCAAGAGTTCCTTTTATAATGGAATTAAAATAACAAGCCTTGTTGAAGGGTTTCTTGTTGGCTAAAAGTAGAAATAAAACCTTCATGCGAGCGGATATTAAAAACTCTATCTCCATCTAACAATAAGTATTGTCCTTTAATTCCTAAAAGCGTCCCTTCAATAATTGGAGTACGTTCTAACTTTACACTTTTAATCTTTTTAGGATATTGAGTGACTGGATAGACAATCTCTGTTACTGTATTATCCTGCAATATATACTGCTTTAATTCCTCAGGTACATGGGCGGAAAGTTCCTCTTTCATTTGCACTAAATCAACAGGTTCAGGAGTTCCTGAAAGCATTTTACGCCAATTGGTTACATCAGCCACAAAGCGTTTTAAAGAAACCTCAATATCTCCTGAAAATCTTCTATTGGGCACTTCAGCTAATAATATTGCTTGGCTTGCCCCTTGGTCCATCCATCTTATTACCCCTTGCGAACCTCTTGTTATTCCAACCTTTATTCCACTTGAATTGGCTAAGTATACATAGTGAGGTGCAAGTTGAAATTCTTTTTCCCATTCCAAATCTCTTTCCTCAATTCCTAAATGAGCGGTACATAATTCTGGTTTAAAAATACTTTGGGATGCTAAAGGTGATTCCCAAAAACACTTATA
>JACKQG010006538.1_pt1 | contig 12214 bp, 5 predicted proteins | sample 8237621 | NCBI WGS metagenome assembly JACKQG01 (sample SAMN15677084, study PRJNA649215) | marine metagenome | biome: marine; feature: Black Sea; material: saline water; isolation source: suspended particulate matter (SPM) from the Black Sea western gyre | collected 2013-06-09/2013-06-10 | depth...
GTGGATGGGAAGGGACTAATCACCAATAACAATTCACCAGTTACCAATGCACTTTAGTGCGCTAGGATTTTTTTCTACGTTCAACCATAGCACGGATGCCTGCCAAAGGCAGAGAAGCGCTTGCCAAATAATTAGGAAGTTTATATTTTGTGTCAAATATCCATTCGTTTGCACCGTTCTTCTTAAAATCATTTACCATATCAATCACGGTTTGATTGGCAAGCTCCGGATCAACAAGATCAAGTGTGTAAACGAACCATCCTGTTGGCGTTGCCCAATAAGCGCCGTTCTGGTAGGTATCTCGCTTACAGCTTGCCTGTTCCCAGTAAACACCACCCGGCAAATGACGAATCTGACCTTTTTGCACGACGTGCTCATAATTTTTTTGAAAATAAGATGCAATCGCTTTGGACTGTTTTTCATCGGCGATTCCCAAATAAACGGCAAAAGCTGATCCCCAAATATCATGCTCTTTGCAGCGTAGTGTAGCAGCACAGAATAACCCTGTTTGATAATCCCAAAAGATTTTGCGAATACTTTCCGCCACCAATTCGCTTTCATTTTTCCAACTTTTTGCTTCGTTTGTACGACCAAGCGCATCTAACAAATCCGAGAGCTGTCGGCTTGCCTGAACATATAAAAGAGAGCAAAACAAAACGTCTCCCTGTTTGCTGATTGTATCAGTGAAACCATAAGGACAACGATCTTGCTTTTTACCTGGAAAAATGTAAACCAAGTGAGTATTAGAATTTCGTGGTACAGCATTCATTGTCTTAACAAGGAGATCTATGATTGCTTTAAGAAATTTTTTATCTTTTGTTTTCTGATAGACGTGCCATGCTACAGCAACAGTAAATTGTGAGCCGTCTGCTACCGGATTTACCCCCATAGTTCCGAAACCAGGTTTGTAAATGGGCGTGCCGTCAAATTTTATGCAATCAACACCAGCGCCATCCGCACGCATTTTACGAACGAAAAGTTTGCAGGCATCGACGAGCTCTTTATCAGAATATGAATTGGCTGAACCTTCAAGGGTATAGGCATAATCCCTCAACCAGAAGGCTTCATAACCAATGCCCACCTGTGGCGGAAAAGCAGCAGTGCCATCATTCATTGTTCGTTTGGATGCCCGGATGATGCGAAACGCTTCTTTCTCCAACCAACTCACAGCATCAGAAAAGCCTTGATCCTTATGAAATAAAAGAGTTGTTGGAATTTCTATTTTTTCAAATTCCGCTCCTTTCCACGAAACCGATAAAACTTGACCACCGCCCATTTGAAAATATTTTACAGCAACTTTATGAAAACCTTTTCGCAAAGAAACGACAGCGCTTTCTTCCTTAATACCATGGGGACCATCATTATTAATGAGTAAAAAGTCATCCAAATACAATAGGCTGCCATCATTCGATTTCAAATAAAATGTATAAATTCCATCTTTGGGAATCCGGATGTAACCATCAAAGATAAAGGCAAAGTTTTCATTCCTTCTTTGCTGATTTATAGAAAATTTAGAACAGCGTCCAATTTTAATTTTAGGCAGTTTTTCAATTTCTGTGGTCTGCGAGACTTCACCTTCAAAATATTGATAGTTCAATCCATAAGCCAAATCACCGTCTATTTTCTGTTCATCCTGATAAATATCACTACCGATAGCAACAGGTACAATCTTACTAACAGGATGCCCGGGCTGCCAGGCTAACATGCGCAGTTGCGTGGTTCTAAAAACTGTGAACGATTTTTTATACGTAAAGCCGGTTGATTGTGTGGGAATACTCCCATCGATTGTATAACGAATTTCAGCATTGTCAGCAGTGTTTGCCAATTCAATCCGCCCATCTTTATCTGATTTCACAAAAGGCGCTGGAGTTGGTGTCATATTCTCGTACGCCCAATTTAGGTTGAACGTTTTCGCCAAATAGATTGCTGTCTTTTCTTCATGGGATGAATAGTAGGAAATGTATAAAAGGCTGTCCTTCAATACTATACCGGGATAGCTGCAATCGCCCGCACTTGGTAATGTAACCAGTTTTGTAAAATCTCCATCTTCAGTGATTGAAGCAAGAATTGTTTTCTCTTTATAATCGTGTGGATATTCCCTGGTTCCGCAAATCATCTTGCCATCCGGCAATATTATCAAATCAGGGCCGCCTAAACGGACATCGAGTTCCTTCCACGTCCATTGTGTATAAGGCGACTCACTCGATCCGATGTAACCGTGGGAATTTCCTTTGCCACGCCTCACCACAGCAACCATTTTATTTTCAGGTGTAAAACGAAGTGTTGTTTCGTTGCCCCCGATAACATCAAAAGTTGTTATGTATCTATAAAAAATTCCGTTTTCGCTTTTCACTAATTGAACAGATTTTTCTTTGGAAGTCTGATAGATTCCGGCATAGGCTGTTCCTTTGTGCCAGGTAGCTCTCCAAAGCCAATCTTTGCCAGTTTTAATTTTTTTATCAATACGAATATTCTGCGGTGTGGAAAAATTCTTCCCAAATTTGTCGGAGAAACTGACTTTGGGCAACATTTTTACCAACTTCCTCCCAACGTAAACTGAACCGCCAATATTGAGCATGATACGATTGTCAGGTGTCACTGAAAGTTGAGGATCTCGCAAATCAACATCCCTTTCATAAAGATGGGCAACCGAATACCAGTTTTGTCCGTCATCAGAAGCAATAACCCTGATGGTGCCGTTAATATCTGAAACATGCCCCGAGCTTTCGCGAAACGAACAGTAAAATTTATTATTGTGGTAAATGAGGCTTGTGAAAGCATTGTGAGCAGCCCTGTCCCAAATCCGATCAACTGAAATTATCACATTGTGTTCGGGGGTGTTTTGAGATAAAAGGATAACAGGAGATATGGACAATAGCAAAAAAACAATTATTGTAGTTTTTGATTTGAGCATGTGGGATTCCTTTTTTATTGTGTTAAGAGTTATTTTATTCATCCTCTACGAGGATGATAAATTTTGGAGGCGATTTATTTTACAATAATAAAACATCTACAATGTTTTTAATCAAAAAATATGGATTATGAATCTATATACAATTTATGCAAAATTCCATCACGTTTGAGTTTGTAATCTGAATTATTGTCTTTAGTTACTTAGTATATGAATAATTCAGGTTATCCCGCAACCTTTAAAAATATGGTCAATAAAGCGGGGTAAATAATTATTTACCTCGTAGAGGTAATATTATTGTAAAAATAGGCATGTCCCAAAAATCAAAATCCTCGTAGAGGATTAATTATTATAAAATATTCATCCAAGCGCCAATCATATTAAATGTATTATAAAATTATGTAACCACTGAATAGTTAATTTTTCACATGAAATAAAACAGATGCAGGAATTTCGATTTTTTCAAATTCTGGTCCCTGCCAGGATACTTTTAATGTATGGCTTCCGCCCATTTGAAAATATCTCAATTCGATTTTATGTTTACCGGCTCGTAATGCAGTTGATGCAGATTTTTCATACGTTCCATGGGGCCCATCATTATCAATAAATTTATGGTCATCCAAATACAACACACTGCCATCATTGGATTCAAGATAAAAAGTATAACGTCCGTCTTTTGGAATTTTTATGTAACCTTCAAAAATGAGTCCAAAATTTCTATCCCTTTGTCGTTTTTCATAGATAAATTGTGGAACAACACCTGATTCAACAAACGGAATCTTCTCAATTTCATCAGATTGAAAAACTTCACCTTCATAATAATAATAGACCAATCCAGGACCGGAGTCTATTGAAATATGCTGCGCTTTTTGGTAAACATCACTGCCAATATAAGCCGACACAATTCGACTGGGTGGCTTACCTGTTTCAAAAGCCTGCATAAGTAAGGGCTTTGTTCTGGAAACGGAGAACGGTTTTTTGTATAATAAACCTGGTGTCGGAGTGGGAAGGCTTCCATCGAGTGAATAAAAAATTTGAGCATTTTTTTCCTTACAGGCTAATTCCACGGTTCCGGCGCTATCCATTTTAACAAAAGGATTCTGGGTCGCATCCAGATAAATCCAATCCACATTCAAACGGGTTATTTGTGTTGTCTCCAGTCCACCATGTTTTGTTCTGTTTCCGGCACAATGCCCCAGCAAAACAAAATCATCGACAAACTCAATCGCAGTATAACAGTACCAGCCATTGGGATCGCTTTCAACTGTTTTGATTTTTTGCCAGGTTTTACCCTCATCTTTGGAAATTGCCAGGTTAAACGGTGTGCGTTTACCACCGTCTCTAATTGGAGTATAACTATTATTCCAAACTAATAACAAATCGCCTGTCCTGGGAATACGTTCAATCGATGCCGGAGAAAGCGGCGATTTAATATTTCCGGGTTTGAGAGGGGACCAGGTTTCCCCCTGATTTTCAGAGAAAGAAAAGTATTGCACACCGGCATCGGTACGACAAAATAACATTAACTGACCGCTATTTAATTCGATAACTCCCGGTTCCTGTGATGTAACATTCCCGGGATTAGCTGCCTCCTGACTTTTAACAAAAGTTTTTCCTTCATCGTCAGAATAATAGCACATAATGCGCCCATTGAACCAATTGTCACTTTCCGGTGTATTGTGCAAAGAGACTGGCAAAATAATCCGCCCATTTTTTACTTGGATGACTCTGTCATTATTCATCACATAATATCCCGGAACATCGATACACCTTTTTGCTTCGCCCCAGGTTTTTGCTTCATCAGTTGAAATTCTCATAAAAGGGATACAATCTATTTCTGAATTTTTGCGCAGGTAAAATAACGCTATTTTCCCATTAGCCAATCGCATTAACGAGACTGACATAATATTCATACCGCCTTCATTGGGCAGAATCAGGACATCTTGAGTTGTCCATGTCTTTCCACCATTTTTTGAAAAACGCCCGGCCAAAAACGCACGGGCATTATCTCCGGAGCCTCCGGTAAAATGGGTATAAATAAATAGAATTCTTCCATCTTTTAATTGAATGAAATCGCCCTCGCTGTTACGGGGATTCCCGGGTTTTGGTTCTAATCGAAGAGTTATTTCTTTACCTGTAATTGAATGATCTTGTCCCTTATTATTGCAAACTGTCAGAAGAATTAAAAAGGGGATAAAAGTTATCCGAAAAATATATAACACTTTCATTATTGGCTTCTCCTAATTATTTTTAGTCATTAAAAAAAATAGAAAATTATTATTCCGTAGTCGATTGAAACCATATTTTTTCCAGTTCCATTTATAATGTAATTCTTACTTGTTTATTGTGTTCATATAAAACAAACCAGGTTTCTTAATGAAACCTGGTTTGTTATTATCGCCATAGATGGCTCTTATTAAAATATTATATAAAGTTGTGAAACCAATAATTTTTATTAAACATTACTGCCTCCCATAATAAGGCGCACCATTTTTCAACATATTAACTTTGATGATTGTTTTGCTATCGACCCTGTCGCCATCAATAATAACGGATTTGTGCCGGCAGACGTACATAGACTCACCAGCGCCCCAACACAAAGCGTTTGATGTGGGTTCTAAAATTCCCGGGTAAAGCGGCTCATAACTTCCATCCGGATGAACCACAAAAATTGCTTCGCTTTTGTCTGTGCCGATGTACATATCTCCATCCTGGGCAAAGGTTAAAGCAAAAACACCGGAATCGGGATCAACTTTTTCGCTCCAATCAAAATAGATTTCTTTTTCTGCCAATTCATTATTTGCTAAAATTTGATTACGCCAGATATACTGTTTGCCTGTTTCATTTTCTTTACCACCAACATAAACGCAGCCATCAAACACACGAACAGTGCGAATGTTGATATCCGTATATTCCGCCACTTTTTCAGTTGAACTATCACTGGGATCGATGAGGTAAAGGTTGTCGCCATCCCCGCCGCCATAAATCACACCACTCTCTGCGAAGTCAAAATCATTGACTTTTCCGGGAGCCCTGAATATCTTTTGCGTTTCGGTATTGCCAGGCAACACACAATGAATATTTTTCGATTTTTGGGCGACATACAATATTCCTTCAGGCCCCATTTTAATGCCAGTGGGAATTGAAAAACTCATCGATGCATAAGTTTCCCTGACACCCTTGGGTAATATTTTATCGATCCGTTTCGCACGAGCAACTGCCACATACAAATTCTCTTCATTATCACACGCAATAACAGCAGGTTCGTCAAATTCACCATAATCGCCGTGTTCCCAAACCGGTTGTACCAGGCTGTAAAATAGAATATTGCTAAACAAGTCAGCGTCGAGAACCGCCACTTTTACTTCCAATGAATCCTGAACAATAGGCGGGCTTTGTACAATTAGCTGATTATCGGTGGCGCTCAAGACTGCTGTTTTTGTTTTACCAAAGTAAACAAAATTATTCTTTGCAACCGGTGAAAAATTAGCGCCGGAAATGGTAATTTCAACAATCCCTGCTAATGCGCTGTTGGGAGGCGTAATCTCTGTAATCACCGGTGTGAGATTGCTGATGTGATCAGGATCGAACAGGCTTGTTGGTTTTTCTTTTTCACATTGAAACAGAAAAATTGTTAGCAAAACCATCCCTAAAATTAAACTTAGTTTTTTATTCAATGATGCACTCCTTATTTTGCCGTTTCTATTTTAACGCAAGTCAGAGAAGGTCGAGATCAAGATCAAGGTCAAGAAAAATTATTTCTTGATCTCAACCTTGACCTTGACCTATTTTCCCCGCTAATCTGAAGTTTCAATTCCATTTATCACCGGATGACCAAAAACTTTCGCCATGCAGTCTTACCATCCGGAGTTTCAAAATAGGCGATATACAAACCACTCACAATTCGCTGCCGGGATGAATTGAGCGAATACCATTCTTCATCACCGCTGCCATCGTCGTGAAAAATTGTGTCGATTAAATCACCACGTTCCGTATAGATTTTGATGGTACACTTTCCCGGGATATTTAAAAACATCAGCTTATTCACTTCATCACCGGGATATTGTACATCCCTTGCACTAACGTTATACGGATTTGGCACAACCCGGATATCTGCCAACGCTTCACCAGCCTGACGCCGCAGGTAGGCTGGGGCAGTGGTTCGTGTATAGAATCGGCTGTTGTGCAACGAGCCAATTGGATTTGCCTCCCCCGTGGTGTTATTTGATCCGTCATTGTAAGCAATAATGTAATAATAATAGGAATAGCCGCGCACTGGTGTGGTGTCATCGTAAGATGTCGTGCCGGGGCCTACATCAGCGATTTTTTGATAGGTTGTATCAAATTTTCCAACTGCCCGGTAAACCTGGTAACCAGCAAAATCAGGATCACTTTCAGATGGACTGGCAACCCAGGAGAGCGTAATGCGGTTGCCACCGGAATTCACTTCAAACACAGGCGGAGGCAAAGGCGGCTGTGGAATTTGATAATCCATATCAAAATTGCGCTTGGCCCTTCCAAAAGTCAACATTATCGAATCTTTGCCAGTGTAAAACCATTCATTTTTATACAAGTCTTTATCCGTTGTTGTTGAACCATCCGGTAAAGTGAACGGGCCAGAATCAGATGGGTCATCATACGCTTTTTTCCAGCGAAATCCTACTTCCTCGCAAATCTGCCGATTGATCCCATTGACTCCCTCTGCTTCAACAATCCTGATGCTCTCGCCATGTTCCAAATCAAACGGTCCATAACTGGTCCACAAATTTGTACCACCAGCATCATTATGGACAGTACCCGGGTCGGGATTAGATTCAAGGTAGGTCTCATCCATGCGATCTGTACCACCCAAACCTTTATAAGGATTACCGCTCATCATATCGTATAATTCAATCATGCTTGGCGCATCAGACGGTGTCATGTTACCGATATTCGGTCGTTCATCCCCGGCGTGCCAACCCAATACTACTGGTTGATCGGGATCATCTGAATTATCCGTTGCGCTCTTATCGATGTGCAGACTCACTATTCCTGCATGCTGGGGTGCACAGAGCCGACCGGCTCCATTCACATCGGGGCCGCCTAAATTATCAAATGAATTTCTCGCTGATTGACCTGCCCAGCTAAAACCAGTGCGCAGCCACTGAACAATTGGATTATTTTCGGTTATTATCTCCGAAGCGTGATCAGGGTAATCTTCTCCTCTTCTGGTAACCCAGGTATGTTTTCCCCAGGATTGTCCATCTCCAATTTTTCGAGCCCCTTCTTTGCAAACGCTGTATCGCGTCCCCCAGCTTACCCGAACACCTTTTAGCGATGCAAATAATTCAATTTCATCGTCATAATCGATATTGCCGGTATTCGTCAAAATAAATTCTTTGATATAATAATTATCATGATATTGCTGACTGAAAGCTAAAATACGGCGCGTCATTGTCAGACCGAGTGAAGTGTTGACGACATTGGTTACAATTCGATCAGGAATTTGATCCGGGTTGATTTCATCCACATCATTTGCATAGATGGAAGTGATATTCTGGCGATCCACATAAACCGTCGGCGCTTCAAATTTTGCGGTTTGTTTGAGCTCCATTGGGAACAGGGATTCGCCCACATAACTTTTTGCAAAATAGATAGCGTAAGCTTCCCAGTGATAGTCATTCTCATCAGTAAAATCCTGCGCTGCCAGCCAGGTACGTTTTATAACAGCATTATCCTGATCAAGATAATCAGCCGGCCAGATAAGCCCTTCGTAATACGAGTTGTTCCAGGCACGTTCGGAACCATAAGCTGAAAAATGACTTTGAAAGGAACCGATACGGATGTACTTCTTGGCAGTTGCCGGTACCTGTGCAAACAGGTGTGGCACGACAAATAGAGCAAATATTAAAATCAACCTGGAAGAAATAATGTTTTGTATTTTTTTTGACATTGTGAAATCCTTGTCAGTTTTAATTAAATATTTGAACCGCTAATTTCACCAATTACGCCAATTTAATTTCGCGAAATTCGCGTAATTGGCGGTTTATTTTGTGCACTCATATATTTAAAAACTCATCTTAATCCCAAATTTAATACTCCTCGGATTTAGAAAAAGCAGGTTCTTTAAATTCGGCATATCAATATAATCTTTTTTATACTCGCCAACCCGGTCATTTCCTTTTTGCTCCCCTTTTTCCCATGAAAAATGTAATGATGCCAAATAATCTTCATAATCATACACATCTGAAAATCCGGCATAATTTTTATAATCCATCAGACCTGCCACCATGTATTTTAAGTTCAAAGCATTGGTTACATCCAAATAACATTGAATATCAAGCCCGGCAAAATTTATCACTTTTGAGAAACGAAGATCGACATTATAATAATCCTGCCACTGAACATTATCCACAATGCCGGGGATTTGGTTTGGATTGTAGGTTTCATATCTTCCGGCTCTCCATTCAGCCAGGAATATTAAATAAAGTTTTTCAAAAGGATAAAAGCCAAACATTTGCGGGCCAAAATCTGTCGGACTATGCAGATCAATATTTGCCCTGGCAAAAGGTCGTGCCCGGGGGCGCTCCAAATAGGGATTTTGTTTCAAATATTTACGCTGTTCGAGCGGATCTTCATAAACATTCTCCAAACCAAAATAGCCGTGAGTTTCCACATGATAAGTATAATTGATAAATCCAGTCAACCAGCGACCGGCTCTTTTTGTCAATGTTAACTCAAAACCACGGATGTCTTCATAATCATTATTTTCAGCTTTCTGGTATTGGACAGCGCTGTTAAAATTTTGATAATAGACCCAGTTCGGCTGATTGGTGATGTCTTTGTAATAGGCTGCCAACCGAAGCAAAAACACGTCGAACAAATTCTGTTCATACCCAACCTCGTAAGCAACAGTTTTCTCCAACTTCAAATTGGGATTGCCAAGATAGGTTACCAAACCGTTTGATTCGCGCTGAATTCTGAATCGATAAGATGATGCCGGCTCCTGGAAAAAATGACCGTAATTAAAATACAACTTTGAATTGACCGTAATCGGGTGAGAAATGCCAAGCCGGGGACTCAAATAAAAATGACTTTTTGTTTCCTTTGTTGGCGCTTCTGACTCGAGAGCAGCGCCAATTCCTTCCTGGTAAAACTGATCATAGATAGCCAAATCATAATAATCACCATTGGCATCAGAATAATCCAACCGCAGTCCGACATTGGCGACAAATCCTTCAAACTCCAATTTATCCTGAATATAAGCCCCGATCCGAAACGGAAATTGATCATAAATCATATCACGGTTCCAGGTGCTCATTGATGGATTTACTGTTGATGAGCGAATGGCAAAATCGTTATACACGATGTGCAAACCGGTTTTCACATGGTGCCGAAAATTAACCTGGCTGGTGTAATCAAATCGTAAAGAAGTAGTCGAATTGACGCTTCGGTCACGACCTAAATTCATCCAACCGCCGATTCGCATGTTATCACCAATCGAGTTGCCGCCGTAGCCCCAATAGCCATAGGGTGCCTCGTCAACAAAATACCCGGACACAGTCTCATACACCCTGGAGGTATCACGGTCAGCAACCTGGAAAGTTGAATACCTGTTGATGTTATTCTGCAGGTTGATCTCATAAAACGTTTTTGGACTCAACACATGGGTAAATTTTACACCGATCATATTCCGGTAAATGGAACTCGGACTGTAATGCCCCGGTACGTATAAAACCGCATTACCAACCCCCCCGGATATTTGTCTGACAACATCCTGTGGCGTTCTCAAAACCCACCCTGTTGGCGTTGTTGTCCAGCTGTAAGGTGAGACAGAATGGATTTCACCATACATGCCGGTGAAAATCAGTTTCATGGATTGGGAGATGTCGCTGACAAGTTTTAATTGCGTACTATTAGTTCCATAATTATCCCGTGAGAGCGGGACGATAAACATTTCGCGATCCTGTTTGTAGGTGGCAAAAAATCGAAGATCGCCTAGTTTCTTTCCAATAATCGGAACGGGGCCTCCAAATCCGCCATCAAAGTAAATATCCGGTTTTGTTATGTCTCCCTGACGACGATGCTGCCACTCCCATAAACGTTTCGCTCCTTCAGGTGTAAGATCGTTGGCTGGATCATTGTCCTGCAACGTTTTTTCAGAAACAGCGCTCCAGCCTTCAAAAATGGGATATTGTCGTTGCGTCTCTGTATCCCAGGCGCCGTTTTGCGTTCCCTCCCAGCATACTGCCGGATCGGTGTAAGGTCGGGTAAAATAGGTATCCGTGCCATAAAGTGATGAGCCGAAATGTTTCTGTCCAGCCGGTCGAAAAAGGTAAGAAACAGTTCCGTGATAACGATTCCGATCACCCTCTTTGGTAATAGCAGTGATGATCCCGGAACGCACGTTACCATATTCGGCATTGAAACCACCGGTCTGAATTTGAATCTCTTTGATTGAGCTCAAACTGATTTCAGTGAAAGGTGCATTGGAACGCTCATCGTTTAATGTAAAACCATCAAGCATCACTGCTGATTGCCGGGCGCTGCTGCCGCGAACTTCCATGCCTTCTTCAACGCCGGCTTGCAGCCCAATCACCTGATCCATGCGTTGAACCGGCAGACTTTCGATTATGTCAGCACCAATATTCATTTGACTTGCTGAAATATCTTTTGCCACAATGGGACGTTCAGCCACAATCACTACTTCGTCGATGCCCATCACTTCCATGGACATTTGCAAGTTAAACGTTGTCGTTAAATCTATCACCACCACCACATCTGTTGCCGTTACTTTGGCATAACCAATCATTGTTACTTTTAATGTATAAGTGCCGGGTGGGATATTCAAAATAACATAATTTCCATTTAAATCGGTCGCTGCACCTAATTGTGTGCCATTAATCAAAATATTGACGCCAACGAGCGGCTCACCACTTTCCGCATCGGTTATGCGTCCGGTAATTTTTCCTGTGATGCCGGCGAACATAATATTTGAATAAAATAAAAAGGAAACAATCAATAACATTAAAATCTTTTTCATGGAATTGTTCTCCATAGTATATGGTCAGAAAAAATCAAACTATTTTGAGAAGCAAATTGTAAATCTCTGTACACTTTGGAATACGCCAAAAGGAGTATATGAATAATTTGCAGACAATCCAAATCCCTTTAATCCGAATCCCATTGTCATGTCATATTCTTCCTGACCGGAGACATAGCCAAGCCGAAGCGCAAACATTTTTTTATAAACATACTCACCGCCAAGATTGATATGTTCCGGGTAAGACCTGGGGTGAGACGCATCCAACAGGACGAGTAGTG
>JACKQG010006539.1_pt1 | contig 12211 bp, 13 predicted proteins | sample 8237621 | NCBI WGS metagenome assembly JACKQG01 (sample SAMN15677084, study PRJNA649215) | marine metagenome | biome: marine; feature: Black Sea; material: saline water; isolation source: suspended particulate matter (SPM) from the Black Sea western gyre | collected 2013-06-09/2013-06-10 | depth...
TCAGGGCGGCGCGGGCGGTGCCGAAGCGCTCCAGTAATTTAAAGAAGGTGATCGGACCGACGTTCTCGCTACGGATCAGGCGCAGCCAGTCGAGCTTTTCGGATTGCGGGAGTTGTTTGCGTTTATTTTCACCCATGGGGCGTGACAGTGGCCGAGCTCTCAGGTTGCGTCAAGGGCACTGATGATACAGGGTAATAAATGACCTATGAAGAATTTAACAAATATTGTCAGTCGTTACCCGAAACGACATATGTCAGGCAATGGGGCGGCTCGCATGTCTGGAAAGTTGGTGGAAAGGTCTTTGCCATTGGCGGTTGGGAAAACGGAATATACCCCGGCGTGACATTCAAGGTCTCGGAAATTGCCTATGAGATGTTATCGGACATGCCGGGGCTTCGCCCGGCCCCGTATCTTGCGTCGCGCGGCATGAAGTGGATACAGCATTACGCTGAACCGGGACTTTCCGACGATGAACTGAAAACCTATCTGGCCGAATCCTACCGGCTGGTGTCCCTGAACCTGACCAAGAAAAAGCAAAAAGAACTGGGCCTCAATCAGGACTAGTCAGTCTTCTTGTTACCGATCTTCGATTCCTCACCCTTGATCAGCCTGGCGATGTTTTCGTGATGGCGGACGGTTGAGAGGATGGCCAGCAGGGCGGCCAGGATGGCCACCTCGGGGGCATTCAGCGACCAGGCGTAAAAGGGTGCGGCGGCAAGCGCAATCAGCGCCGAAAGGGATGAATAACGGAAGATCGCGGCGGCCAGCAACCATGTGGCGCAGGCGCCAAGCCCAACCGGCCAGGCGACGCTGATGAGCACACCCAGAGTGGTGGCGACACCTTTGCCTCCCTTGAACTTAAGCCAGACCGGAAAATTGTGGCCAAGGATCGCCCCGCCACCGGCAATCAGCCCGGCCAGGGGATCGAAGGCGGTCAGCAACAGGGCCGCCGCTGCCCCTTTGCCCGAATCGAGCAGTAACGTCGCCAGCGCCAGTGGTTTGTTGCCGGTGCGTAGTACATTGGTGGCACCGATATTGCCCGAACCGATGTCGCGGATATCACCCAAACCCGCAAGGCGCGTCAGCACCAGCCCGAAGGGGATAGAGCCGATCAGGTATCCGCCAAGCAGCGCCACCAGGTGCAGGGGGGCAATTTCAGCCATCGAGTTCAAAAACCGTGCGTCCATCGACGATGGTTTTCAACGCCAGTCCCTGCACGAGGTGTCCGTCAAACGGTGAGTTCTTGGAAATACTGTGCATCTTGTCGGCGTCAATTTTCCAGCCGCGACTGAGGTCAACCAGGGTCAGGTCGGCGGCCGCGCCCTTTTCCAGTCGACCGGCTTTCAGGCCAACAAGATCAGCCGGGGCGCTGGTGATCAGCGCCAGGGCGGCAAGCAGGTCCATGTGGCCGTTATGAAAAAGCTCCAGGGTCACCGGAAGCAGGGTTTCAAGGCCAACACCGCCGAAAGCCGCCTGGGCGAAGGGCAATCGTTTGGATTCTTCATCATGCGGGGCGTGATCCGACGCGATGGCATCAATGGCGCCGTCCTTCAGGCCTTCAATGACGGCCAGTCGGTCGTCTTCGGCGCGCAGCGGCGGCGACAGTTTGGCGAAGGTTCGATAATCACCAACAGCGATCTCGCTTAAGGCAAAGTAGGGCGGGGCGGTATCACAACTGATGTTCAGACCGCGCGTCTTGGCTTTTCTGACCGCGTCGATGGCCTCAGCCGTTGATAAGTGGGCGAAGTGCAGTCTGCCGCCGCTCATTTCGGCGAGCCGAATATCACGTTCGACCATGATAATTTCGGCTTCCCGTGGGATGCCGCCAAGGCCCAGCCGTGTTGCCGTCTCGCCAGCATTCATGACACCGCCACTGGCCAGGCTTGGTTCTTCGGCATGCTGGATAATCATCTGACCGAAATTCGACGCATAGCTTAAGGCGCGGCGCATGATTTGTGCGTCACTGACGGGCTTGATGCCATCGGTGAAGGCCAGTGCCCCGGATTCTGACAGCAAACCGATTTCGGCGAGTTCCTCACCCTTCAGGCCCTTGGTCACTGCCCCGTAGGGATAAACTTTCGCCAGTCCCAGTTTGCGGGCCCGCCTGGCGACGAATTCCAGTACCGACATATCGTCGATCACCGGATTGGTATTGGGCAGACAGACCATTGAGGTGACGCCGCCAGCTGTCGCCGCGCGCCCGGCCGATTCCAGGGTGCCTTTGTATTCCTCGCCGGGCTCACGCAGTTGTACCCGGATATCGACCAGCCCCGGCATCAGGCAGTGGCCCTGACAATCGATGGTGGCGATATTCTCCGGTACGCCGTCTGAAAACAGATGTGGGCCGAAATCACTGATCATCTCGCCTTCACTCAGCAGGGCGCCGGGAGCGTCCAGCCCGCTCGCCGGGTCAAGCAAGCGTGCATTGATGTAGGCGATGCGGCTCACGATCTTTCCCCCTTGTCCAGATTGGCGCTTAACAGTTCAAGGCAGGCCATACGCACGGCGACACCCATTTCAACCTGCTCTCGGATAGCCGACCTGCCAAGATCGTCGGCCACTTCCGAGGCGATCTCCACCCCACGGTTCATGGGCCCCGGATGCATGATCAGGGCGTCTTCCTTGGCGTTGGCCAGCTTTTCATAGTCGAGCCCGAAGAAATGGAAATATTCCCTGACTGACGGGAAGAACCCGCCGCCCATGCGTTCGGTTTGCAGGCGTAGCATCATGACAATGTCACAACCCTTCAGGCCTGTATTCATGTCGTTGAAAACCTCCACGCCCAGCCCTTTTATGCCTGATGGGATGAGGGTTTTGGGCGCAATCAGCCTGACCTCTGCACCCATCGTATTCAAAAGATGAATGTTGGAGCGGGCAACCCGGGAATGGGCGATGTCGCCGCAGATGGCGACCCTGAGACCAGATATCTTGCCCTTGCGGCGGCGAATGGTCAGGGCGTCGAGCAGAGCCTGGGTCGGGTGTTCGTGGCGGCCGTCACCGGCGTTAATGACGGCGCAGTTCACTTTCTCCGACAACAGTTTAACGGCCCCTGAATCGTTGTGGCGAACAACCAGCACGTCGGGGTGCATGGCGTTTAGGGTCATCGCCGTGTCAATCAGGGTTTCGCCCTTTTTGACCGAACTGGTGGCCACCGACATATTGATGACGTTGCCACCCAACTTCTTGCCCGCCAGTTCGAAGGAAGTCCGGGTGCGGGTTGAATCTTCATAGAAAAGATTGATGATGGTGCGACCGCTGAGCACTGACAAATTCTTGTCAGCCTGTCGATTATGTTCGACGTAACTTTCAGCGCGGTCCAGAAGAAGCGAAATAACGTCCGGTGAAAGCCCTTCTATGCCAAGAAGATGGCTATGCGGAAAACGGATTTTATCCAGCGCTATTTCGCTCATAAAGCGGGACAATAGGGCGGCTTGATAAAAAGCGCAAGCGGCAGTTTCAGCAAGCAATGAATGACTGCTTAAAGTTTGGCAGCGGGCGGGTAGAGCGCTACAGTGCAGTCATAAAAGAAATCAAGGCTAAGCATGAACAATACAACGACTGATTATCGACGCACATTGATCAGCCTGTCCAATATTCTGGACAAGAAACATTTTTTTATTGTCGGGCTGACCCGCCCCGGTACGGCGTGGTTGCAACACGCCATCAACGCCCATCCCGACGCCTTGTGCAAAGGGGAGGGGCATTTCACCAATGCCCTGTTTCCGTTGCTTGGCAAGGCTTTTGCCGATTACAACAAGCATATGCTCAATGATCAGGCCCGCCTGGAAGCAGCCGGGATCGGAGCAGCCAACATGTCCCCGTCAGCAGCCTATTCAAATGATGAAGTGCGGTTCCTGATGGCCAGTGCCGCCGCCCTGACGATGAACCGCTGGGTCGGGGATGAGGATGTCTCGTGTATTGGCGAGAAGACGCCTGAACATGCCTTGAATCTGGCTGGCCTGACGGAAGTTTTCCCCGATGCCCATATCGTTCACGTCATTCGCGACGGCCGTGATGAGGCGGTGTCGGTTTACGATTATAACTTACGGGTCAATCCGGAAGGTTTCGCAAAAAGATTTCCCGACTTTCCAACCTTCGCTGAATTCTTTGCCGGAAACTGGACAAAGGCAGTCGGTCAGGCTCGCTATTTCGGGCGCAGCCACGCTGAGAAGTATATGGAAATCCGCAGCGAGGATTTACACACCGAAGCAGCGCCCGATGTGGAGCGTCTGTGCCGTTTTTTAAGCATAGACGACAGCCCGGATACAGTTTCCCACCTTGTCGAGGCGGGTCGCGCGATTGCCTTTCCGGATGGCGCCATCGGCCAGTGGCAGGATCGTTTTGATGATAAAACAGCAGTATCCTTCAACCGGCAGGCCGGTGAACTTCTAAAGCTGCTCGATTACGGTATTTAGGGCGTCTTTCTAACTCAACAACAACACCGCAAGCGGCATGGTGATCATCGCCGCCACGGTCGTGGCCGTTATGGTGGCGGCGAGCAGTGCCGTGTCGCCACCCATCTGGCGGGCCAGGACGTAGGATGTGGCCGAAACCGGAAGCGCCGCATAAAGAACTGTTATCGTCAGCGATAAACCACTGACACCAAACAAATGGCAGGTCATAAAGGTGACGGCGGGCAGGGCGATAATCTTGGTTGCTGTGGTCAGAGCGACGGTCTTTCCGGCCCGCGCCATGGCGTTAAAATCAAGCCCCGCACCGACCGCAAGCAGGCCGACAGGCAAGGCGGCGCGGCCAAGAATTTCCAGGAATGGGCTGATGAGTGGCGGCCCGCCAATGCCGGTGACATTGAGAATAATCCCTGCCGCGCAGGCCAGGATGAGTGGATTGCGTGCGACCGGTCCCAGTGTTTGCGACCAGCCAGGGATTTCACCGCTGTGGGTCGCGTGACGGACCAGAACAATAACGCTGAGGATATTGACCAGTGGAACCAGAACGGCGATGGAAACGCTGATCAGGGTCAGTCCGGCGCTGTCGTAAAGGGCGACGGCGGCGGCTATCCCCAGGTAAACGTTAGGCCGAATGGTGCCCTGAAAGACCGATGTGAAGGCCGGGCCGTCGATGCCCAGTCTGGGTCGCATCCACAGGGTCAGTCCGGTAATGATAAGCACGCCGGAGACGCTGGCCCAGATCATCGGGGCAACGGCGATGTCGCCAAAATCCGCCTTCGCCGTGTTAATCAGCAGCAAGGCCGGGAAGAAGGCATAGAATGTCATTTTTTCGGCGGGTGCCCAAAAGCCATCACTGATCAGGGCGCGATTTTTAAGAATATAACCAAGTGCGATCATCAGGAACACCGGGGCGAGGGCGGAAAAAATGGCGATCATTGGCCGGGCGTCCTTGCAATGGCGTCCAGCGCCCCTTGCAGGATGTAGGCGGCGGCAGCCTTGTCGACGACTTCGGCGCGGCGCTTTCGGGTCATATCCGCCTGTCCGATCAGCACCCTTTCGACGGCCGCTGTCGACAGTCGTTCATCCCAAAACGAAAGGGCGATGTCGCGCCGCGCCAGCAGGTTGGTGGCGAACTGGCGGGTCGACTGGCAACGGGGTCCTTCGCTGCCGTCCATGCTGACCGGAAGGCCAAGGATCAGGCCACCAACATTATGGGCGTCAATCAGGGATTCCAGCATTTGCGCGTCGGCGGTGAACTTGCTGCGCTTGATGGTCTCAAGGGGGCTGGCGATGATTCGGGTGACGTCACTTAAGGCCAGACCGACCGTTTTTGAGCCAAGATCAAGCCCCATCAACCGGCTACCGGGCTTAAGTGTTTTGATAATTTCGGCCAGTTCCATCACCGCCATGGCCGGCATCCTGTTCGGTTTTCATATGTCACGGGGGACACAGTACTCATACACGACATCACCGTCATTTAAAAAGACGGTAGAGGCCAAAGGAGGCTTTCGCTATGATCAGGGGAATCCTGTTGCACTTTCAGCGAGTTAAAAACTTTGACCACTTTCAAAATGATCATCGCCGCTGTTGTTGTCTTTACTGTTTCGGGGACGACCGGTGCGACGGCACAGGCTGAGGACAGAACGTTTCTCGGGCTGCAGGTGACACGCATCGAAGGCACCTACCTGGTCACCAAGGGCGTCAATGTGCGGGCCGGGCCAAAAACCGAATCCAGGAAACTGGGAACGCTTAAGGCTGGCACCATGGTCAATGTCGTCGGCCGCGCCAAGGGTGGCGCCGGATGGATGGCAATCGATCAGGACGGCAAGGATTTTGGCTTCGTTTACGCGCCGGCCCTGCTGCCAATGATCGACGGCACATTGACAGAAAGCGTTTCAGGAACGGTGCAAGTCGAGGAGCACGCGCCGTGCGGATACACCTTCGACTTTCGCGGCAAAAACACGGTCGATGGTGAGGATTATGTGTTTTCTGACTACGAAATAACGTATCGCTGCAACGACAAGGGCAGGCCGTTCACAATCCTGGCACCGATGTTCATGACCGAGGTTCCCTATCAGTTAACCCATAAGCCAGTGTTCCAGATCAGCATCGATTTGATGGAGGTGGAAAACGGATATGACGAAATATTCTCGACCACTTTCCATTATCTGCCAGAGCAGAAAAAGATCGTTTACGCAGGGGTTTCCATCAAAGAGCAGGGACGCACACCCAAGACGAAGGAAAGAGCGGTCAGTTCCGTCGCCGAGGCCTTGAGGGCCGCCGTTGAAATAGCTCCCGACGCATGGGCAGCCACGGTGTGGAAGAAATTGTCAGAAGAGCTTGTTGACGGGGGCAATTGATTTCTTCTTTTCATTGAGGGACACGCTCAACCGTGTTGGCCGGTCATTTTCTATGCCTATGCCTGCTTGCGCCGGGGCGGGGCGGGTGTTACCTTCCGCGCCGCTTATCAGATCATTTAAACTTGGGTTAGAGCGCTGCCATGTCGCTGGATAATGAAACCGTTAAAAACATCGCCAATCTGGCCCGAATCAAGGTCGGGGATGACAAGCTTTACCATTTGGCCGGGGAGCTTTCGGCCATCCTAAGCTGGGTCGAACAACTCAACGCTGTCGATACCGAAGGGGTTGAGCCGCTGGCCAGTGTTGTCGATGTGACCTTGCCGTTGCGCACGGATGTGGTCAGCGATGGAGACTGTCGTGACAAGGTTCTGGCCAACGCCCCCGAAGTCGAAGATGGCTTCTACGCTGTTCCCAAAGTTGTCGAGTAGGGGCCGGACATGACAAAACTCACCGACCTGACCATATCGGCGGCCCGCGACGGCTTAAACGGCGGCGACTTCACGGCCGTCGAACTGACCGAAGCCCACATTGTGGCCATGGAAGATGCGCGGGGCCTGAACGCCTTTATTACCGAAACCCCTGACATCGCCCTTGAACGCGCTGGCGAGTCCGATGGTCGCCGCAAAGCTGGCGCCGCCGTCGGGGCTATGGATGGCATCCCTGTCGCCATCAAGGATTTGTTTTGCACCGAAGGGGTGCTGACCACGGCTGGCTCTCATATTCTCGATGGCTTTACCCCGCCTTATGAATCGACCGTATCGGGCAATCTTCGGGCTGCCGGCTCGGTGATGCTGGGCAAGACCAACATGGACGAATTCGCCATGGGCTCGGCCAATATCACCAGCTATTACGGCAACGTTATCAATCCCTGGAAAGGCAAAGACGGCAAAGACCTGGTGCCGGGCGGATCGTCCGGTGGTTCGGCTGCCGCCGTTGCCGGTCGTTTGGCCCTCGCTGCCACCGGTACCGATACCGGTGGATCGATCCGCCAGCCCGCATCTTTTAGCGGTATTGTCGGCCTCAAGCCGACCTACGGGCGTTGCTCGCGCTGGGGCATCGTCGCCTTCGCATCAAGCCTTGATCAGGCCGGTCCGATGACTCGAAGTGTCCGTGACGCCGCAATCATGCTCGGTGCCATGGCCGGTCACGACCCCAAGGATTCGACTTCCGCGCCTGTCGAGGTTCCCGATTTTGAAGCCGCCCTCAATGGCGACATCAAGGGCTTGAGGGTGGGCATTCCCAAAGAATACCGCATGGACGGTATGGACCCGGAAATTGATAAACTGTGGTCCGAGGGCATCGACATGATGAAGGACGGCGGTGCCGAAATCATCGACGTGTCGCTGCCCAACACCGAACATGCGTTGCCGACCTATTACATCATTGCCCCTGCCGAGGCTTCCGCCAACCTAGCCCGCTATGACGGGGTTCGCTACGGACTGCGCGTCGACGGTGACAGTCTGGATGAAATGTACGCCAACACCCGGGCCGAAGGCTTCGGCGACGAGGTGCAGCGCCGGGTGCTGATCGGGGCTTACGTCCTGTCGGCCGGTTTTTATGATGCCTACTACCGAAAGGCGCAAAGGGTGCGCAGGCTGATCTCAAACGATTTCAAGAAGGCTTACGAAAGCGTCGATGTCTTGTTGACCCCGACCGCACCGTCCGCCGCTTTCGCCATTGCTGAGAAAATGGATGACCCCGTCGCCATGTATCTGAATGACGTCTTCACGGTCCCGGCCAGTCTTGCCGGTATGCCCGGCATTTCCGTGCCGACGGGCTTGAGCCACCAGGGCTTGCCGCTGGGTCTGCAACTGATCGGCAAGCCGTTTGACGAGGAAACCCTGCTTAAGGCCGCCGACGTTCTGGAAGCTGCCGCCGGATTTGACGGGAGGCCGGCATGACCTACATCCTTGAAGGCGACACCGGCGATTGGGAAGTGGTCATCGGGCTTGAGGTTCATGCCCAGATTATTTCCAATTCCAAGCTGTTTTCAGGCTCCGCCACTTCGTTCGGGGCCGAACCCAACACCCATGTATCGCTGGTTGATGCCGCCATGCCCGGCATGTTGCCGGTGATCAACGAACACTGCATCGAACAGGCGGTCCGCACCGGCCTTGGCCTGAAGGCGGAAATCAATCTGGTTTCGGTGTTTGATCGCAAGAACTATTTCTATGCGGATTTGCCCCAGGGCTATCAGATCTCGCAGCTCTATCACCCGATCGTCGGCGAGGGCACGGTGATCCTTGATCTTGATGACGGCAGCACCCGCGAGGTTGGTATCGAGCGCCTGCATATGGAGCAGGACGCCGGAAAATCCATGCACGATCAGGATCCCAAGCGCTCGTTTATTGATCTCAACCGTTCGGGCACGGGACTGATGGAAATCGTCTCGCGGCCTGACCTGAAAAGCCCCGAAGACGTGGGTGCTTACTTGCGTAAACTGCGCTCGATCCTGCGCTACCTGGGTACCTGCGATGGTAATATGGATGAAGGCTCCATGCGTTGCGACGTCAATGTATCTGTTCGCAAAGTCGGCGAGATAGAGCTTCGCAACCGGGCCGAAGTCAAGAACGTCAATTCCGTTCGCTTCGCCATGCAGGCCGTCGAAATTGAAGCCCGTCGCCAAATCGATGTCTACGAAGATGGTGGTGATGTGATCCAGGAAACCCGGCTGTTTGATTCGGTCAATGGCGAAACACGCCCCATGCGATCCAAGGAGCACGCCCACGATTACCGTTATTTCCCTGATCCCGATCTGCTGCCGCTGGAACTGACGCAAGAGTATGTCGATAACATCAAGGCGACACTGCCCGAACTGCCAGACGAGCGCAAAGCCCGTTACATGGGAGCCTTCGGGCTGTCGGCTTACGATGCCGGCGTGCTGGTCGCCGAACGTGATACCGCACAGTATTACGAAGAAGTCGCCGCCGGACACGATCCCAAACTGGCCGCCAACTGGGTGATCTCCAATCTTTTTGCCGTGCTAAAGGAAAAGGGCGTCGGCATATCCGAAAGCCCGGTTTCGGCGAAAAGTTTAAGCAAACTTCTGGACCTGCTCAAGGACGACACCATTTCAGGCCGTATCGCCAAGGATGTTTTCGAGATCATGGTTGCCGAGGGCAAGGAAGCGGAGGCAATTGTCGAGGAAAAGGGCCTGAAGCAGATCACCGATACGGGTGCCATCGAGACGGCAGTTGACGAGGTGATTGCGAACAGTCCTGAACAGGTCGAACAGTATAAATCAGGTAACGAGAAAATCGCCGGCTGGTTTGTCGGTCAGGTGATGAAGGCGACGGGGGGAAAAGCCAACCCGCCGATGGTCAACCAGATGCTCAAGGATAAACTGAAATGAAGATTGATTATTATTATAGTCATGTCTCGCCGTGGACATTTTTGGGACACCAGCGCCTGCGCGATATAGCGGCAAAACATGATGCTGAAATCGACTTCGTTCCTTTGACACTGGCCAAGATATTTCCCGTTTCCGGGGGTCTGCCGCTGGGCAAACGCGCCCCGCAGCGCCAGGAATACCGCATGTGGGAGCTGAAACGCTGGCCCGCTTATCTTGGCATTGAGATCAACATTGAGCCGGCCCATTTCCCTGTTGATGACGGCCCGTCGGCGAAAATTGCAGGCCTTGCCAAACAGCATGGCGGCGACATCGCCGATTTGTCAGGGGCTTTCCTGCGCGCTGTCTGGCAGGAAGAACGCGACATCACCGACCCGGACACCCTGATCGCCATCGCAAATGAAAACGGTTTTGACGGCAAGGCGCTGTATGAGGAATCGATCACCGAAGCCGGTGAGCGCGTGCTGGAAGAAAACTCACAGCGCGGTATTGACGCAGGCGTCTACGGCTCGCCATTTTATATCGTGGGTGGTGAGCCCTTTTGGGGCCAGGACAGGCTTGATCTGCTGGAACGGCTGCTGACCACCCAATAAATCACCACCTACTGACTGGCAGTATCGCTGTCTTCGTCGTCAAAATCGGGGATTTCGATAAACCGGGTTTCTCCGTTATTGATCTTGTAAACGCGATTTTGCTCGTAGGCATTGCGTTCAACCACATATGGGTCGATGGAGTCTTTGGTCAGCGACTCGATCTCATCCTTGTTTTCGGCGTAACTGGTTCCCGCATTGGCCGCTGTCGTCGCGGTATGGAGGGGGTTTATCAGGGTTGTCAGGACATCGCCGGTGACATCGCGCATATTTGTCGGCCCCAGGATCGGCAGGACGATGTGGGCGCCACCTTCAACGCCAGCGGCGCCTGCAGCCTGGCCCAGGTCTTCCTGTGTTTCCTTTATATTGAGATCGCTTGCGGTGTCGCTGATACCGCCCATGCCGGCGGTGGTGTTAACGACAAAACGCCCCATTGCTTTTGATGCGTTGTCGGTGTCGCCCTGAAGCAGCGAGCTTGCGGCTGTCACAGGTTCGGTCAGGTTGCTGGCAAAATTGGAAATGCCCTTCTCGACCGGGTCGGGGGTAACGGCCTTATAGGTGGTGATCAGCGGATCAGCGACAACTTTACGAAAAATCCGGTTGAAACCCGATGTCACCCGGTTAAGGCCTTCCAGGGGGTCACTGATCTTCTTCTGGTCACCATCTTCCAATGGTTTGTCTCCATCGGCCAGCAGTGTCCCACCACCGACAACCAGCAAGGTGGCCGAAAAAAGGGCGCCAAGCGTTAAACGTTTTAGTAAAACCATCAAAGAAACCTTCTCCCTGCGAGCCGGAATTGTTTTTGGCTCAAGTCTTTTTATGGCATGAATTGTTACACAATTTGCCTTCCGGCGTCCATAAGTGGATATTGTGGGGAGATAATTTATAAAGAAATGAAAGGCATGACTTCCAATGATCGACCTTTATACCTGGTCAACGCCAAACGGTCGCAAGGTATCCATTATGCTCGAAGAACTGGCCCTTGATTACACTGTCCACGCCATTGACATCACCAAGGGTGATCAACATTCCGCTGAATTCGTCGCGATCAATCCGAATGCCAAAATCCCCGCACTTGTTGACAGCGACGGACCGGATGGCGCACCGATCACTGTTTTTGAATCTGCCGCCATCATGATGTATCTGGCTGAAAAGTATAAAAGCCCGTTGCTGCCGAGCGAGACCCGGGCGCGCTATCAGGTGATGCAATGGGTGATGTTGCAAATGGGCGGTATCGGGCCGATGTTCGGCCAGGTTCATCATTTTGTCCGTTTTGCCAAAGAGGATGTGCCTTACGCAAAGAAGCGCTATTATGACGAAGCCAGGCGGTTGTACGGGGTCCTTGATCGGCGTTTGGATGCGAGCCCCTATCTTGCCGGGGAAACCTATTCCATCGCCGATATCGCCACCTACCCATGGGTCGCACGACATGAATGGCAGGAGATTGACTTGAATGACTTTCCGGCTGTTAAAAGATGGTTTGATGAACTTTCTGCCCGCCCC
>JACKQG010006540.1_pt1 | contig 12209 bp, 11 predicted proteins | sample 8237621 | NCBI WGS metagenome assembly JACKQG01 (sample SAMN15677084, study PRJNA649215) | marine metagenome | biome: marine; feature: Black Sea; material: saline water; isolation source: suspended particulate matter (SPM) from the Black Sea western gyre | collected 2013-06-09/2013-06-10 | depth...
ATATTTAATGGGGTTCCAATCTGTAAATCTCCCACTGAATCTATCTGCGGAATCGTTTTTCCTGCTGGCGAAGTTACCGGATAACCCAGGAAATTTGCCAGCCGATCGGCAGTTTCTTCAGGGATGGCGTGCTCCAACGTGCAGGCCAAAACTTCGGCTTCGCCTGGGTCATATTGGAGATGTTCCACTAAGAAAACCTCCCACAAACGGCGCCTACGCATTATTTTGGCAGCAGATTGCCAGCCCACATCCGTAAACTCAACTCCCTGGTAGGGCGTGTATCTGACCAAGCCCATCTCTTCGAGATGGTGGATCATCTGGTTGGCCGAAATGGGCGTCACACCCAATAATTCAGCTACCTGAGACAAAGGAATTGGGCAATCTTCTTCTGTTTCAGCAAGGCGTGCCATACTCACCAGGTACATCTGCTCGCTTTCAGTTGTTATTCTAAGGTTATCCATAAGTTTTTTCCATATATTTTATGGCCAAGCTAAAGATAACAGTTTACCATTCTCAGGGCAAATTGCAAACGTCATACAAGAGTTAGAAATATGTCATGTAGCAGAATAATTTGGGAATCACGGTGGTTAACTGTAGAGGTCTCTAGGATTCGCCGTGGTAAAGCGAGATTCTTCGTCGCTTCTCTCCTACTAAGAAACTAATCTTGATGTCACTGCGAGGAGTGCTTTCTGCGACGCCTGTCCAGAGCTTGTCGAAGGGCAGCAGTCTCCTACTTTGATGGAGGAGATTGCTTCACTCTATAAACGGAGTTTATACTGAGTGCAACGAATGTGTTCGCAATGACATCGATGAGAGTTTCTTTCTGATTGAGCAGCGCCCAATCCGCTGTGGATTTTCTCAGAATGACAACTTAATAGCGAATTTTATTGTCCACGTTTAAATACCGTCCTAGCACAATTCGCGTGAAACAAGATTAGGGTCAATATGGTTCTTTGGGAATTGCCGTGAGAGACCTCACATTTGGATAATTGGTTTACCCCCCTATTTGAGCCATCCGTCGTGCTTCAGGATATTGATGTTCGAAAAGTTCATGCCCTTCTGGTTTCAGCGCAGTTGCGAGGGAGATCTTTCGTATCAGAGTTTCTCTATTATTCAAACTCTCGCGTATAGAAATCTCGTTATCCATCAGCAAACATGGTCGCAGCGCACCATCCGCAGTCAAGCGCAAGCGGTTGCAGCTTTCGCAGAAATGCTCACCCAGAGGGGAAATAAATCCGACAGTCCCCAGCGCACCGGGAATTTGAAATGTGCGGGACGGGCCGTTGCCCTTTGGGGAGGTGGCAGGCTGCAAGTTTTGGCTTGACAATAGATTTTTCATTTCTTGGACAGAAATGTAGCGATGATCTTGCGCAGGGAAACCTACCCCCCAATCCTGAGCATTGCCAACAGGCATCAGTTCGATAAAACGAATATGCCAGGGATGTCCTTTGGTCAGTTTTGCCAAGGAAGGGAGTTCATCATCGTTTAGACCACGAACAACCACTGAATTGATTTTTATAGGAGCCAGGCCAGCCCTTTCAGCGGCAGCAATGCCCTCGAAGACCCGTTCTATCCACCCTCCGCGAGTGATGCGTTTGAATTTATTGGGATCAAGGGTATCTAAACTGACATTCACACGGGCCAGACCAGCATCTGCTAGCGCGGCGGCCTTTTTCGACAGCAGCATAGCATTGGTGGTCAAGCTGACCTCCTCAATACCTGGTGTAGTTGCGATACCAAGCACTATGTCGACCAAATTTCTGCGCAGGAGGGGCTCTCCGCCTGTCAAACGCACGCGCTTCAACCCCAATGAAGCAGCCTGCCTCACAAATTGCAGTATTTCATCATTTGTCAGCAATCCACCTGGAGCGGGTTCCGATATTCCCTCTGGGGGCATGCAGTACACACAGCGCAAGTTGCACCTGGGGGTGAGCGAAATTCTCAAATAGGTGATAGATCGTCCAAAAGAATCAATTAGCATAGTCACACCAATAATTTCCACCAATAATTTGTCACCGCGAACGACATCACCACCCCCAGCACTCGTCGCAAACTCAAACTATTCAAACGCTGAGCTCCCAGCCAACTGCCACACAGCGCACCCAACAAACCAAAGGGAAGCAACATCATTCCGAATTGTCCAAAGATGAAATTTTCACCACTCACGCGCCCCGCCAATCCACTGACCGAGTTCAATACTATGAAAGCTGCTGCAACGGCTGAAGATTGTTTCGGTGTCCCCCAACCCGCTAAAATAATGATTGGTGAGAGAAATATCCCCCCACCAATACCCACTATACCTGAGAGCAGGCCGATGCCAAATCCAGTAAGCAGTGCGGCCCAACGCGGTGGTGAGTGTGGAAATGCTTCATTTGCCTGGTTACGTTTCGAAAAATACAGCAAACGAAAAGCGACGAATGAAAGTACGGTATACAGCAGTGAATAGTAAATCTGGTCGCTAAGTTTAAGATACCCACCGATGAAGGCTGCGGGTATGGATGTCACCAGGAACGGCCAGAGTAGCTGAACTTTGAGATGTCCGGCACGAGAAAAATTGGTAAAGGATATGCTGGCCACGAATATATTGAGGACAAGTGCCGTGCTGGCCATTATCTGAGGGGGCAATCCAAAGATGGTCATCGCGGCCAAGTAGCCAGTTGCGCCTCCAAATCCGACACTGGAATAGAGAAGGGCAATCGCGGATACTGCTAAAGTTAGGAGAACTGGGGGCAAATTCTTTATCCTCCGCTTACTGGCGGAAACAAAACAATTTCGTCATCAGCAGCCAGGATTTGACCAGGATCGGCAAATTCCTGATTAACGGCCACGATGATCGAATCCAGGGCAAGCCCAAGGGCTGGAAAACGTTGAACAAGCGTTGTCAATAGAGTATTGACTGTAGCGGGTTCGGGGATTTCGATCTCCAGATGGGCAGCCCCAACCCGATCTTTCAACGTTGCAAAGAAACGGATGGTGAGGTTCATGGCAATTATGCGTTGATCAAGGACATCCAGGTTTGGGTAGAAAGTGCCGGTTCGACGATTTGATAGTATGCGCTGCCGCAGCATCCTTTACAGAGCATGCGGTCATCCTGACAGACTTCACGTTCGTTGATAATTTCTTCTCCACAGATTTCACAGTTGACCCGCACTCCGGCCCGGCTGACGATTTCGGAGATTGGCGTGTTGAGTTGGACTTCTTCGATGAAGACCAATTCTTCGATGGGCATGACCTGGTAGCCATCCAATTGGGCAAAGTAGCGCTTTTTCTGGTGAGGGGCATATTCGTAAGCTTTTTGCCGAACATCCAGATGAGGAGCTACACGTACTGCGCGACCGGATTTTGTATCAATGAACGTAGCCGCAATCTTGCCATAATCCTCGACACGCAAGGTGCGGTGGCCTACAGTGCAGCCTGTGGCAACATCTACACCATCAGCAAAGCATCCATCTGATTCAACAATGGTCAGCAATTGCTTTTTCTTTTGGGGCACATCGATCCCCAAGGCCTCTGCGCCTGCTAAACCAAGGCGGACACCAATAACTTGGCGGGGGCACAAATGGGTGTGACGGCTGGCAGATATTTCGAGCAAGGTTTGCAAATTTGTCATGTGGATCTCCTCAATCAAAAAAGATTCGCCAGGAGAATTCCCAGCGAATCTTTTGATTCGGGCACAGGGTTATTCTCTTTTCAATTCTGTTCTACCGCTCCTCTCCTGCCCTCTCCAAGAAGGAGAGGGGGAGGAGAATAGGAGGAAGAAGAACTTCGGGGGGTTGGGGTGTTTCCACCACCGACCGGGGCCATCCTAGCGGATAGACCGGCCCGCCGACCATACGCTGCCAGCGTTTAGGTCTACAGGCTCGGAGTTTTTTTAGTTTTCAGTTTGACAGTCTTCAGTATCTAGTTTATGCCTCTGTCTCTTCCTTTTCGCTCTGCAGTCCATCTTTGAAGGCGCGTATGCCGCTGCCCAGTTCTCCGGCAATCTTACTGAGGCGGCCAACGCCAAATAGGATGATTACGATTACAAGAATAATGATGAGTTCAGTGGGTCCAAAGGTTGGCATCGAAAAGGTCTCCGAAATTAATTGTTGTTGATAAATTTTCCAAATTGAGGGATCGATGAATTTTTTATATTCGTCAAATCACCCTGGACAAACTTACTCGTGATTATGGCAAGGTTTTTATAGAATTCTGTTTGAGCGTTTTCTTCGACATCAGACGCAAATCTCGAAATCCAAGCGCCTAGATGGTCATTCAAAAAGGATTCTTGAAATTTCAATGATTCCAGCACAGCTTCCCAATTTTCTTTCTCCAGAGCTTCAACCTCTAGAAAAATCAAAAAGTACAAGAATTCGAGTTCGGCTGCAATATGATCGGGAGCCTCACGAAAATCCTTGGAGAATTGCAAACCTGCACTCTCATAACGCGACTGTACATCTACAGTCGAATCGCCAAATAATTGGCGCTGACCATCCAAATAGATTGATCCATAGGGGGGAGCCAATAGCTTATAAGGCCCAACAAAAAGCCGGGAATAATCAACTAAAAGATCTTCTGGCGATGTCTCGAAAGTTGTGAGTTTGCTTTCAAACTCGAATTGGATTTTTGACTTTTTCAAGGCAGCTATTAGAGAAGCTTTCTTTGTTAGCGTGGTTCTATCAGGTATTGAATAACAACCAGCCAGAAGTTGATAAATTTCTAAACGCACAGATTCGATTGGAAAAAATTCGTCGATGTTCATAAAGTTAGGGTAATTTCTACATGTAAAAAGGGGAGGTGATCTCCGAGAGCAGAATCCTCTCGGAGATCAAAACACTCATTTATGCTGTTTCAAGATCGAAGTACTTGTCTCCGATCGTGTACAGCAGGAAGAGAACAGCCAGCGCAAATACAAATACCAACCATTCCCAAACCGTGTATGATACGGTCGCAATTCCTGGAACACCTGTCAAACGTGGATCTCCAGGGATGCTCAAACCGCTCTCGACGAGCAAGAGCCCGCGCACAAAGAGTCCCGCGAGAACCAATCCAGCCGTAGCGAATTTTGCCCAGACCTTGTCTCGAAAGACAGGAACCAAAAGCAACAGGAACGGGAGCACTAAACCGAGCCAGAACTCCACCTGAAACAGCCAGGTACCAGACATATGTTTGAATGATGCGTATTCGGGGGAATTGGCATTCAATCCAACAAATGTTCTCCAGACAAATAGGATTAGAGCAAGACCCAACACAACTCTGAGTAAATTGCTAAAATCTTCTACGGGATCAATTTTCTTGATGAGATTAGACAGAATGATCACTGCCAGGCCGCTAAGCAAGGCATTCAACAAGAAATAAACTGGCATAAACTCTCCGAAGAAAGAGGGGCGTGCTTCGATTGATCCGAAAACGACACCCAGTGTTGAGCTTGCAGCGATTGCGACAAGAAAAGCGAGAACACTGAGCACTGTGTAAAATCGGCTAGTTAAATCGCTCACCTGCATTCTCCAGAATTTTACACCCAGCAAAATGACCTCGAGCACATATAGCGCTCCCATCCACCACATTGGAGATGCCATGTTTGGAGAAGTCAAGAAGTGAATCAGATTGGAGAGTGATCCGAGATCCAGCCCAAGGGATATGAAAGCGGCGATCAACGAGGCTATAGCCAGGTATATCGCCCGCTTGGCAACCAAATCGAATTGTTTGACGCCAAACACCGTTGGAATTGAGGCCACCAGCGTGAGTCCCGTGCTCGTCAGCGCAAAAAAGACATACGCTGCGATGGGCAGAGTCCAAACTAGAGTGTCATTGCCTCCATATATTCCAAGACCTTTGGTAAACACTTGGAAAGCAGTGACCAAGCCCGCGAGGATAGCAATGCCCAAGATTGACACCCAGACATAATATTTACGGGTTGCTTGCGTGTTCTCAGCCATTACACACCTCCTTTAGAAGCTACGTTGGTGCCGGGGGTAAACTCCCGAACGTAAAAGACTTTCGGTTCGGTTCCCAGATGTTCCCGCAGCCGGAAAGATCGGAACTTTGCAAGCAGTTTACTGACATCACTGTTGGGATCATCCAGATCGCCAAAAGCTCTGGCATTCGATGGACAAGATTCAACACAGTAAGGCAGTTGCCCATTTTCGAGGCGATGGTTGCAGAAGTTGCATTTTTCCACCACGCCGCGTGGGCGAACGCCTTCATAAGTTTCTTCTAGAGCTGGATTGTAGTAGGGAATTGATGTCCCTCCCACTTGTTGAACCATTTCTGCGGGAGCTGCAGTTACATCAGCAATTAATGCTTCCTGCTCCTGCCAACCCGCATGAGCATCTTCCCAATTGAAATTAATGACTCCATAAGGGCAGCCGGTCATGCAGTAGCGGCAGCCAATGCACTTATCAGGATCATGGTTCGTAACACCATCTTCAGTTTTGTGCATTGCACTGGTGGGACAACCTTTCACACAAGGTGCGTTTTCACAGTGATTGCACAAAGTTGTGATATATGTGTAGCGCACATCAGGGAATGTTCCTTCTGTCCAGGCAATTTTGCTGGACCAAGAGACTCCCTCAGAGAGATTGTTTTCATTCTTGCAAGCAAGAATGCAGCCGCCACATCCTGTACAGCGTTGTAGGTCTATAACCATTGCATATTTAGCCATCGTATACCTCCTAGACCTTTTCAACTTTCACCCGAGCGAAACCATAAAAAGCAGAGCTTCCACTCAGGCGATCATAGTCTGCGGGGAGCAGTTCGTTATTGTTACCACCGCGGGCCGATTTGCCGAATTCTTTCGATGCGACGCGGCCATATGCCCAGTGACCTTGGCCATAAGCTTTGGCAACCGTTCCAGGCCGGACACCCTCCCATAACTTGGCAGTACATTCGATCGTTCCAGTTGTCGAGACCAATTTGATCTTGTCGCCAGTCTCAATGCCAAATTTCTTTGCATCGATGGGGTTGAACTTAGCAACATCGTCCCAGGCTTCATCGCCGGGATCCAAATCACGTAGTTCCTGATACCATGTGCAGTTCGCCGAGCGACCTTCACGGTTCAAGCGAGATTTGTAATCCACGAAAGTTAAGGGGAATTCGTTCTCTTCACCATGCACCAAAGGTTCTTCGTAGTGGGGCACGAAGGCCATTTCGCCACGAGCTTGATAGTTACAGGTTTCGAGAATATCATCTACATCGGTCTCGTGTTTTTCAGCGTGGCCTTCCAAAGCTGCTTTGAGGGTTTCGCTGTAAAACTCGAACATGCCAGTAGCTGTCTTCATCTTTCCCCAGCGCTTTTTGAAGGGATATGGGGCAGAGTTCCAAACACCCGCCGCTTTGAATTCTTCCCAGCCGCTGAATTTATCTCCTGCCTGGTATTTGGCCGGATCCCACAATTTATGGGTGGCATGTTTCAGCGCATAGAGAGCAAACTCAGCCTCATTGGCAGGAGCAGCACCAGTTTCAGGATCAACATAAGTCTGGTAATGATCAAGCAAATTGGTAAAGCCGCGCTCGGCCAGTTTTCCTGCCAGCAAGTAAGGGATTTCAGTCTCATCTGTGTAGACATCCCAAACCGGTTCAATCACAGGCAGGTTCATAGTCACATGGCGATAACCATTGCCATGCGCTTTCACATAACCATATTTCTCAAACATGTGATGCGTTGACGGCAAGATGATATCTGAGAACCAGGAGAACTCGGAGGCATTGGTAGTGATGTGAACCAGAAAGGGGATCTTCGCCAAAGCTTCAAACCAACGTGCCGATTGGGGGGCCGAAAAAGCAAAGTTGTTCATGTAGCCAATGGCAACTTTGATCTCGTTGGGGTCTTCGTTGATAATGCCATCAGCGGCATTATTGGTGACCACACCACCACCCGATTTACCTTTGGTCAGGGTTGGGAACTCTTTCCGACCACGGTGATCGATCTTCTTGTGGCTCTTGCCTTCTTTGGCAATATCATCCATGAAGTCGTCAGAGCCGGGGAAAGACTGTGTATATTCTTTATTGGCCTTAAGCGTGCCGCCAACATTATCTACGGAACCAACCAAACCGTTGAGGGCATGAGCCGCCATCGATGCGTACGAGCCACGGGGCTGCATCACGGGTCCACCGCCCACCCAAGATATTGCATGGGGGGCAGCTGTAGCAAATGCTATTGCGACGCGGCGAATTTGTTCAGCTGAAAGGCCAGTTTTCGCTTCTGCCCACTCCGGTGTCTTATCCCTAAGTTCGATATTCCACCATTTGACCAATCCGCTGGTGTATTTCTCTTCGAAGGTGCCAGGATTGACCATTCCATTCGCAAAGAAGCGATTCTCGCCATCCACAAAATCACCTACGAACGGCTTGTACCACAATCCTTCAGTGAGAATTACATGCGCCATTGCAACTGCCAAAGCACCATCTTCACCAGGCTTGACCGGCAGCCACTCGTCAGATTTGGACGCAGTAGCGGAGAAGCGCGGATCAATGACAGCCGACTTGGCATTATCTAGCGCATCTCCCCAGGCACTCAGATAATAAGAAACCTGGCGATTGGCAGAAAGTGGATCTGCGCCCCAAAGCAAGATGTAATTCGTGTTTTCGATATCATACTGTCGGTATGTCCACTCGCCCTCAGTGTAATAGGGGCCAAATTTCTCTGCTTCAGCACAGATGGCGCTATGTGAGATATTATTAGGAGAACCGATGATCTTGGTCATGCGGTCATAAATGATATCCCGCATGTAAGAATATCGGCCACGCATCAACATGTACTTGTGCGTTTCGTTGTTGTCGCGCAGCTCCATGATTTTGTCGGCAACTGTTTCCAGCGCTTCATCCCACGTGATAGGCACAAATTGAGGGTCTTCATCACGACCCTTGTTAGGATTTGTGCGTTTCATGGGGGTTTTGAGCCGATCTGGGTCATAAACTTGCTGCAAACTTAAGTGCGCTTTTGGGCAACTGGCAATGCCATTGACCTTAGAATTGGAGTTACCGCGCACTTTGATCGCACGACCGTCTACTACATAAACTTGTTTCGAACACCACGAAGTGCAGCCCTGACATGTAGTGGGCAACCATTCACCCTTGGAATTAGTCTTTGCTGCCGCGGTTTTGGCGAAATCGAAAATGCTAAGCTTGGGAGTGCCAGCCAATGCAAAAGTTGCCCCGCCTGTTGCACTCATCAGTTTCAGGAACGAACGCCGAGAGATAGCTGAATGATCTTCAACATCTTTGACGTCGTCTCGAACCGCTTGGTTTTTCATCGATTTCTACCTCCTTTCAAATTAATTATCATTATGGATTTTCTATTTCTAGAAATTTGGAATGAAAATATCTGTATGAGTAAAAAACACCTCCTTTGAAAAATTGAGTGATTGCCAGATAATTCTAAATTTCACATACGCGGGTAATTCTATAATTTTTGAATGATTCTTGATGTCGGGAAAACCACCATTTTGACTACAAATCGTAGGGATTTTCCCGACATTAATCGAAATGAGTGGAAACCCGCACAAAGAGACGCGCTGAATCCTCCCTCGCAAAATCAACCAAGCTGCTATGCGAAGGCAAAGTTTGATCGAATATTCAAATTGGGAATATAGAGAAAATTAGAATTTCTAACTGAGCAATCCACGTTGCAATGCAAAACGAACGAGTGAGGCACGGGTTTTCAACCCTAGTTTTTCCATGCCCCTGGAGCGATAAGTATCGATGGTCTTTGGGCTTAAATTTAATTCTCCAGCAATCTCTGCGCCGGTGTGGCCCAGTGCAACTAAGCGCAAAACCTGCCGCTCTCGCTGACTCAGGTTTGTCCAGTCGTTTGCATTGGATTGCTTATTTGTGTGCGGGAATAAATCTTCAATGAAATGGTGTGTCATGGATGGATGAACATACCGTTCACCATGCATAACTGACCACATTGCGGATAGCAATTCACTGTCCGCAGCTTTTTTGAGCACATAGCCAGCTGCACCAGCACGCATCGCCTGCTGGAAATAATGCGGATCTTCATGCATGGTCAATATCAAAATTTTCGCACCTGGGGCTTTTCGTCTGAGAGAAGGAAGAGCGTCGAGACCGCTTAGGCCTGGCATAGTCAGATCAAGCAAGATCAGGTCAGGTTGTAATTCTTCAGCCATGGATAGCGTATCCAAACCACTCGCAGCTTCTCCAACCACTTCATAATCTTGATGTTGGGCTAACATGGCTATCAGGCCTGATCGCAGAACCGCATGATCATCAGCTAATAGGACACGATAGGGAGGCTGTTTCATGCTTTTACTCTATCGTTGGTTCCGATCGGAATTCGGAAAAACAGGCTGGTTCCTTTTTGGGGTGTGGATTCTATGGTCAACTTCCCACCAAGCAGTTCAGTTCGCTCCCGCATACCCAACAACCCCAATCGAGATCCGGATTTAGCCTTGGATTCATCAAACCCTTTGCCATCATCTTCAATAACGGTAATCACATCGTTGGTGCGGCGTTCGACCAACACACTGACTGAAGTAGCTTCTGCGTGCCGAGCTACATTTGTCAGGCTTTCTTGGACAATTCGATAAACAGCGGTCTCAACATATTCAGGCAGACGGCTGTCGGCAGTATGAATAACACAATCAACATTAATATCGTGTTGGGACTGCCAATTTGCCAGATATCTCTCTAATGCGGCTGTCAACCCCAGATCATCAAGTGCTGCGGGCCTTAATTGTATCGCCATTTCACGTACTTCTTCTAAAGTTTGGTTCAACACATGACGCAAGTTTACAACATGGTGGTGGGTTTCCGGGCGATCGCAGATCGTTTCAAGAGCTCGCAGCCCCACTTTGAGGGAAGTCAAACTTTGAGATGTGCTGTCGTGCAATTCTCGAGCAATACGCCTGCGCTCATCCTCTTGGGCAGTGATCATGCCTTCAATAAGCTGCCGACGCAGTTTTTCACGCTCTGCACGTATTTCATCTATGCGGCCCAGTTCCATAGTCATCTGATTAAATGCTTCGGCCAAATCGCCGATCTCGTCGTTGGCCCAGCGCTGCACCCGCACTGAGAAATCGCCACCGCCAACGGTGAGCGTGGCATCTACTAACTCTAGAATTGGACGGGTCAAGATCCAGGTCAGTAGAGTGGCTGCTAACAGGCTGACCCCAAGCACCCCTAAAACTGTCAAGCCTAATTGGGTAGTCAGCTTTGCGAGGGTTTCCTGCATACTTTGGCTGGAGATGCCCACGCGCGCAGTACCAGCCCTTCCGTCAAATATGGATTCTGCCACATCCCAGACAATGCCTTCATTGGTTTCTAGTGCAAGCAGACTGTGATGCTCGTCCTTCGTAAGCGGGTTGATATCCAACAGCTCAATGGGGAATCCCTCACCGAAGGTATGTGCCAAAACATAACCTTCCGGGTCAAGCACAAATGCGTAACGCACATCGCTGAAACTGTTTTCAACCTCTTCCAATAGTTGATGCAAAGCATACAAATCGTTAACCAAAATCAGATCTGTAGAGCTGGATGCCAGATCTTGAGCAATGGATATGCCTTGTTCTTGTGATTTCTGTTCTAGAACCTCTTGCAATGCCAACCGAGTTTGTAAAGCAAATCCTATACTTAGCAGCAAGGTGCTACCTAGTACGATCCCAAAGATCTTTGTTCGAATACTAACAGCTCCCAAAATCTCCCATATTTTTATCGAGAAAGACTGGAATTTCTGAGGATTCATGGCAAATCCAATTCGCTGGCAACGGAGGTTTTTATCTCTTCGACTGTATCGTAGAGTTCTTCCGATACAAATATAAATCGTTCTATATCCAATACCTGCAATGCAGTAGCTCCTTCGCTATTTTGATGCATACTCAAAAATATTTCTTCTAACTCGACCCGTTGCTGTGGTCGTATATTGGGGCTGACGACAACTGGCGGGATTCCAAATGGAGGCGATGTGTGAATTATTTTGAGCTTGCTACCAAGGTCTGGATCCCGGACTAAAGCGAAATCCAATACCAACGAATCAACAGCAGCACCATCCGCAAGACCGTCTGCAATTGCATTAATAGCATCATCGTGGCTATAAGTAAAAAATGTTCTTTGGAAAAAATCTGTGGGTGATTCACCAATATTTTGAAGCATGTAGGTGGGATACATTCGGCCCGTAAATGACATTGGATCTGTGAAGGCGAAAACTTTCCCCCTCAGATCGGCAATAGATTCAGCACCACTCCCCACTGGAACGATTAGTTGTGACCGGT
>JACKQG010006541.1_pt1 | contig 12207 bp, 4 predicted proteins | sample 8237621 | NCBI WGS metagenome assembly JACKQG01 (sample SAMN15677084, study PRJNA649215) | marine metagenome | biome: marine; feature: Black Sea; material: saline water; isolation source: suspended particulate matter (SPM) from the Black Sea western gyre | collected 2013-06-09/2013-06-10 | depth...
AAAAGAGGTGCAGATCATCGCCCTGCTGTTCCTTAACAGGCACGTATGTGACGAATTTGCGTTTGCCTTCCAAGTCGAACGGCAGCGATCTCATATACACGTACCTGCCATCGCTCGATAATATATCAGGCAGCGCCACGGGCATGTTAAGACCCTGGATGTGAACCTGAAGATTTTCCTGCGTCATGGGGTCCTTATCATCGAGAATTGTCTCAGAGAGCTTCCTTCCCGTTTTAGGATCGAGACGCAGCAACCTTAGTCCGCCATCAAGGAACATCGAGCGGCCGGCAACGCAGTAGAGAACATCATTCTGCACTAACACACTGCCGTAAACCGGCCATACCGACTCGAGCTGATCGAAAGACATCATTCGCTTGTCTTCAGGTGCAGCACGATATCGCCACACGAGTTTGCCATCGCTTGCCTTCAGGCAGTTAATTTGGCCATCAGCAGATCCAAACAGCACACGACCCTGCCATATCGTCGGAGGTGAGTCAATACGACCGCTGGCCTTTAAGTTCCAAACCTGCTCACCTGTGATGACGTCAAGTGCATACACACTATGGTCATCGACAGAGGCAATGAACAACTTCCCATCCGCGACGACCGGCGCGCTGAGCTTGCCGCCCAGTTTGCTGCTCCATGTGCGCTTCAGATCCGTCGGCTGGACTGTTGTTTTTACAGCCCCGCTGCGCTCGGTATCATGTCGGAATGTCGGCCAATCCTCCGATTTTAAATATGATATCAGAGATGTCAGCGGTGCGCCGTAGGCGGGTCTACGCGTGAGCCGTTCTATTTCCGGCACCTCGCGACGCGGCTGCGCTGTTGTTGAGGGTGGTGCTACGGCGGAGAAACCGTAGAGCTTTGCCTCGATGTAACATGCGCATGGGTGTTGCGGTGCGTAAATCAGCCCATTGCAAGGCATAATGCCGTAATGGCAGGCACCCCGAATCCAGTGGTGACATGTCCAGTGTTTAGCAGCGTGGTCTATAAATTCAATGCCGGTTTGCGAGAACAGAAGGTACTTGTCAGTCGCTTTGGCCCGGTAACAGCGGTGGTGGAACCAGTGCGTCTCCACATCAGGGGCAAACTCGCTCTTCACTTCGCCTGTGTACAGGTCATGACCGGTCATAGTGCCCGAGCCGGAACCTTGAGCCACGGCACCATTCCATACCAGTCCCCCGGCAACGATGATGTCGTCCGGCGTACCCATATGTCCACATGGATGGTGCGGCACATGCCACAGCATCCTGCCGTCTTTAACCGATAGAGCAAACATTGTAGTAGTACGATCCCTGGGTCTGTCGATGTTGACCTGCCCGCTGTACAGAACCACGTCGTTGTACAGTACCAGAGTGGTGCCACCAGAGCTACGCATAGCCTCTTTCTTCGGCAGTGGCTCCGATGCCCACATTGACTGTCCCGTACGCCGGTCAAGGCACCTAATATTTTCGCCATTATGGAAAACGACGCACTGGTCATTGGCAGCTAACGACAGCGAGAGCAGCTCTGATTTCTCCTTCCAGAGCACCTTACCCGAGTCAACATCAACCGCCATGATCGTTCGTGGCGCCTGTGTCCATAGTGAATTCGTGACGTCATTGTTCATTTCGGTCAGCGTAGTGTAGCGTTTTCCCGGATCGCTCCGCAGAGGCTGGCCTTCCTTAGCGACTGAAAGAATCAGTAAGTCATCGAAGCAGAGGATTTCCTCTGTCGCCTTTGTACCTTCGTAGGTGCGGATTGTCTTGCCTGTGGCTGCGTCCAGCGCAGACAGCGGTGCATCGATGCCCAGTGTAATGTAAACTCGGTCACCCACTGCCACCAAACGGCGAGCCAGGAGCTGTGGACCACTCTTGAGTCGCCAAAGATGCGGATGCCAGAGTTCAATCTTCCGTTTCCAAAGCAGCTTACCATTGAACGCATCGCGTGCAATCAGTCGCCACTTCGGGGGGAGTAAGAATGGATGCCCGAGTGGCTTCATCAAAGATGTAGAAGAGACGCCCATTCGCAGAGACGACCGCGCTGACGCTCGACATGTGGTCGTGCTGCCGCGAGTAACGCGGCCCGGCCACCCACTGGTAACGGCTTGGTGGTTCAATTACGCTGTCATGGGCAACGGCATTGTTACTGGGATCGTGCAGGTAGTGCGTCCACTCATCGATCTCCTGCGGCCAGGACTTCACCATCTTTGTCCATTTGCCATCTTTCTTAGTATATGCCACACCATTAGGACACAGCACGCGCATAACTTCGGCGTCCGATACATCACCGAGATTCTCGGAGACGACAAGATTGACTGAGTTGTCGATATAAGGCAGACGGTCGCCAGACCATAGCTCAACGAAGATATTTCCGTATTGCCCAAGCTCCTGAATGTGCTTGCGGGCAGCGGCGACATTTTCCAAGTTACGGTCAAGACCGTGGACGATATAGCTGTCATTGGCTCGCAGCGCGGAAGTGAGCCTCCCTTGACCACAACCTATATGGATTATCAGGCCGCCCTTGACACCGGTCTCATCCAAGATATGCCTGGCTTGATCCATGCCTGCCCGGCCGGGAACCGCCGACAAAACTACTGCCAACACAATGGCCGTAAAAAGCCAACTGTTTCTTGTGCGGCAAGTACACATAACAACCTGCTTCAATCTTTAATTACCAATTCATGTCCCAAATATGCTCTTATGTATTTTGATTATATAATACCATAACAACCCAATTTGAACTATGCATTTTTCAATGTCGTGCCTCCGGGCCCAACAAAAAACACATAGTACTCAAAGAGCATAGTACAGAATTTTTATATTTAGTAAGAATTCCTTTATTTGTTAAAGCCGTTTTTATTGGAGGAATTCGATTGACGGCGCGAGTTTCCAGGTTTTACCACTGTCCGGCGACATCAAGAGCGAACGGCGGTTCCCACGGTGATCCGTACGATAGAACCAAAACGTTGACCAATAGTCATAAGAAAGAAATAATGCGCCCTTCCTGTCAATGGTCAGCCGATGGTAGAAAATACTGTACTCTGAGAACGGGGCGACAACCAGTGTCAAGGCATCGGACCATTTCTTTCCCGACAGCTTACTCATATAGGCCAGGTTAGCATAATAGCCTGCGGGGTAATACTTATTGTCGTCCAGCCAAAGTCGAAATACCAGATGCAGAGCGTTATCAGGGCCGCAGACCATGCCGACATAGGTTTGGCGAAGGCCGGGTCTGACATCTTCGGCTTCTGTCCAGCCGCCGCTTGCATTGTTGGACGACACTGACCGAACATATTTGAAGGTGCGGCCGTGAGTGCCGATCAGCACGTGGAGATAGCCATAACTATCCATGGTTATACACGGCGAATTATGTACATCATTCGCCGGGGGACCATACCCGACAAGAGCAGGCGATCCAAGTTCTCCCGTTGAGCGGCTATATGTTGCCACGTAAGTAGGTACACCCGGTGCTTTCTCCTGGGGGGATGTCGCTTCACCCCAGGCAATATGGACCTTATCTCCCCGCGATACGATTGTGGAGGGTATTCCCGAATGAGCGGAAAGACCGATGCACTCTTTCGAAACAGCTATAGGATCGCCCATAACGATTGAGCCGTCAGATTCCTTGGCCGGCAGTATCAGGTCAAGGTCATTAATGCGGCGCCATATTAATTTCGGATCTTTCGCCGTCTCACGGAAACGCACCAGAGTAGGTGGTCCGCTTATTATATTGTGCCCGGAAAACTGCTCGATATCGAAACCGCCCGAACCTGGAACAGGCCATGCGGTGAAAGTCGCACCATGATCACCGGAGCGGAGAAGGCAGGTCGATCCATTATCCCGTGCCAACAAATAAACATCGTTATCCCGGTCGAAGGCAATTTTAGTACCTACAGGTCTGATTGGGACTGTCCCGTTAGTATCGGCGCGATGCGTAATGGTGGTTTTCATCCAGGCATTATCTCGCAGCAAAAACACACCATCGTTCGAAATAATAAAAGGCCGGTTTTCCATATCGAAATAGACCTGATTATCAAGAGGGTACTCAGGCAGATACCCGAACTGCTCATTTTCGTGTCGGTATGGTTCAAGCTGTATAGGTACTTTTACGGGCGACTTCGCCGGAGCGGTTCCACGGTGCAGTGTCACCGAGGACCATGTTGAAAATCCGGTTTCATCGAGAACAGATGCCCGGACATAACACCTCCACTCGGTACCCTTCGATGGTACTTTATATTTAAGCGGTATCTGCGCAGAGGAATTCGCTTCGAGTATAACTTCGGTTTTCGGCAATTCAGCCGACCAAACAGCATTTTCATCAAACTCCAACGACAGTCTCACACGCTTCGATATCGGGCTGTTATTATGTACAGTAAAGTTGACCGTACCCTCACTGCCGAGGTCGTCATAAACCTTCCTGCTGTATGGAGTCAGCAGCCACCGATTGTCATGAAAGGCAAACCATGAAGATAAATCCGGCGTCCACAAAGAAAGATTTTCCCAGAGATGATCTTTTTCCCAGCGAGTTACACCATCAATATTGATTACGGCCTGAGCGTCGCTCAAATGTAATCGCCACAACTTCCATTGGCGTAAATTGTCGCCGGGAAAATCATGCCGGGCTATTCCATCTGGTGAAACGTCGAGAGTAATTATTTTTTCTCCGTCTCCGTCGCAAACGAGTAACTTTTTTACACTTTTTGACAAACCGCTCACTTCCACAGAAAAGGGATTGATACCCGGCATAAATCCAACATCGCCCTGCTGGCCGGCATTTCGTAAAACAATAGGTTCCTCATGGCGTGCATCCTTGTGCCCTCGCGACGTCTCAACCAAATATTTCCGGCAGTTGCTCCTGAATCCCCATGAAATATTTTCACCATAGCGATCTTCCGTAACAGTAATGTTCAATCCATATACACCGGGCCGCTCAACCCTCGTACGTAGTAATACGCGTTGTACAGGTCCAGGGCCGCTTCCGGTGGGCTGCCTGTCATCACCAATCCATGCCTCATCGACTACACTGCGATCCGGGGCTAAAAGGAGAGCATGCAAATGGGTCTTATTTCGGCGTATGTTGAGATCCTGTTTTTCCACCTCGACCCACAATTCACCCGTTGAAGCGTAAAAATAAACTCCCCCACATCCACCGAGTCGCATAGTCATTTGGCGTTGTTCTTTTCCGTATATTCCGGAGCACGACATAGCAACCCAAAGAAGTGAAGCGAACAATATAGTTGAGATATATTTCCGTAGTCTGAATGGGCAGGAAGATTCAATGTATTTTGTCATAGACGGATTCTTTTTCATTGAGACCTCCAAATCAAAACTGCTAAAACATAGCGAACATAAACGTCGGGCCGAATAGCTTAGCCCCCTTCAATCCTGAGATAGATTGCGAATCAGCGTGTATTCAATTTAATGGCAAAAAGCCTTCTCTGTGTTGGAAGATAGAATACGCCATCGTGAACGACCGGGGTTATAGCTACAGATTTAAGTTGAGAACGGGAGATGACCTCTTTTTTTCGACCGGCTTTGAGCACCCATAATACACTTTCTTCGGTGCTGATATAGACCTTGCCATCGACAACGACTGGTGAAGCACACCAGACACCGCCTTCAAGTTCATGCTGCCAGTAGTGATGTCCTGTTTCGGCATTGAAACAATGAAGCCGCCCTGTTAAATCGGGTGCATACAATAATCCATCATGAATCTCTAACGTCAAAATACTACGATCTACCCTGCGGCTATCCCAGATTTTCCGACCTGTCGCAGCGTCGATACAGGACAGCATACCTTGCCCCTTCCCATGGACAGGGCTTTGCCCGATAGTCGCATAGATTCGACCCTTATCAACGATAGGCGTTGCAATAATCTCGCTGGGCCCATCGGGGCTTTTATTGCTATGCTTTGCATAAGGTATATCCCGGCCATTTCTGTGACGATAGTCTGCCGGGTTGCAGTCATACTGCCAGATTTTCTTCAGCGTCTGTGTTTTGTCATCAGCATTTGAAGGTGTATAAGGCTCGAAAGCATACAGCACACCATCTCCGCCTCCGAAGAGAATTATTGCCTGTCCATTTACCTGAGTAGCTACCGGTGAGGACCAGTGGCCGTGGAACATTCGCCTGCCGATCAGTTCGCCGTCTGTTGCTACAAGTCGGCCGGTATATTTGTCGAGTACTATCAGGCTCGGAGCAAGTGGGTTGGCAACGAACTTGTGCTTGTCATCCTGGCCGTTGGAAGATGAGGCATACAGGAAATCTCCGTAGATCAGCGGGGAATTGCCGCAGACATCGTGCGGTACAGCGTCAATTTCCGTAATCATATTAAATTGCCAGATGATGTCACCATCGGCTTGAGTGAGTTGATAAGATGAATCCTTCAACAGACCCATATATTCGATTTCTTTTTGGAATGGCCCGTTATTGCCATCTGCCTGACCATTGCGATCCAGGCAGAGAATGTCGCCTCGAGGGCCTACGATATACAACCGGTTGCCCTCAAGCGCCGGGCTCGAACACACGCCACACTTCCACTGATTGAAATGGTATGGCGCCTTCGTGCCTTCCATGTAGCGAGGAATAGGCATTTGCCAGATCATTTCACCAGTGGCCTGGTCGAGAGTCATAAGGATTCCACCGCCGGTCCTTTTTACAGCGGGGTGTTTGAGTGCTATATCATTGGTGCCGATGTATATTCGGCCTCTATCAATTTTCGGAATTGTGTATTGATGAGTGCCGAGTCGGATTTCCCACAACAAATCCTCGCTGCGAAATATATCCGGTAAAGCGGACTGCTCTTCGGCAGCATCGCACAATGTTCCAATAAGAGTAAGAAGCAACAATTCTGAGAGCAGTACCAGGTAGGTAATCCTCTGAGCTTTATGTTTATAGCAGACTGCTTTCCGGTTAGTTGCAATATCCGTCATTGAGAGCCCTTTCAATCAACCTGATATTTGCATTTAGCTATGCGAATGCACGGGAGCCAAATCCGATTCATTTTAGCTGACATTTCCCTACGAGTCAACCTTACGTTGATGTTGGTATAATCCTGCTTAACAAGATAAAGATAAACATGAACATGTTCCTTATATCTGAAAACAATTTCTGCCAGGTTTGCGAGCTTGATTTCACTACTGATGCTCGATTACAATTACCGAGATGATGTCGTCGGGAGCTTTGCGTGGAACATGAATTACCAGTGCATTGCGCAGCTTTTCGGTCATTAGCGAAGCTTGACTGGGATCAGCAAGTAAATAGACACGCCGAGCGTTCAGCTCTCCGGCAGGAACCTGGAGAGTGCCATTCTCAGGCCATTGAAACACATGTAAATAGAGTTTACCAGCCTTCCTGGTGTACCTGCCCCAAGATGGCCGTTCGAAGGGACTGGCCGTCGTACCGTAAATAGCTTCACTATTTACAGCCATCCATTGACCGATGGTTTGCATGGACTCTATGCTTTCCTGAGGGATAGAGCCATCGCCTTTGGGACCGATATTTAACAAGTAGTTGCCGCCCTTCGAAACAATATCAACAAGATTGCGGATTAATATTTCAGGAGATTTCCATGCATGGTCATGCTCAGAGTATCCCCATGTCGTGTTCATCGTCATACAAACTTCCCAGTCAACGCCGGGAATTCCGGTGGAAGGAATAGTCTGTTCGGGCGTGGTAAAATCGCCTTGCTCCGGCTTCCAGGTTCTAAGGCGATCTACAGAATCATCTTTTTCGATGTGAGGGATATGATATAGGCGATTGTTCGAGATAATGGCCGGCTGGAGACTACGTGCCATAGCCATGAGCTCGTTAGCACGCCAAAATGAACCCTCGTTGCCCTTTTTCGAATAGTCCCACCAGATGACATCGATTGGGCCGTAGTTCGAAAAAATCTCGCGCGCCTGATGGTGGAGATAATCTACATACACATCATGATTGCGGGGGCCGTTCGGGGATGGCTTGCCCTTTAGCGAATGAGGTAGCTGGTCGGCTTTGAGATAGTCGTACTGGGGATGGTGCCAGTCTATTACAGAGTGATAGAAGCCAACCTTCAGACCCTCTTTACGAACAGCGTCCACAATCTCCCGGCAGAGGTCACGACCTATGAGGTCATAGGCATCGTAGGTGGTGTATTTGGAGTTGAACAGACAAAAGCCGTCATGGTGTTTGGTAGTGAAGACCACGTATCTACATCCGGCTTCATGGGCGAGTCTCGCCCAATCGTCGGCAAAATCCTTCTTGGGATGAAAGAGCGGAACCGCCTCGTGAGCATATTCCCAAGTGTCCGCACGGACGCGTTGCTGGATCCATTCCATACCGCCCCGCTCGCCGACAGAGTTGCCCTTCCATGTTCCGGCCAGGCCGGAGTATAGCCCCCAGTGAACGAACATGCCGAAGCGGCCCTCTCGCCACCACTGCATTCGTGCGTCCCGGTCTTCTTCTGTTTCTGTCTCACTACGAGGGTCGTTCATGCGAGAAACCTTTTCTTTGGCACTCGCCGAAGATATTTGTATCACGAACAAGGCGGTCGCTAAACTGACTGAAAGGGTAAACTTTGCTCTTCTCATACACTTCTTCTTTTTCAATTCGCTCATCAACTGTTCACAGGGTGAGTCATAAGATTAATCTTTGATAAGAATTCCATTGCCTATAGAATTCTACTAAAAAAGGCCTTATTTTCCCTGTGAACCTTTGTTTTTTTATCCTAAGTTGTTGATTTTATTTGTTTTGGAAAAACTTACCAACTATCCCCGGTGCGACTCGAACGCACAACCTCTGGCTCCGGAGGCCAACGCTCTATCCAATTGAGCTACGGGGACCTGAACTATATAATTATAATGCCTGTAAATACTTACCGCAATTCTTATTTCAAACATTGTATTAAATTTCCCTTAAAGCTATCCATACGTCATTTTTACGTCACTTTTTCTCAACCAATTTTTCTATTCAACCAAATCTCCATAATTTTAGCAGCTTTGGCCCGATGATAATCATCAACTTGGTTGTAGTATTGCATAGTTGTTTTCAAAACTGAATGTTCCGCTAATTCCTTTGTGGTATTAGGCGGTAAATAATCAACCCAGGTCTGAATACAACTCTTGCGGAGTGTGAAGGACCAGCTGTCTTATGGGGCAGGGAATCAGATTAACTATTCAGATTATGGCTGAAAGCCGGTTACTCCAGCCCATCGAAATCCTCGAAAATATTAGCAATAGGAGTGCATCTGCCTTTAATGAAAGGCCCTGTCGATTCGACCATCGGAAGTGATGATGGCCCTTCGTTATATTTTCCCTGCCGTTATATTACCTGCCGCTTGCTTTGCGTACTCTGGCGTCCCTTACTGTCAATATCACCAGCACTATAATGAATCCAATATAGGGCAAGAGAAATTCGACGATATTACCTTCACCTCCGGCCGACACTGAACAGCCTCCACCACCACCGCCGCCGCCGCCCGCAGCAACGGATGCACCGCCACCGACACCGAATGCAGTAAAATGGGTCGTATTAAATCGAATTATATGGACACCAGAGGGCAAGCTGGGATCTTGCAAGTCGGTCACATGCTGGACATTAGTAATGCCTTCCCGGCTCCAGGGTGATGCCGGCGGCAAAATGCTTGGATCGTAAAAATAAACTCTATATTCCGAATGACCGGGACAGTCCACGGCCTTGTGCGGAATGGTTATGGTAACCGGTTTAAGGAATTCCAGTCCGCTCGGGCTGAATTCGTAAAATACACCAAAAGCACCGACAGGAGGGTCCGGTGGATTATTCAATTTGGCAATTTTAATCTGAGTACTTACAGGAAGCGCTCCTCCGGGAATCTCGATTGTAACATCGTCTGCGTCGTCAATATTATCCGAGTTTTCATTGATTTGCACTATCTGTACAGTTGGGAATAAGGCATTTACAGTTGTTGACCTCAGAATGCTCCCTGTTGAGGTTATGGTTGTACCATAGATATCGTTATTTCCTTCTCTATTGTCCACCCAGACTATAAACGGATTACCATCTATATCTGTGCCAATGACCGGTGATGTCTGTGCAAATGTTCCAATATCATCATTGACAAGGATATTGGTCCCGAAGCCTGAGTCGCCCTTCATTGTGTAATAAATATCCGTATCTGCATTACTCGATACGTTGCGGGAATCTTGCCAGCACGCATACACCTTTGTGTCATTGACCGCAATAGACATGGATGGGGAACTTTGGAATGTTTCGGGCTCATCAACAATAGAGGTACCATCAGCAATCGGAAGGTTGCTGCCGTCTTTACCGTAGAAGATATCGTCATAACCGTTGTAGTCGTCAACCCACAATAGATGTATATCTCCAATGGAGGTCGCGCCAACAGGACTCCATTGATTACTGTTAGTTTCAACAAGCGGATTAGTACTCCATGAAGAAGTGAATTTGGCTGCATAGATATCCGTGCTTGCATTTCTTGCATCGGTCCAGAATATATATGCAGTGTCGTCAGACAAATCTATGCTAATGGACGGTTCGGTCTGGTTATTTGCTGCCGATGCTATGAGCGTAGAAGTCCACGTAGCTGCATTAGAAGAAGTTGCTGCCCAAATATCTTTATCGCTGTCTCCTTTACTATTATCCTCCCAGGCAATATATGCTTTACCGTTTCCATCAATCCCAATTGCCGGCGTTGTTTGATTGCTCTTATTATGAGGATCGTCACTGTTGACCTTGACAGGATTGGACCAGTCCGTTCCATTTATTGAGGTAGAGACATATATGTCCCATAGACCATTCGGGTCATCACCTTGCCAGGCCACATATATCTCATCACCGTCAATCGCAATAGCGGGTTTGCGCTGGTCGTTCGGGTCGCTAAACACAAGCTGACTCGATTCGAAGGCGCTTCCGCCTTTCGGCAGCTTGCCGATATAAATGTCGGAATCGCCGGTAATGACAGTATGCTCCCAGACAACCCATATATTACCTGAAGAATCTATCGCACTGTCCGGATGGTTCTGTGCAAATGTGCCGGTATCTGTGTTCACCTTGATGTTCCTCCCGAACGTTTGCATCAGAGTAAAGAAAGAATAGGTGTCCGTTATTTCGTAACCGAGCTTATCTGTCGCATTTACCACAACATCTACCTCTTGCTCGTAATCAAATAAATCAGATGCCTGAAAAACAAACATATAGTCCGTTTCTGTACCGGTACGCCTGCATATACCTTTGACTGCCTGCTCCGGGTGTAAAAAGCTGGAGTTATAGACACCTGGAGAAGTCTCATTGGCGCCATCGTAAATAAGGTCGCCTTCAACGTAAATCGTAACTGTTCCACCATCGTATTCCACGCCGGAGCCGGCATCAGTGATATGTAACTGAATGATCGTATCTCTCGGGACCTGAATCGAATTCTTTTCGGGTATATGACCCGTGGTTTCCGGAGGGCTCCCTTCCTCATTATCGTCAATAGTCACAGTCGCGCTGAACAAATCCGGGTCAATAATGTATGAGGGGTCTGTAATAAGCGTTAGTGTCACTGTCTCGTCAGCCTCTTCAACAGTGTCGTCATTTATAATTACAGAAACAGCTGCCGCAGTTGCCCCAGGTGGAATATCTACGAAACCAGACAGAGTCATATAATCAGCCCCTGAGGTCGCAGTGCTGCCGTCAGTTTTATAATAGACCCTTAGAGCATCGATGGTACTTCCCGTTCTGCTTACGGTAAAGACACCGTTAAATCCGGGCTCCGCCGCGAGAGGAGTCGTTGCCGAAATGGACACTGTTGGTATCACATTCTTTATTGTTATATCAAGAGTATCAGTCTTATCTCCAAAAGCGGCCTTTATCTGGCAGGGTTCATCCGACGAAACTGACGACGTTGTCAGAAAGCCGCCGGAATTGATCGATGCAAAGGATGAGTTCTCGCTCCATGTGGCACTGTCGGTTATATCACTGCTGCTGGGAATGTTGTTGTTAATAAAGTGAGCTGTGCAGGTGTATTGGGTTCCCGAATCCTCATTAACCTGAGCTGGACCGCTGACTGTGATATGGTCCAGGCCGGAGGGGCCATAATGAATTGTAAGTACGGAAGAGATTATTTTTATGGCCTTGCCGCTCGGTATAAATAGGCTTATCGTTGCCGAACCATCTGCCAGAAAAGACAGAACATTGACGGGGGTGGAAAGGTCAATGTTGGTGATGGTATCGCCACCAGTGTTATAGTCCTGAGTTAAATTTGTCAAATAAA
>JACKQG010006542.1_pt1 | contig 12204 bp, 8 predicted proteins | sample 8237621 | NCBI WGS metagenome assembly JACKQG01 (sample SAMN15677084, study PRJNA649215) | marine metagenome | biome: marine; feature: Black Sea; material: saline water; isolation source: suspended particulate matter (SPM) from the Black Sea western gyre | collected 2013-06-09/2013-06-10 | depth...
CGAGGCGTATTCGCCCACGGAGCGAGGAACCGCGCCCAAGCATTGGCGGCCGCTGAAGGAACGATCAAGGCCAAGCCAACCGCGACCGCAATGGACGCCACAGCGAGCCAGGCCCACGTGCGGTATCGCGAATTGGGCGTAGCATCGCAGAGGTCGCGTTTCTGGGCATCGACGGCAACTTGTCGGATCGCAGCTTCACAAAGCGTGCGCGATCGCGCCTGTTCGCTTTCACTGTGTGCCAGTTCGATGACACCCAATAGCTGATCGCCGAGGTGAGGGAGTTTACCGCTGAGCAATCGGGCCAGTTGCTCCAGATGGCGGCGACGCCAAATCCAACGATGCAGGTAATACGGTACGATCGCGCACCCACACAACGCTCCCAGAAAAGCGTCCATACGCAGCCACCACGGCGTATCCCAGAGCCGATCCACCGCGAAGACACAAAGAAATGCGACGACCACCGCGAAGACGGCTATGCATGCCGCTTCGGCCATCTTGATCGTCCACACACGGCGGCGAAACCCGAGCAACTGCGCTTCGAGAGTTGTCGGCAGACGCAACAAATCCTGTCGTTGTGCGATGCTCATTTCTGTGATCCTGGTTTTGTGCGCACTATGGTGGGATTACTGCTGTCGTCGAACACACCTACCATCATATCAGTCCGATCACCTTTCGGCCTACCCAAAACACGCCGAGTAAGGTAACTAATAGGCCGGCCATGGCCGGATGACTCCATACTTGCACTCGGCGTACCGACGCGGGCGGATCAGGCAAACTGGCCAGTGAAGACACGACTTCGTCCAGTTTGTTGGCCTCGATCACCTTGCCTCGCGTCACCCGAGCGATCTCTTCGAGGACCTCGGGCCGCGCCGGACGGCCGACCCTTTCCGTAGCAATGCCCTGTACAAAGAAAGACGCTTCTAAGGTCGCGCCGGTTTGCTTGCATGCGAGCACAACTTGGTGTTTGCCGGGCTCTTTGGCCACGAACCGCGCCGAAAACGCTCCCCATTGGTCGCCAGACGACATAAAACCTATTGTCTGAGCCTTCCCCGAAGGAGCCGTGATCCGCGCCGTGACATCGCCATTGTGCAGCGGTTCGCCGCTGCGGTCCATCACATTAGCGCTGAGCGTCAACGTGCGGTCGATCTGTGGCTGGTCCGGCGAATAATACAGTCGCATCGTCTCGCCCTTGGCCATGTTACGTTGGTACGCCATCCAACGCACGACCTGACCCCAGAAGCGATAATGGTACTTGTCCTCGACGCCCTTACGCCAACGCCACGCGCCATCGGTTCCCATGAACAGCACTTTGCCGGCTCCGTACGTGCGTGTCGCAAGTAACGGCAAGCGGCCGAACTTGTTCTCGATAGACTTGTGGACGGCCAGCACTTCGCTGCCCGGTCGAGCCCGCTCGACCGGCGCGTACCACTGAAAACCTGGCAATCCTTCCCAAACTTCGACGTTTTCTTCCTCCGTATCCGCCAGCTTTGTCAGCAGGCTGCGGCGTCCGAGTTCCGTAAGCTCGAAGTGGCACGGCGTGCGCGATCCCCAACCGCTCAGTTGCAGTTCATCCAGCGCGACGGGATAGAGTTCGTCCAAATCGGTATCCAGTAACGAGAACTGCCGACCCTGCAAACCGGGCATCAACACAATTCCGCTGGCTTGGTGCTCGACCAGACCTTTCAGCCACTCGCATTGCTCGTCCGTCAGTTGACCGTCACCAAGCCCCACGTCGCCCAGGAAGACGACATCGAACTTCGACAGTTCGTCCAAGCCGCTTGGGAACTGTTTGATGTAGTCCTTACTGCCGCCACCGACTTTGCTGAGTCCCGGATGGAACAGCAAACACGACACATCGACGCCCGGGTCGCGTGACAACGCATTGCGGAGATACCGATACTCCCATCGTGGATACGATTCGACGACCAGTACGCGAAGCTTCTCTTCCCGAATGGAAATCGGGGCCGTCAAGCGGTTATTGTCCGTCAACGTTTCGTCGCTGTGCGTTGAAACTTCCAGCGTCAAAGTCAGATCGCCAACCTCTTTCGGCTTCCATACGATCCAGTCGTTGGTGCGTCCCATCGCAGCGATGCGGATGTCTTTCGGCACTTCGTCTCCATCCGATGTGCGCAGTACGACGTTTGCCACATAGTCACGCGGGAGTGAGCTTTCGATCGTAAACGGAACTCTCACGGACTTACCAGCGACTCCAAACGTCGGTGCGTCCAGACTGAGTAATTCCACGTCCGGCAATCGAGTGGATTTGCCTATCGGCACGGCGAACACAGGCACGCCTTTTAGCCGCAGAAGCGTCGCGGCCTGAACGGGCGGCAAGCCTTCGTTCCAATCGCCATCGGAAACGAGCACGGCACCGACCAGGTTCTTGTGCTTACCTGGGGCTTTGGCCAGCGGTTCGTGCAGATTGCTGCCGCCTCCGCCCTCCGTCGCCGAAAACGGCTGAATCACTACGTCGACTCGCTCGTCGAGCTCATTCCAAAACGACGCCTCGGTCAACGCCGCGATTGCCTCGCGCCGCGACACCAGCGCGGTGGCCGACGGATCGCCCGACATTGCGTCTTGCGTCTCCATACTGGGCGACGCATCCCACAACACGGCCACCGACGGCTTTTCTTCGGGCCGGAACTCCTGGATGAACTCGGGCTGATTGAGCATCAGTGCCGCTAGAATGACCAGTGTCAATCGCAACAGTTCCAGCAACCCCAGCGATTTGCGATAGCCGCTGCGCCGCCAAGCGACGAAGCATAATACGGCCGTGACCAACACCAGGACCACCGACACAAAAGCCGACCAAGGAGTCCACATAAATGTGAGCGTGCGGGTTGCGTTCACGTGGCGGCTCCTTCCGTTCGGCGTATCTTCGGTATACACAGCCCGGCTTCCAGCACCATCGCCACGATCATCGCCGCCAGGAACAGCCGCCAGATCTCCTGAATCAGCGACTTGATACTACCCGCGCGATCATCTACTCGTGCGTAGTCGAGTCCTTGAAACAGTCCAGCCACGCGCGAATCGCCCAGCACCGTCGCTTGGTCCTCGGCTGCCGCACGGTTGACGGCCAGCAATCGTTCGCCCACGGTGTACACGCCTCGGTGAAAAGCGTAGGCGGTCGACAGGGCCTCGTCGGCACCTGCGAGACATTCCCACGACGTCGGGATGTCGGCCGGCGGTCGGCCGGCGGTCAGGTTCCGAGTATTGCCCAGGACCGTGGACCCGGAGGCCAATGCTCGCTGTACGGCGACGTACAGAACCACACCGCCGGTCGCCAACGAAGAATCTGACGGGGCCGGTGTCGTTGCCCAGAAATAGACGCCGCCGCGGTCTGTCGTGACCCGTGTGATCAATGGCGCACCGCCGCGCAAGGTGGCCAAAGGCGTGAATTCGCCAGACATCTTGCAGTATTTCCTGACCTGCAAGTCTCCGACTGGCAACGCGTCGCCGCTAAGCGCGTGTGCCAGCAAATCCTGATCGCCACGCCATGTTTCAACGGGAACCTCCTCTTCGGGTTCGATCCACGTCTCCCATTTCACACCGAACAGTTCGTCGTCGCCGGGAGCACGCGGGGGAAGGAAAACCACTTGGCCGCCGCGATCGACGAACGATTGCACCGCCTCCGCAGCGTCGTCCCGTGGTAACGGCCCCTGCCACAAGAGCAGCGAGACATCTTCCCACGGCACGGTTGCCAGTTGTTCGATCGGAACGACTTCGGCAACGTTTTCATACGCAGGACCCGGAGCAATCGCCGCGGCCAACTCCAACGGCCACGCGGCTTGTGGTTCGTCGACCACAATGATTGTCTTCCGCGGCGTCGGCTCGTCGAAAACGAAATAGGAATCGTTGTCGGCCGGATTAGCGTCCGCCGGGATCGAGACTCGTCCCCAGCCTCGCTCCTGCCCCGCTTCCAGGGCAATACGGTAGTCCTTCAGCTTGTACTGCGGTCCCACCATCTCGATCGTCACTTCGGATCGCGCCCCTTCGATCTCGAACTGCACAGGAATCGTCACTCTGTCGTCCGCATCCCCTTCTCGCGACAGGAGCAACGAAACCAGCAATTCGGCATTCTGGCTGGATTGTTGGCGGCGCACATCGGTCACGCGCACTGCCGCGTTGCCCGGCGCCAGTTGAGGATACGCCAGCAGATGGAAACGAACGCCCTGGGCCAACTCCAGAAAACTGCCGCGCAGCGTCTGCCAACGGCCGCTATCGGCATGCCAATCGTTTTCGCGAAGGTCCGAGCAAACCCAGATCTCCGTGCGCCCCGTTTGGTTTGCCTGGATGTAGTCGCGTGCAGCTTGGAGCATCGCGGGCAGATCAGCCTCGGTGCTGGTCGGCTCGGTGTAAGGAAGGTCCAGCAGTGCTTCAGGCGATTCCAGTTCGCGAGGCGTGTTGGTCGTGCTTTCGATCAACACCCAACGCGAGGAGCCCAGCGTGTTGAGCGTCTCGACCACCTGTTGTCGGCACGTATCCAGTTTCGAGACGACTGCACCGGTACCCTGCTGCTGCATACTGGGGGAACGATCCAACAACACGATCGTCGTGTCGGCTCGACCACCTGCAGCCAGCCCCAGCCAGCCGCTGGCCAAGGGGCGGCTAATGGCGAAGATCAAGCCCGCAACGGCAAGCATCCGGAACAACAGGATTAACCATTGCCGCAGCCGGGCGTATCCGCGCGACATGCGATTGGCGGCCAGCAGGAACATCATCGCCGCCCAACGCGTCGTCTGATATCGGCGTTGGTTGATCAAATGTATGAGGATGGGCAATCCAATCAACGGTAAGGCGGCTAACAGGATTGGCTGCAGAAAGCTCATCGCGCGCCTCGTGTACGTGTCCGCCCAACAAGGAATCGCATCATCGCTTTTTCATAGTCCTCGTCGATGCTCACTCGGTGATAGTCGATGGCCGATTCGAGCACGAGTTGCCTGAGTTCGTCCAGATACAGCTCCAGCGCCTTGTGGTATCGGTCGGCGATCTCGTTTGGCTCGGCAAACACGGACGGACCGCCCTCCATGTCCAGGAACCGCATCGGCCGATAGAAGTCGAACTCCAGTTCTCGCGGATCAAGCAAGTGGAACGCGGCAACATCGTGCTTGCGGAAACGCAAATGCTCGAAGCAACCGCGCAGTTGCGCGGGCTCGACGAACAGATCCGATACAATGACGATCAATGCCCGTTGTCCAATGGTCTCGGCCAATTCGTGCAACACGGGTACCAATTGCGTCTCGCCACGCGGCCGTGTCTGCTCCAAGACGTCGAAGACGTGCAACAGGTGAGCCGGATTGCGGCGCGGCGGGATGTTCTGGATCATACCGTTGGCGACGCAGTACAGGCCGACGGCATCTCCTTGCTGCGCGGCCAGGTAACTCAAAGTCCCCGCGATCTTGCGAGCGTATTCGATCTTCGTCACGCCGTCCGATCCGAATTCCATCGAACCGCTGGTGTCCAGCACCAGGCAACAGCGCAGGTTGGTGTCGGCCTCGAATTCTTTGATATAGAACCGGTCGGATCGGCCGTAGGCCCGCCAATCCAGCCGCCGCAGGTCGTCTCCAGGGACGTACTTTCGGTATTCCGCGAACTCGACACTGGCCCCGCGGTGAGGACTGGGATGTCGCCCCGACACGTTGCCCAGCATTGGCAGGCGCGCGCACAGCGGCACAGCCGCCAGACGGGCAATCGCCCGCGGATCGAGGAAACTGCGAGGTTGGCGGTCGGGAAACATCAACTACTCCGAAAGCGACCAGTTTGACCGCAGGCATTTTTCGTTTAACCGCAAGCCGGAGGCGTGCGCGCCCCTGGCGAACGCGCACGCCTCCGGCTTGCGGTTAAACGATCCTAGATCTCTGTATTTGTCTCCTCCACCAATCGACGCACGATCTCCTTTGCGCTGATCCCTTCGGCCTGAGCCGCGAACGTGGTGATCACGCGGTGAGTCAGCACGGGTGCCGCGACTTCCTGAATGTCTTCCAACCGAACCATGTAGCTGCCCAACAACGCTGCGCGGGCTTTTGCGCCCAAGACTAGGTTTTGCACGGCCCGAGGTCCGGCTCCCCAAGCCACCAACGGTTTCAGCCACGATGGGGCGGTTGAGTCATTGGGCCGAGTCTGCCGCACCAGCCTCGCAGCATACGTATAGATGTGATCCGGGACGGGGACCCGCCGAACAAGACTCTGATGTTGTAGGATCTCGCCGGCCGTCAAAAGATGATCGAGTTCCGGAAGTTCTTCGCCTGTGGTCGTGCGAGCGATCTGGACCTCCTCGGCTTCCGACGGGTAGTCGAGCTCGATCAGGAACATAAATCGGTCCAGTTGTGCTTCGGGAAGCGGATAAGTCCCTTCCTGCTCAATAGGGTTCTGCGTCGCAAGTACCAGGAACGGCGGTTCCAGGACCAACGTCTTGCCGACCGCCGTGACCTTGTACTCCTGCATGGCTTCCAGCATCGCAGCCTGGGTCTTCGGCGGCGCTCGGTTGATCTCGTCCGCCAACACGATATTGGCGAACACCGGCCCGTGGACAAATTCGAAGTCGCGGCGTCCATCGGCCCCGTCCTGCAGGATATCCGTACCCGTGATATCCATCGGCATCAGGTCGGGTGTGAATTGAATACGGCTGAATCTCAGCGACATGGTCTCAGCCACTTTGCTGACCAACAATGTCTTGGCCAGCCCCGGCACGCCCATCAGCAAGGCGTGGCCGCGGGCAAACAGACATATCGATAGCCGTTCGACCGTATCCCGCTGGCCGACGATGACTCGAGCGAGCTCTTGCCGCAGCCGATCATACACGTCGCGCAGTTGGTCGATCGCTTGAACATCGTTGTCGCTAAGCTGCGTTTCAGGTGACGCTACGGAATCCAACATGCTGTGATCCTCAAAGGTGATATTTGACCGCCAGTCGCAGGAGTGTACTTCTCTTGTTTAACCCGAAGCCGGAGGCGATGGCGGGTGCTGCGCGTGGACAATCCATCACACTGCCCTCCATCGCCTCCGGCTTCGGGTTAAACGGCTTGATCCTCCCGTGCTGCCCCTACCTCATTCTACTACGGCCGTTGCACGGCTTCGCCACCGGATTTGGTGAACAACGCGTTGAGCACATCCGCATCGACAGTTTCGGCGATGAACTGAACGCTGCCGTCGGTGAACGCGGCCAGGAAACCACTCGGGCGCAACCCGAACAGTCCGCGCGTCGGAGTTTCCTTGTTGGGCGCGAAATCGCCGGGTTTGGTCCAAGTCACAGCCGATTCGTCGGGGACCTCCACTGCCATGATTGTGTTCGACGTGCCATCCGTGACTTGTGCCATCCGCGTCCCAAGTTTGTCGCCCGCTTTGGGTTTGACAAAGATGCCATCCGCTCCGCCAACGCCTAGATAATTCGTCATTCCTGGTTTATCACCAGAAGAATCAGGCGACCGGTAGATTTCCGGCATCTGTTCGATCAGGCCCTTGTTGTGCGGACTGTCCCACGGTTCGTCCAAATGGAACTGGTCGTACAGATGCGCTTGCTCGATGAATGGCAGAACATGAACGCGCCAACTCAATAACGCCTTGTCGTCGTCATCCGCGTTGTATCCGGCCGGAAACGCCCGGTAGGTATCGTGGTAGTTGTGCATGGCAAGAGCGATCTGCTTCAGGTTGTTGGTGGCTTCCGAGCGCCGGGCCGCTTGCCTTGCCGGCCCGATCGACGGTAAGGCCACCGCGGCGGCAAGCGGTACGGACGCCCCTATGTTCCCGCCCGGCAGTGTCCGTCGGCTGACGAGCGCCACGCCATCCGTTGTGCGGCCCACCGCGAATACGGTTGGCTGCAAGTGACTTACGATCACCTCGGACGGAGGTAGGCCGGAGGTATCCAACGCCGGGATACCGAACATCTGTAGTAGACCAGGCACCATCGGCAAGATGGTCTCGGCGACCACACGCGTGTCCATGTAAAACAGTGCCAGCGTGTTCGCATTTCCGGCGAACAGAGTTGCCACATCCGGGTGCTGTGCCAACGATTGGCCGTCGCCCCCACCTGAGAGAATCGCTTTCAGCGCCTCGGGTGTTGCGGCAATGAACAGCTCTTCATCAGTCAGACACCAAGACGGAGCGACAGGGATTCCCTGTTGGCCGAATTCCAGTGTGTGAACGGTGTGTCCATTGACGGTATCGGTCGAGATTGTTGGAGCTCCCTCTCCTTCCTGTTCCAGGGCAGCTTTTGCCAATGTCACCAAGATCTCCTGGACCCGATCCAGCTTCTGTCGATCGCGGACTTGAATCGCAATCGTCCAACCGCTCACGAGCGGATTCGGTCCCGGCTGGGCAAAGACCCGCCAAGTATCGCCCAGCGATTTCAACAAGTCCTCGCGAATACTTATCTGGAACTGCTGTTCCACCATCGCGAGCCCCTGCCGTGTCTCTTCGGCCGCCCGTGGTTCGATTTGACCGGCCAGGTCCAACCACAGATCGAGGATCGCGGATGCGTCGAGCTTGAACGCGATGGCGGCAGGAGCATCGTGTCCGATCACTTTCAAGTCGTCTGCCGCAAGCGGCTTCGCGTCGATCCACGACAACAGACCTGTACCCGCTCCGTCGACCGCCAGCAACGATCGGCTGACGCATCCCTTATCGTCCATCCCGCCGACGGTCGCGAAGCTCCGGACCTTGTCCAGACCCAGTACCGAGAGGATCCGTTCTGCTTCGGGTTCACCGCTTAGCTCGACCGCCATCTCCACAAGTCGTCTCACGTCCACGTACAGAGTCGACGAGACGCGCGGCACGGGCAGCCTGGTTCGGATGCCCGTCAGCCAATCTGGAGCCTGACCGCCGGCGCGTTGCATTAACCCTTCCAAGGATCCGTCGCCAACTCCGACAAGCAGATAGCTGCCCGCAACTCCCCAAGTGATCGTCGGGGCGTCTTCGTCAAGAAGGATGCGCGAGAACGTGCGGCTGCCAATTTGGACATTGGCAACCTGTCCTTCCGGAACTCGACCCAGGATCCTGTTCAGCACCGTTTGCACTTCGGCCGCATCGTTGTCCACGCGGAGGAGTCCGGCGCCTTTGATGGTAGGCGGACCGTCTCCGTTGAAGCTTAAATCACTGAGGAACACGGCCCCCGGTTTGCCCTGCACAAGTTCCAGTAGCTTGCTCACGTCCTCGATAGCTTGTTGTGCGTCCGGATCATCAGCCGCCGCTTGCCGCATCATGTCGAGCAACCTGCCACGGCCTTCCGTAAGGAACTTCTGTATCTCCGGCTCCGCGAGCATCTGTTCCGTGTGGTTGCCGCTGGTTGCGTCCGGCGTTCCCGTGCCGGCCCAAGATGCATAGAAAAGACACTCCGCCGGTGCGACCTTCGCCGCGAGAGGGTCTTCCTGCGTAGGCGGAACACCCGTTGGCATCCCAAAACCGCCACCGAGCAACATCAGCAGAAGATATTCAAGTGGATTCGGACCAGCACCAATGCCCATCATTGACCTCCTGGCAAGAGAAAGTGGTACCCGCTGCGTGCGCGAGCGCTTGCAAGGCACTCCTGTGAGCCATGTGTGACCCAGCAAAATGCCTGCGTGAACGCGGACGCGCAGACCGGTACTCTACGGTCGCGCGGCGCACGTTGTCCGTATTTCGTGAGCCAAGGCGAAAGATTGTCGGCAAGATCAAGAAAAACTCGCTATTCGTTCTGCAAAGCTGGTGTGAAAAGAGACGCCGACCAACGCCATCATGCGCAACACCGAGACGCCGGTCAATGGTTTTCGAGGGCAGATGACTCCTTGAAGCTCGGATTGTGAAGTCCTGCAATTGAAACGGCGGTGTCCGGACATCAGAATAACTCAAGACCGCGGGCTGTTGTTGACTGGAACACTTGAGCAAGCTCGTGTGACTGTCGACGGACACCTACTGATGTAACCCCACCCTACACGAAGGAACCATCGCAATGACGACAGGTCGATCCATGACTCGACGGACGTTTGTTGGGCAGACTGCGGCAGCAGCCGCGATTCCGTTGTTGGCCACCGCGTCAACCCCAGCGGCCGCAGAAGCAGAGTCCAAGGCCGCTGCCGAGGTACCGGTCGGGCGTAAGCTGCGAATCGGAGTCGTAGGGCTAGGCGGCCGAGGAAGCTGGATTGCCAATTTGTTCAAACAGCACCCTGGATACGAGATCGCGGCGGCGGTCGACTATTTCGAGGACACCGCCAATGCCGTTGGCGGCAGGCTTGGTGTCCCGGAGGACAAGCGATTCAGTGGCCTTTCGGGTTACAAGCGAGCGTTGGATAGTGGTGTCGACGCGCTGGTTCTCAAGGGCATCCCGTACTTCTATCCCGAGCAAGCAGCCGCAGCGATCGACGCCGGGTGCCACGTCTACATGGCTAAACCGTTCGCAGTGGACGTGCCGAGCGTTTTTGCCATGCAAGCCCTGGCGAAGAAGGCCACGCAGAAAAAGTTGTGCCTCTTGGTCGACTACCAGTTGCCCACGGACCCTGCGAATCAGGAAGCGAAGCAGCGCATCGGCGCTGATGCTCTGGGCGGCCTGGCGCACATCTACTCCGGCGGCACCTGCGGCCCATTGCCGGACCCGCCGGTCGGCCCGACCATCGAAAACCTCTTCCGCCGCGCGTGGTACTCGCACGTCTCGCTCAGCGGTGATCTGTTGCTTCTGTATGACATCCACATTATCGACGGCGTCACATGGGTAATCGGCAAACGCGCCGTCGCCGCCAGCGGGCACTCGCGCATCGTCCGTCCGGATCCACACGGCGATCGCACGGATTGCGGAGGCTTTGTCTTTGAACTCGCCGATGGAACCTGCTGGACCCATTCGAATCAGCTTCTGCAGAACAATGCAGTCATGTACAACCTGGAAGCCGACCTCATGGGCCTGAAGGCGACGGCACATATCGCCTATTCGGGCAAGGTTTTCATCCGAGGCGGCCCCAAGCACTACTCGGGAGAGACATCAAAGGGTATCTATGCGGACGGTGCCAAGGCCAACATCGCCGAATTCTATCGCTGCGTCACCGAGGGCGATTTCGATAATCCCACGCCACACCGTTCGGTCGACGGCCATCTGACAGCCATTCTCGGTCGCGAGGCTGCGGCGAGGAAGACACGGTTGACGATGGACGAACTGATCAAGGAAAACAAGAAGCTCGAGGTCGACTTGCGCGGGTTGAAGACTTGAGTGCCTTTGGCACTGAAGAGACCGGAACGAAACTGGGGATAGTTCAAATCGATTGTACGACCCAAGATCGACACAAACTGAACACCCCGTGGTCGGGAGTCGTTCCGACAGCTTCCCGCTCGCGTATCTCTCTAGCGACCTACTACTCGTGACAGGCGGCACACGCCGCCATGGCAACGGAAATCGTATGGGGCGGCAAACCGATCGAACTGACCGCCGAGCACCAATTCGATGATCGTCGCATCGCTCTCTTCAATCATGTAGTCACTCACCGCAGAATCGACCCGCTTCTAACCCACCGGACTTACTCGCAAGGCCCCGCATCTCCTGATTCTCGTATGAAAGAACGCGCGGCATCAGTTGATTATAGCGCCCTTGCTGCGGAAAAGTGCAACAATGCTGAGAGACCGCGAAGCCTACCGTCATTCCGGCTTCGCGCCTTGGAGACGTTTCATTGCCGCGCCGAGTTCGCTTGCGTCAACTCGGCCATCGTTGTTCGTGTCCGTCGAGCCGAAGCGCTGTCGATCCTTCTCGGCGTATTCGTCGATCGTCAACACGCCGTCGCCGTTCTTGTCGCCCCGTTTGATAATCTGAGCACCGAAGAGTTTTAGTTTTGAATCTGATTTTTCGTCGCTGGCCGGCCGCGCCGATTCGCCGGGCGCCGGTACCGCACTTGACTCCGAATCCTCTTGTGAAGGAACCGCCATCGTGCTGCCGAGCATGCCTTCCTCCGGCCTAACGATCAGGCCCCAGTTGTGAAGCATTCCAAAACGCTCGCTTCGCGTGCAACGCACGACTAACTGCCAGACTCCTTTGACGCTCTTGCCATTGAAGTGACTCAAGCTGGGCTGTTTCTTGATCAGGGCCTCGGGCAAGAAGGTCCCCTTGAATGGAGGCCTCGCTTTCACGATCGGGTAGCGCCCCTGATCGTCCAGAATGGTCTCGTCAAAGTGGTCGCCTTCGCCGCCCACTTCTGTGAATAACTCGATTCGTTGCCCGTCCGGTCCCGTCAAATAGGCATCCAGATATGAAATGTA
>JACKQG010006543.1_pt1 | contig 12197 bp, 9 predicted proteins | sample 8237621 | NCBI WGS metagenome assembly JACKQG01 (sample SAMN15677084, study PRJNA649215) | marine metagenome | biome: marine; feature: Black Sea; material: saline water; isolation source: suspended particulate matter (SPM) from the Black Sea western gyre | collected 2013-06-09/2013-06-10 | depth...
TGTGGAAAATCAGATCGTGTAGAGTATCTAGGAGGACTAGATTGGTTTTGCAATAAAAGATGTCATTATAATTATAGACATAAAGAAGACAATGTTTAGATTTTCGACTAAATACTTCTATCTTCAAAAATAAGGTCAATTTTCGAGTTAGAAATCACAATTTAATGAGAAGTTTTTGAACCTCATTCGTTCATTAATGGTAAATTCCACTTGAAACACGGTCATGAAATTTTGCTACAATTGTGATACAAGATTGGTGCAAAGCTATGAAGATGTAGGAGGGCCATGGGTATGTCCAAAATGTAATCCCGAAAAAATCCTAATAAAATCTCCAACATATGGGGTGAATTATTCAGGAAGAACAAAACAGTGTTCTAAAGGATGTGGAGCGGAAATTTACTGGGATGAGGGATTCAAATCAGATAGCGGGAAATTTATTCCAATGGATTCAAGAACAGATGAGCCACACAGATGTGAGGGACCTACAGAATCTGGAGAGTATTTCCCAGATGAAATTAAAAAATATGCTAAAACAGAGAAAAAAGACACAGTATCAAAAATTCCAATACCCGAAAGTATTCTTTTTGATATTAGTAAGATTCCAAAATCACTAATCGATAATGACGGGATCATTAGAGAAATTATTCAAGGACATAAGGAAGAATCCCTGGCACTCATTCACTATGAACGATTGATTGCACCAGAAGCAGATAAAATCCCAATTGAATCTCTAAAGGATGTATTATCAGAGAACATCATCAAAGGATTAGAAAAGTATGGATTTGCAGGATTGTTGCCATTTCAAGAAGAATCCATTCGTGAAATTCTAAAAGGTAACAATTCAATAATTTCATCACCAACGGGTTCTGGAAAGACAGAGGCATTTGCCATTCCAATCATACAAAAAATGTCAGAAGATCCCACTCCAGGAGTATTTACCTTGCTGGTATACCCACTTAATGCACTAATCGATGATCAAGTATCAAAAATATCAAATCTAATTCAGAAATGCAAACTAGATAAGAAAATTTCAGTGTATTCCATACACGGCGGTCAAAGTACAGAATACAAAGACATGGTAATTTCAGATGCTAGTGAAAAATCCCTAATTATTGCGACAAATTTTGATTTTATCAATTACCACCTAATATTGCAAGATAAAAAATGGAACGAGTTATTCAAAAATGCAAAAATAATTGTAATGGATGAGGCTCATTCCTACACAAGTTTTCACGGTTCTAACGTGTATCATGTTCTAAAAAGAATGAAACGATATATGGGAAATGTTCAATTTATAGGATCTTCAGCCACGCTAGATAATTCTAAAGAGTTTTTCTCAAACATGTTTGATTTACCTGAAAATTCATTTTCATATATCAAAAGTAAATTCAGACGAAAACAGAACATGCATATGTTTTTCATAATGCCTAGAAAATACAGACAACGAACTACAATGGAGATGTTATCATCAATGTGTTACAAAAATAAAACATCACAACTAGTTTTTAGCAATTCTCATAATGATGCAGAATTTCTTGCATCAAATGTTGAAAATGCGAATGATGGGATTAGAATTCAAATTCATAGAGGAGGACTAGATCAGAGAGACAGAAAATTGTATGAGTCTCAAATGAAAGCAGGTGAACTTGATGTACTTTCATGTACACCAACATTAGAGTTAGGAATTGATATTGGACATGTTGATGTTGTGATATCTGCATTCAAAAATGAATTTGATTCTTTCATTCAAAGAATTGGAAGAGCAGGACGTATGGGTCAGAAATCATATGCTATCTGTGTCTTTGATCCAGATGATGCAGCATGTCATTATTTTGCACGTCACATTGATGAATATCTAAAACAAGATCACATCATACCAATTAACAAAGTAAATCCAATAATTTCAGACAAACACATTGAATCAGCCGAAATAGAAGAACAATCAGCAACAGAGACAGATAAATCTCAATTTTTTGATTTTGCAAATAGTGTAAACCTACGAGGAGCATCAGGGGAAATCGGAATTTATTACAATTCTAGAAAAATAGGTACCAGAGGAGTCCCTGTAGGATATTATCAACTCCATCAGAAAGCAATCTACCATTTCAATAAACAAAACTATGAAGTAAATTCCCTGATAAAATCTCAAAATGGAGCAAGGGCATACCTAGTAAGATCAAATGAAAAGGGAAAAAGAACAATTCCAATAGTAAAAACATCCCTCATTCAGGCATCAGAAGGGAAAGCAAAACATAGAGAAATTAGCATAAAAGACAAGAAAATCTCTTTGAGATATGGAATAATCTCACTAGATAGAACCATTACTGGATACATGAAGGGAAATTACAATGAATCAGTAGACAAATTCACAATGCATAATGGCAGTAACAGTACATCAGGATGGAGAAATTTTCATTGGAAATCAAAACATTCTGCAGTAGGAATTACCATACCATCAGAATTTTTATCAAAATCAATTTCAAATTCCAAAAGTCCAATAGTCAATGATCCTAGAGTCCACACAATTACTCACCTGCTAGTCAATGCAAGTAAAATTCTAACAAAGTCAGAATCAAGTGACATTGATGCACATTATGAGAAAGGAGTAATCTATCTTTATGACAACTCGTCAGATGGATTTAATGGATGCAGTAAAATTGTTTTTGATGAATTTGAAAAGGTTCTCAATACAGCATTTTCTTTGATAAATGATTGTGATTGTCCAACAGAGGAGAATGTTGATGAAAAAGATTGGGGAGGATGTCCAAAATGTACTTTTACTACAGGATACTGTCTAACTAAAAACAAAGAATTATCAAAGAAAGGAGCAAAAGAATTTCTTCTTGCTTTTCAATAATTTATACATTAATATCTTATTTTGATATGGAATCCCTCATCAGTCTAAGCTCATTTAGATTGTCGATTTGACTATTGATTAAAAGATCAAGGGCTTTAGCATAATCAATTCCAACAAATTTTGTAGGTTTATCAAATATTGTATTTATCATTCCTTTGGTTTGTAATGAATTCAATAAACGATAAGTTTCAGTTCGGTAAATGTCTAAATCTTTTCCAATTTCATTTGCACGTTTTGGACCATTTTTAATTAAATGATTGTAGACCTTTAATTCATTTTGAGTTAATCCAAATTTTTTAAGAACAGATTGAATGGAAAAGAAAATTTGATCATATTTTCGATCAACACTTTGTTGCATTTCAACTGTAGCCATATTATAGTATGAATATATTATATGGTTAAAGATTTGTCTCATCAAAATATGACACATTTGTGTTCATTGCAATGAATAGTGAACATCACAAAATAGGACAATGCCGTTTGGTAATGTTTTAGCAGTTATTGAATGCCCATCCTGTAGGCCTTTTCCACAAACATAGCACTCTACCTTACTGACAGATGTGGAGATTTTTCGTTCCTTGAGAATCTGCATGTTTTGCATGATGATATAACGATCAGCTAGACTATAAAGGTACCGTACTATACCGTAATAATCACATGCCTAAGAAATCAATAATTTCAAACAAAAACAGATAGATCAAAATCATCTCATCACTTTAAATAATAAACCACCAGAATTTTGTTTATGGGTGGACACCTTTGGAAAGACACAAGCAAAAGTAGTACCTCTAGATTTATCTGAAAACCAATTTCAAATTTACAATAAAATTTCAAGAAACTATTCACATTCATTTCTGTTTGAATCACTTACAGGTCCTGAAGTTCTAGCAGAGACATCAGTGATGGGGTTTGATCCTAAAATAATTCTTAAAGGATATTCAGATAAAGTTGAAATTATCGAAGATGAAAAAACTACAACCATTAAAACAACAGATCCATTTAAAGAATTAAAAAAATTACTAGGAAAATCAAATGATCAAAGTTATAGATATCTTGGAGGGGCAGTTGGCGTAGTAAACTATGATGCAATTAGACTGGTTGAAAATATAGAAGATTCACATAATTCACCACAACCATTGATGGAGTTTGGAATTTATGATGATGGTATACTATATGACAAGATACATGAAAAATTGTTCTATTTTTATCATGATGAAAATAGATTTGACAAATTAGTGATGGGGGACGATTCCTTTGGAGAATTCCATTCAAGTGAAGTTACCCCAAATATGGATAAAAGTAAATATTGTGAAATTGTAAACAAGGCAAAAAAATACATCCACGATGGAGATATTTTCCAAGCTGTACTTTCTAGGAAATTTGCATTTGATGTTAAGGGGGACAATCTAACACTATACAAGACTTTGAGAAAATTAAATCCATCACCGTACATGTATCATTTAAAACAAGGTGCCAAGACAATCATCGGAGCATCACCTGAAATGTTAGTAAGAATCACAGACGATAAAGTAGAAACATTTCCAATTGCAGGAACTAGAAAAATAACAGATGATGAGGAAAAGAACAAAGCATTATCTGAAGAATTAATTCATGATGAAAAGGAACTAGCAGAGCATACAATGCTAGTAGATTTGGGCAGAAACGATATTGGAAGGGTCTGCAAATATGGAACTGTTCATCCAGAATCATTAATGGAAATAAAGCGATTCAGTCATGTTCAACATATTGTTAGTCACGTGGTAGGAAATTTAGCGCCTGAAAACGACATGTTTGATGCATTTCAGGCAGTATTTCCAGCAGGAACAGTGTCGGGCGCACCAAAGGTCAGAGCTATGGAGATAATTGATGAGTTAGAAACTGAAGCAAGAGGGCCATATGCAGGAGCAGTAGGTTATTTTTCTTACAACGGGTGCTGTGATTTTGCAATTGCAATTAGAAGTATTTTCATTGAAAACAACAAAGGCTTTGTCCAATCAGGAGCAGGCATAGTTTCAGATTCTATTGCTGAGAATGAATTCAAAGAAACAGAGCACAAGGCAGGAGCAATGCTTCAAGCATTAAAGGAGGCATCAAGTTGAAATTTTTAATCATCGATAATTATGATTCGTTTGTGTATAACATTGCGCAGTACCTAGGAGAACTTGGAGTAGAATGTGATGTAATCAGAAATGACAAAATAACTTTACCTCAAATTAAAGAAAAAAATTATGATGCAATAATTATTTCTCCAGGTCCAGGAACTCCGGAAGATAAAAAATACTTTGGAGTTTGTTCAGATGTTATCAAAGACATTGGACCAAATACTCCAATTCTAGGAGTTTGTCTAGGGCACCAAGGAATCATTGATGCATTTGGTGGTAAAGTAACTAATGCAGGATGTGTAAGACATGGGAAGACTAGTCCAGTTAATCATACAAATTCAAAATTGTTTGCAGATGTAAAGAATCCATTTAAAGCAACCAGATATCACAGTTTAGTTGGAGATAAAACAGTAATTCCAGATGTTTTAGAAGTTACGGCAACGGCATCAGATGACGGGGAAGTCATGGCCATTCAACACAAAGACTATCTTATTCAAGGAGTACAGTTTCATCCAGAATCAATAATGACAGAAGATGGAAAGAAAATTCTAGGTAATTTCATCAAACAAGTAAAGGAGAGAAAAAATTGATTTTAGATTTAATTACAAAATTGCAAGAAAAAACAGACCTGACATATGATGAGATGAATCAAGTAATGACAGATGTTCTATCTGGGAAAACAGATGACATACAGAATGCTAATTTTCTATCAAATCTAGCAGAAAAAGGAGAAACAGATGATGAATTATTAGGAATGCTTGACAAAATGCAAGAATTTTCACTCAAAGTTGAGCCTAAAAACCAAGGAACCGTCATTGACATGTGCGGTACAGGAGGAGACAAACTACAGACATTCAATATTTCAACAACCGCATCATTTGTAGTAGCAGCCGCAGGAGGGACAGTAGCCAAACATGGTAATCGTTCTAGTTCAGGAGTTTCGGGAAGTGCAGATATTTTTGAATATTTTGGATATGATTTGAATTTAGAACCTCCAAAAATTGCAGAGATTTTACAAAAACATAACATCTGTTTTATGTTCGCTCAAAAGTTTCATCCAGCAATGAGACATGTATCAGCAGCAAGAAAACAACTTGGAAAAAGAACGGCATTTAATTTACTAGGCCCACTATCAAATCCAGCAGGAGTAAAAAATCAATTGGTAGGAGTGTTCTCCATAGAATATTTAGACAGATTGCCATTAATTCTTAAAAGAAAAGGAGCAGAGAACGTCATGACAGTTAGGTCAGATGATGGAATGGATGAGTTTTCAACTAGTACAACAAATCGTGTATGTATATTGAAAAATGACAAAGTGTTGATGAATGCAATTGATCCTGAGATAGTAGGATTACACAAATCATCTCTTCAAGATATTCAAATCAAAACAAAAGAAGATGCAATAAAATCATTTGTAGGAGTGTTAAACAATACAGCAAACCAAGCAATGATTGAAACCACAGCGTTAAATGCTGCAGGAGGGTTAATTGTTGCAAATATTTCCAAAAACTTTGAAGAAGCAGTAGAACTGGCATTAAACACGATAAAAAGTGGGAAAGCATTTTCATTACTAGAAAAATTTATTCAAGATACAGGAGACATTACAAAACTAAAGGAGATTAATAATGGCTGAAAATATTCTACGAAAACTAGTAAATAATTCACAGATGGCAATTGATGATGGAGTTTATGATGTAGATGCAAATTTGGAAAAATCAACCAAAGACTTTATCAAAATAATCAACACCAATCCACATGCAACATTACTGACTGAGGTAAAATTTGCATCTCCATCTTTAGGAAAAATTAGAACATTGACTGATCCAGTAAGCATAGCAAATCAAATGATTGCAGGAGGCTCAAAAGCCCTCTCAGTTTTGACTCAACCGCACCTATTTCATGGCTCTCCCGAATATTTCATGAAAGTGAGGAATGCAGTAAATGTACCAATGCTCATGAAGGATATTATGATTGACAAAATCCAAATTGATACAGCAAAGAAGATTGGTGCAGATTTCATGTTAGTCATTCAATCACTTTATGATCAAAAATTCCTCTCAGATATTGATGACTTTATAGACTATGGCCATAAACAAGGATTGCAAATATTGCTTGAAGTACATACAAAACAAGAACTTGAAAATGCATTAAACACAGAAGCTGATCTAATTGGAATTAATAACAGAAATCTAGATACTTTAGAAATTGATCTTAAAACTACGGAAACTATTCTTGCAGGTGAAAAAAAATCAAGACCTATTCTATCTGAAAGTGGAATTAATACTCCTGAAGACATCCAATATCTAAAAAAGTGCGGAGCAGATGCATTTCTGATAGGGTCAAGCATAATGAAAAGTGATAACATTGAAGAACAAGTAAAAAAACTGGTGAATGCATATTGAAATATCCTAAAAACGGTCGATTTGGAGAATTTGGTGGAAAATACATTCCAGAAACACTAGTCCCTGCAATTGAAGAATTGGAAGAAAATTATCTTAAATTCAAAAATGATAAAAAATTCAAAAAAGAATTAGATTACTATCTCAGAGTCTATGCAGGAAGACCTACACCATTATACTATGCAAAGAATTTGTCTGAAAAAATGGGCGGTGCTAAAATCTATCTTAAAAGAGAAGACTTGCTTCACGGAGGAGCTCATAAAATTAACAATACACTAGGCCAAGCACTACTTGCAAAAAAGATGAACAAGAAAAGAATTATTGCAGAAACAGGTGCAGGTCAACACGGCGTTGCAACGGCAATGGCATGTGCAGCATTAGGAATGAAAGCAGAAGTGTACATGGGGTACAGAGATACAATTAGACAAAAACAAAATGTATTTCGAATGAACATGCTTGGTTGTGAAGTACATCCAGTAAAATCAGGCTCTAAAACGCTCAAAGATGCAATAAATGAAGCAATTCGTGACTGGATTACAAATGTGGAGAACACATACTATTTGTTAGGTTCAGCAGTAGGTCCACATCCATATCCTGTAATGGTTAGAGACTTTCAAAGTGTAATTGGAAATGAAATAAAATCACAAATGAAAAAAATTAACAATAAAGCACCAGATACTGTAATTGCATGTGTCGGCGGAGGCTCTAATGCAATTGGAACATTTTATCCACTAGTTGATACTAATTCAGAAATTATCGGAGTAGAAGCTGCAGGCCACGGATTAAAATCAAAAATGCATTCAGCAACATTATCTGCAGGAACCAAAGGAGTTCTACATGGAATGATGACATATTTGTTACAAGATAAAGAAGGACAAGTTACAGAGACACATAGTATTTCAGCAGGATTAGATTATCCAGGAGTAGGTCCTGAGCATTCATACTATAAAGATACTAAACGAGTAAAATACCATTCAGCAACAGATGCAGAAGTAATTGATGCATTTCTAACTTTGACTAAAACAGAAGGAATCATCCCAGCTTTGGAATCATCTCATGCAATTGCAGAAGCTATGAAAGTTGCAAGAAAGAGTAAGAAATCAGAATCAATAGTAGTCACTCTTTCTGGACGTGGAGACAAAGACATCGAAGAAGTACAAAATTATTTGAATAAACATGTCAAGAATTAAAGAAAAATTTGCAGAGTTGGAGGCTAAAAACCAAAAAGCACTAATATCGTATATCATGGCAGGTTTTCCAAATGATAAAGCCACAATATCCACCGTCAGAGGACTAGTAAAAGGCGGAGTAGATATAATTGAATTAGGATTTCCATTTTCAGATCCTCTAGCTGATGGACCTGTAATTCAAAATGCAAGCACAATATCACTAGAAAAGGGTACAAAGATTGCAAAGTTTTTCAGCCTTGTAAAAAAGATAAGAAAAGAAACAGACATTCCACTTATTCTAATGACTTACACCAACATTCTGTATCATAAAGGATATTCAAAGTTCATTTCAGAAGCAAAGAAAGCAGGAATTGATGGCTTTATTCTACCAGATATGTCAGTAGAAGAATCAAAAGAATACCTGCAAGCAGCAAAAAATAATGCAGATACAATATTTCTAATTTCTCCAAACACCAGTATACAAAGAATTCAAAAAATATCCAAGGTATCATCAGGGTTTTTGTATCTTGTTGCAGTTTTTGGAACTACAGGAGTAAAAACTGGAATTAAAAAATACACAATAGATGCAATCAAACAAGTCAAAAAACAAACCAAAGGAAAAATCCCAATAGGAGTAGGGTTTGGAGTATCAACACCAGAAGATGTAAAAAAATACGTCAAAGCAGGTGCAGATGCAGTTATTGTTGGAAGTGCATATTTGAAATTAATAGAGAAAACATCTCAAAATCAGCTAGAGATAAAAATTGCATCATTTACAAAAAGTCTCAAAAAACAAACAATTCTTTAGAAGAAATAACGTCAAAGTTGGCGGTCAAGGATGCAGACTTTCATAGAGGGGAACTCGATTTCAGTAATGGCCGCCAAACTAGATGTTCTCATATTATGATATACATGGAAAAATAAAAAAGCAATGTTAGAAATCTCTAAAATTCATCCAGTTACTAGGGAATAAATTCACAAGTGTTTAGATCGACAAAACATACAAAAACCAGATACCCGTTTGTTTAATGTGCAGACGAAGTTTATTTTTGTCACAGGTGGTGTGATGTCTGGCCTTGGAAAAGGCGTAACAACTTCCTCGATTGCAAAATTATTACAATTAGCTGATCAAAAAGTATCGTGTATCAAAATAGACCCATATCTCAACTATGATGCTGGAACAATGAATCCAGTTGCACATGGAGAGGTATTCGTCACAGATGATGGAGGAGAATGTGATATGGATATCGGAAATTATGAGAGATTCCTAAACCAGGACATTCCTAAAAGCCATAATATTACCACCGCACAGGTTTATTCATCAGTAATAGATGCAGAACGAAAAGGAGAGTATCTAGGAGCATGTGTTCAAATTATCCCACACATTACAGATGAAATAAAAAATAGAATTACAAAAATTGCTGAAGACGAAAAATTGGACTTTTTGATTGTAGAGTGTGGTGGAACAGTAGGAGATATTGAATCACTACCATTCTTAGAAGCACTAAGACAAATGAGAGTAGAGGAAGGACCAGAAAATGTAATTTTTGTACATGTTACATTGGCACCATCTTTAGATGTCGTAGGAGAACAAAAAACAAAGCCAACTCAACACAGTGTTCAAGAATTAAGAAGAATTGGTATTCAGCCAGACTTTTTGGCAGTAAGATGCACTTTGCCATTAGAAGAAAAGACAAAGAAAAAGATTGCAATGTTTACAAACGTTACAACAAAAGATGTGCTATCATGCCATGATGCAAAATCAATTTTTGAAGTTCCACAAATGTTGTACGACCAAGGAATAATGGATTCAATATTTACAAAGTTTGGAAAAGTTGGAATGGTTAACGCATCATCTAATTGGGACAAATGGAATGAAATTGCTCAAAACATGGTAAACCACGAAAACGACAAGGTGAAAATAGCAATGGTTGGGAAATATGTCACTTTAACAGATAGTTATGTGAGCGTGAATCATGCGCTAAAACATGCAGGAGCTGCGATTGGAAAATCAATAGACATTGACTGGATTGATTCAGAATCAATTGCAGATTATAGCATTCTATCAAACTATGATGGAATTCTGGTTCCAGGAGGATTTGGAACCAGAGGATCTGAAGGAATTATTCAAACTGCAAATTATGCTAGAGAAAAAAACATCCCATATCTAGGAATTTGTTTTGGATTCCAACTAGCAGCAATTGCATTTGGAAGAAATGTATTGAAACTGGATGATGCAAACTCTACTGAAATCAAACCAGACACAAAGAATCCAATTGTAGATTTGCTGCCAGAACAAAAAGATGTTTCAGACATGGGAGGTTCACTCAGATTAGGGGCAAACGAGGTAATCATTAAAGAAAATACAAATGCCAAGAAAATCTACAACACTTCAACAATCAGTAAACGTCACAGACACAGATATGAGATTAATCAAGAATACATCCCACAGTTTGAAAGAAATGGATTGATATTTTCTGCAGACAGTGACGGAGGTAAAAGAATGGAAATGCTAGAAATTCCACTACACAAATTCTACCTAGGAGTGCAATTCCATCCAGAGTTTAACAGTAGACCAGGGTATCCTGAAGAGTCTTTTGCAGCATTTATCAAAGCAGCATCTGAAAAATAATTTTTATTCTATTTTAGATATCTCGTAAATTTTCTGTCTTGCATCACGAATTGAGACTTTCTTTTTGACATATCCTTTCTTAAGCAAATGACTTAATGCCAATCTTACGGTCCTATCAGGAAGCAGAGTTTTGTTTGCCAAGTCTTTTTGCGTCAATGCGCCCTCATACTCTAATGTTTTTAGCAATAATTTGGAGCTTGGAGGCATACTAAGTAGTTCTTCTGCCAAATGCACCTTTTTTGCAAGGGCAGAGATTGCAGTGGAATTTTTCTTTAAACGAATAATTTTTGCAGGAGGGAAGAACTGAGTGCACTCTACAGTGTTATTTACCTTGTATCTATCCAATCCATCCAATACAGCTTCACAATGTACTCTTGCAGAAATATCATCAACCTCTATTGAGCTGTCATTGGATACTATGATTGGTCGTCGTGTTACATCCAATGAATTAACTGAGATAATTTCAAAGACTGCAGAATCAGGAAACAGTACAGGGCCACCAGCAGACATTGAATATGCAGAAGAACCAAGGGGTGTAGATACAATTATTCCATCACTGTTATCGTGCCATACTTCTTCACCATTTACTCTAAGGGAGTGTTCCATCAACATTGCACTTTTAGATGAAAACACCGCCACATCATTTAACACAGGATAGACATTCTTTCCATCAATCTTTACTCCAAGTCTAGGAATTTCTTCTACAGTGTACTTTTGTTTTTTTAAGACATTAACATATGATGAAAATTCTCGAAGATCAATTTGGGCTAAAAATCCACTCGATTCACCTTCACTAATACCCAATACAGGTAATGTTGCATCAAAAGTTCTGTGAAAATAATTTCTAACTCCCTTATCCCCACCTAAAACAATAATGCAATCTGCCTGCAAATTCTTTGATTTTGTCATGGTAAAAGATTTGATTCCAGAATCATCTAGAATTTTTTTGATATTTTTTGCAGCTGATTCTGTAGTTCCAGAACCATAGATGCCTATTTGCATAGAAGAACCAGTCATTTTGGTTGAATAAAAGAATAA
>JACKQG010006545.1_pt1 | contig 12196 bp, 13 predicted proteins | sample 8237621 | NCBI WGS metagenome assembly JACKQG01 (sample SAMN15677084, study PRJNA649215) | marine metagenome | biome: marine; feature: Black Sea; material: saline water; isolation source: suspended particulate matter (SPM) from the Black Sea western gyre | collected 2013-06-09/2013-06-10 | depth...
AAAACGAAGGTCAAGACCCAAAAAACTGCGTAAGCGGCGAAAATATAAACCAGATTCCCCATGACGATAACCTCCTAACGGCCTAGTTCATGCTTCAGTTGTTCCACCTCATCGGCTAATTGCTCTAAACGCACGCGGTGGACGAGAAGGGTGAAATAGAGCAAAGTGAAAGTCCCGATGCAGAAGAGCATGGTGATCAGCATCGGTGTGGCCAGGTTGAAGCCCCCGCTATCTAAGACTACCGGATGAATGGTTCGCCACCAGCGGATAGCCATGAAGGTGATGGGCACGCTGACGAAGCCCACGATGCCGTGGACGGCAGCGAAGCGGGCCCGGCGGGCCTCATCGTCAATGGCGTTGCGGAGCATCAGGTAAGAGACGTAGATCAACCACAGGATGGTGCTGGTGGTGAGGCGGGGATCCCAGGTCCACCACACGTTCCAGGCCACCCTGGCCCAGATTGATCCGCTGATGATGGCCATGGTCATAAAAGTCACCCCCACCTCCACCGAGGAGAGGGCCACGATATCCCACTTGCGCGTCCCTTTCCACAGGTAAACTATGCTGGCGATCAGGGTGACGAAGAAGGCGAAGAAGCCCACCCAGGCCGAGGACACATGGAAATAGAAAATGCGCTGCATATCGCCCATCGTCCGCTCCGTGGGAGCATAGACGAAGACCAGGTAAAGGGCCACTATCATGACGATAGCGCTGGCCCAGGTGAGGTAATCACTGAGGCGATGGTTTTTGCTGATCATAGACACATCCTCCAAATCCAAAGTTCAAAGTTCAAAATCCAAACATTAGCCGTTTCACGCCTTTAGCCTCCAACCTCCAACTTCCAACCTCCAACTTCCAATTCACTCCTCCACCACGTAGTCAAAAGTCATGAAGGATATGGCGAAGAATACTACATCGAAGACCACGAGCAGTCTAATCCAATGGGCTATCTCAGAGAATGGTTGGCCGTCGAGGATGCCGCCGGTGGCTTTGACGGCGGCGATCATGGCCGGCACCACGACGGGAAAGAGCAGGACGGGCAACATCACCTCCCGCGACCGCGTGTGGACGGCCATGGCCGAGAAGAGGGTGCCCACCCCGGCGAAGCCCAGGGTGCCCAAAACAACGATCAGGAGCAAGACGGGCTGAAAGAGAGAGATGTTGAACAGGATGGAGAAGATGGGGAGGATCATGGCCTCCACCGTGGTCATGAAGATGACGTTCCCCAGCATCTTGCCGAAGTAGATGGCGCTGCGATCCACCGGGCACAGCAGCAGGCCCTCCAGGCACCCCTTGTCCTTCTCCAGGACGAAAGAGCGGCTCAACCCCAACATCCCAGCGAAGATGAATGTTACCCAGAGGACGCCAGGAGCCACCTCTCGCACGTCCTCCACCCGCAGCTCGAAGGCGAAGCTGAAGATCATGATCACCAGCAGGGAGAAGACGAACATTGAGCTGAGCATCTCTTTGGTGCGCAACTCGACCGCCACGTCTTTGTGGACGATGACCAGCACCTTCCGCAGAAAACTCATCGTCCCACACCGCCGTGAAACGTAAAACGTGATGCGTGATGCGTGATGCGTGATGCGTGAAGATGGTGGCTATACGCCTCTCGAAAGCTGGTTAGATCCAACTGGCTCTTATCTGCCTGGTGGACGATATGACCGTTGACCAGGATGGCCGCGCGGTCGCAGAGTTCCAGCCCCCGCTCCAGGTTGTGGGTGGTCATCAGCACGGTGCGCGCTTGTCCGCCCAGGGCCACCAGCACCTCCCTCAGCACTCCTGCGGCGTGCTGATCCAGGCCGGTGTAGGGTTCGTCTAATAGCAGGATGGTGGGGTCATGTAGAAGCGCACGGGCGATGGATAGGCGCTGCTGCATGCCACGGGAGAAGGTGCGCACCAGGTCGTGGCGGCGGTGATCCAGGTCAACGCGCTGGAGAAGGGCCGTGATACCCTCCTCCAAGTCGGGTACATCGTACATCCGGCCGTAGAAGCGCAGGTTCTCCTCGGCCGAAAGGTCGCCGTAGAGGAGGGTCTGGTGGGAGGCCAGGCCGATGCGCCGGCGCACCTCGGTGCCCTGCTTGACCAGATCGCAACCAGCCACGCGCACGCTGCCCCTGGTGGGCCTGGTCAGAGTGGCCAGGATGCGGATGAGGGTGGTCTTGCCCGCCCCGTTGGGACCCACCAGGGTCAGGAACTCCCCCTCGGCCACGTCCAGGTCAAGGCCATCCAGGGCCACCTTGCTGCCGAAAGATTTGACCAGGTCGCGCACTTCAATCATCTTGCCTATTGCCTCTTGCATCTTGACCTTGCGCCAAATCACTTTGAGCTTTGAACTTTGAGCTTTGAGCTTCACTGGGCCAGATAGCCACGGTAGCGCCCACGAGCAGAAGCCCCCCGCCGATCCAAAGCCACACCACCAGGGGATTGATCAGGATTTGGAAGGTGGCCGAACCATCCTCAGCCATGGAAGACAGGATCACGTACAAATCTTCTTTGAGACTGGTGCGGATGGCTACCTCGGTCACCCACTGCTCGACGTTCCAGTGGAAGTTCTTCTCCGGCACCAGGGTGGCGATTCTCTTGTTATCACGGTAAACGCCCAAAGGTGTGGCGAACCGATGCTTGCCTGGCGTAGTCTCGACCCAAAACCCCTCATGCTCCAGAGTGTAGTCTTTGACAGTCACTGTCTCACCCTCAGCCAGGGCCACCTGGTACTCGGTTTGATAAAGGGAGGAGCCGATAACCCCCACGGTGATGATGACGATGCTCAGGTGGACGAGGTAGCCACCGTAGCGCCTGCGGTTTTTGGTGATCAGTCGCCTGAAGGCCAGAAGATAGTCCTCTCCCGTCGAGCGGTGGCGGGCCATTGTGCCCCGCAGAAACTCCCAGAGGATGCTGCTGGCCACGAAGGCACAGACAGAGAAGGACAAAAGGGCAAAAGGCTCTGTGATTCCCTGAATGAAGATCACCACGGCGGCAGCCAGAGCCACGATGCCGGGATAGAGCAGATTTCGCAGGAGCCGCCCGGATGGAGTCTGCCGCCAGCTCAGCCGGGGACAGACACCGATGAGGACGACCAGAGCCAGGGCCAGAGGGGAGAAGACACGCTCGAAGAAGGAGGCCCCCAGGGCCACCTGCACGCCTCGCACGATCTCGCTGACGGCGGGGAAGACAGTTCCAATAAACACAGCCAGAGCCAGCCCGACAAAGAGAAGGTTGTTGAGAAGGAAGCCAGCCTCGCGGGAAAGCAGCGACTTCATCTCCATTTCACTAGCCAGCTCTCTACGGCGGTAGAAAGTCAGGCCCAAGGAAACAGCCAGGACGACAACGAGAAAGGCCAGGAAGTAGTAACCTATGACTGACTCGCCGAAGGCGTGCACCGACTGGATGATGCCGCTCCTGGTGACGAAGGTGGCGAAGATGCAGAGGACGAAGGTCATGACAGCAAGGGCGATGTTCCATACTTTGAAGATGCCTCGCCGCTCTTGCATCGTCGCCGAGTGCAGGAAAGCCGTACCCACCAGCCAGGGGATGAGGGAGGCGTTCTCCACCGGGTCCCAGCCCCAATAGCCGCCCCAGCCCAGCTCCAGATAGGCCCACCATGCGCCCAGGATGATGCCCAGGCCCAGGAAGAGCCAGGAGAAGAGGTTCCAGCGTCGAATGCCTCGTATCCACTCTTCGCCCAGCTTTCCCGTTATCAGAGCGGCGATGGCGAAGGCGAAGGGGATAGTGTAGGCGGCGTAGCCGACAAACACCACAGGCGGGTGGATGATCATCCAGAAGTTTTCCAGCAAGGGGTTCATGCCGAAACCTTCGGCGGGTATGGTAGCGGAGGTGGCGAAGGGGTTGGAAGCAAAGACCAGAAGAAGAGCGAAGAAGGCCTGGCAAAGAGCCAACACAGCCAGGGCGTAGGGCTTGAGTTCCTGGCTCCAATTCTCTTCTCGGCGAGCTATGAGGGCAGAGAAGATAGTCAAGAGCCATAACCAGAGGAGAAGAGACCCCTCTTGTCCGGCCCAGAAGGCGGCGAGAACATAGACCGTCGGCGAGTAGGTGCTAACGTACCGGTACACATACTCAACCTGAAAATCGCGGGTTATCAATAGATAGATCAAGATGGCCGAGGCCAAAGTGACCAACACTGCTGCTGCCGTGATTCCCTTTTGCGCACTCTCCGCCAGCTTCGGGGACCCGCGGCGGGCTCCTATGATCGAGGCCACCGCGGTATAGATAGAAATCGCCAAGGCTAGCGCCAGAGCGCCATAACCAATACTAGTCATAGAAACTTACCTCCTCGTGTTGTTCGTAGTTAGGCACGGAACGAAGTGGAGTGCCGTGCTGACGCCACTCCGCTCCGCCACGTGGCTTACTACAAACCTCTCTGTCATTTAGTCGGGGCTTCTGCGGTGGCTGTTGCTGCGCCTTCGTATTTGGATGGATACTTGAGAAGCAGATTGTTGGCTTCAAAGGATCCCCCTTTGATGTATCTGCCCTCGACTATGGCCTCCGCGTCATCCTGAAGCATGTCGGGGCGGGGACCGTTGTAGACCACAGCCAGGCTGCCGCTAGCGTCGGCGATGTTGAACCTGAGCATCAATTCTTTGGCGTTCCACTCAATGGTCTCCCCTATGACATTCCCAGCAACCCTCACTGTCCGCTCCGAGGGGCCATTGGCCCTCACTTCCTCAACAGTCAGGTAATAGGCCGTCGGGCCCCCGATGCTGCTGACGATGAGACAGCCCACCGCCAACACTTATGATGGCTCCGCCTATGATGAACTTGCTTCGTGCTCTAAATGCGGTCATTGACGATCCTCCTCGTTTCCCTACCTGAATATAGCATAAAAGCCCTCTGCTGTCAATTTCAGACCAACATTCAACCTCAGTTGAATCTTGAAAACACCTGAACAGGAAAGTGGGCTGGAGCTTGTGCTCCAGCCCACATGACATTGACCTCCTCAAGTTATTTCTGCAAACAAAACAGCCGACCACCTACCGAGATCGCTCCCAGTAAAGGGGTCGGCTGTCAATCTTTCACGCTAACCTCCCTGGTGAACTACGATGTCGGGTAATGAATCCTCCTATGCTACTATACCGACGGTCAGCCAGATCGCCAGGGCGGCGAAGAGCAACGCCAGCCCCAGCTTGACTGTCGCCGCGCGCTGCTGGAGGAAGCGGGTCAACTGCTTCGAGTCAGCAGTGCCGTGGTAGACCAGGATGAAAACCACCACCAGCGGCAGGATGAAGAGCAGATTGTAGAGCACGAGGAATAGCAACGCGCGCGCTTGCATCTCTGGCTGGCTCACCACAAAAATTATGGTCGGCAGATAGACCTGTCCCGTGCAGGCCAGCTCAAGGAACGACACCACCACGCCGGTGGCGAAGGCCCCCGCCACAAACGCCTGCGATTTGCGCCCCCGGCGGATGACGGCGTTGATGCGCATGCGCAGCCCGTGGGGCAAGTTTAGCGTCATGTCGCCGATTTTGCCCCGCCGGGCCTTGAGAAAGTCGAGAAAGCTGAACACCGCCAAGCCAGCGCAAAAGAGAGCGGTCAGGCCGTACACCCAGCGCCCCAAGGTCGTCAGCAGGTCGCCCAGCAGGTCGAGCACTTTGTAGAAGCCCAGCCCCACCGCCAGGTAGGCCAAGAACACGCCCAGGGTAAAAGCCGCCCCCACCATCAAAACCTCCCGCCCCTTGCGCCCGCTCAGCGTCAGGTAAGAGACAAAGAATACGAGCGTGGCGAAGGCGCAGGGATTGAGACCATCCACCAAGCCGGCGAAGACCACGGTGAAGACGCCGAAGGACTTGAAGCGCTTGAGGATGCTCTGCTCGCCCTCCTCGGGGTTGAAGTCGGCCCACACCTGCTCCGCACCGCTGGGCGCGTACTTCTCGGCCAGGGCCAGCAATGCTTCAGTGGTGATGTCGGCATCAATCAGATATTCATCGCCCACAAAGAGGGCCGGGGTTGCCAGACGCTGTCTTTCTGGAACCTCCGCGCGAGCGCCCAGCCATTCCGCCAAAGCAGCATCCTCCTGAGTGCTGTACTCCTCGATCAGCAACTGGGGGTATTTGCTCCGCGCGTACCGGATGTCGTACTCGGCGCGGCTACACTCCTGGCAGCCCACCTCGTAGAAATAGGCCGCCCAAATCGTCGGCGGGGGCTTACAGGCTACCGTATCCTCCGGGCGACAGGCGGCCAACTCCTCCAGTCCCAGGCTGAATTCTAGGACCAGCCCCTCCTGGCCTTCGATGGCGATCCCTTGCAGGCCGGAGATGTCGGGCCAGGACGCGCCGCCCATCCCCAGGCAGGTATCGAGCAGACAACGCAACTGCTCGCGAATGGCGTCCTCACCGACGAGCGCCTGCCCGCCAACGATCAGCGTCGGCAGTCCGCGCTCCTCCGGAGACACGCCGAACATCTCCTCGGCGCGGATCAACATTTCATAGCTGACCGGCTCGGAGATCTCGATCACCTTGATCTGCATCTGATCGCCGTACTCGGCTTGCAGCGGCGTCAACACATCGTTAACGACGGCAGCGCAGTGGGGGCAATCAACGGCGGTGAAATAGAGCATCCGCACAATCGGCCCACCATCAGCGTGGGCCGCGCCCGTCATCCAGGCCAGGGTCAACGCTAGAATCAGCAAGGCCGCCCCCAGCCGGTATCTCAACTGCATCCCATCACTCATCCATCATCACCTCTACCTAGATTGTACTCGCAATTATACTCTTGTTCCCGTATTTCGCAAGACGCACTCAGGGCCTCCTTCAGCAACGTCGCCGTGGTCTCCCGCATCTCCACCCCGGCGTCGCCGAAGACGTAGACTGGCCCCTTGCCACGCAGGCTCTCCCTCACGAGGACGACGTCCACTTTCTGGGCTACCAGCCACTCGGCCACCCGGATGCCTTTCGCCTTTTCCACTGCTTTGTGGGGATTGGCAATGATCTGCTGCTCCTCAATAACCCCGTCGGCCAGCCGCAGGGTTGTCAGGGCGAAGTAGGGTGCCTCGCCGAAGTGTTCGCTCAGCGCGCCCACCGTATCGCGTAGGGGAACGGCGTAGCGCAGGTACGTCCGCTCCATCGGTTCAGCGTGGATCAGCACGCGGTCCACATAGGGCACGGCCTCGCGGATCCGGGATTCGATGCGCCGGATGGAGGCTTCTGCCTTCTCCAGCTCGCTGACGCGCAGGACGACCTCGGCCTCCACGAAGCGGAAGCGTCCAGCGTTTCGCCCGGTGGCCCACTTGAGCTCGGCCACTGTCGGCTCGGCGGCGATGATGTCACGGATCTGCAAAATGGTGTCGGCGTCCAGCGAGGCGTCGAGCAGCACGCGCATCCCATCGGAGAGCAGTTCCCAGCCGGTCTTGGCGATGGCCACCACGATGACCAGGGCCGCGAAACGGTCCAACGGTAGGTTGAACCGCTGGGCCAGCAGCGCGGCGAAGACGATGCCGGTGGTGAAGACGTGGGCGCGGTATTCTTTGGCGTCGGCGATGAGGGAAGGGGAGTTGGCCTCCCGTCCGGCCCGCAGCTCAAAGTGGCTGAAGACCAGTGGGATCACTGTCGCTACCGCCAGCCCCCCCAGCATCCAGGGATCCACCGTGGCCTGGCGTGTCGGCTCGAAGAAAGCGTCACGAGCGATTTCGTAGGCGGTGAAGAAGATCATCACCGCCAGCCCCACGGCGACCACGTTCTCCAGCTTGTACAGGCCGTAGGGAAAGTCCTTGGACTTTCGGGTCGAGAGTCTCAGCCCGATCAGCACCGCCACCGCCGTCAGCAGGTCCACCAGGTTGTGGACCATCTCCGCCTCCACCGCCAGGCTGCCGGAGGCTCTGGCGATGACCAGGTTGATCAGTCCCAGAGTGACGTTGACAATGATCGAATACCAGCCCCAGCGTTCAACGTTCACAGCTCATCCTCCCTTCCATGAAGCCTTCTCATGCAGAACCTCTTCTCCTCGTATTCCATCTCAATGAGTTGACCTTGAGCGATCAGCCTGTGAACAACAGACCAATCGGCCCCGGCCCGCGCCAGGAACTCGTTCACAGCCTCCTTTCGCATGGGGTGCACAGCAGTGATGCTTAACAGGTCTTCCTCGACATTTCCCGTGAAAGCGAAGGCATTGCCCTCGTAACCGATCAGATATTCCACCTGATCCAACCCCTTGCTAAGAATCTGATAAGCCTGATTGATGACTTCCTCGCCTGGGGGCTGTACCCACTCCTCCGCGGGCGGCCTGGTGGGGATAGATAAATAGGCCGTGGCCGGCTCTAGCTGAGCCAAAAAATCGGCCACCGCCTTAAGATGATCAAAGCCGTCATTAACTCCTTTAACGAGCATCGTCTCCGTAGCCAGTTTTCCCTGGTAGATGTTCGCGAATTCGAGCATTCCACTCAGAATCGAAGCCAGTTGCAGCGCTCCATGAGGCCGATTGAGCCTGCGCCAAACCTCCTCCCTGGTGGAACCTACTTTTAGAGAGACCCAATCTGCTTTCATCAGGTCGTCTCTCACGTCCTCGCGCCCGATGAGGGAGGCATTGGTAATCACGGCGATCTTGATCCCCAAAGGCTTCAACAGCTCAATCTCGTAGCCAAGATTGGCATCCAGGGTGGGCTCCCCGTCGGGCACGAAGGTGAGGTAGTCAATGGATTCCCCAACTTCCTTGGCGTGCTCTATCTTCTCCTCAACATCCTTCAATATCTCGTCTGGCTCATAGAACGCGCAGCGATCAGCCTGCATCTTGATAGTGCGTCCCAACTGGCAATACACACAGGAGTAGGTGCAGACCTTGGGTGGGATATTATTAACACCCAGGCTGCGCCCCAAGCGTCTGGATGGAACCGGCCCAAAAGCTTTCACGCTTCTAAGCTCCTTGATAAACAAAACTGGCTCTTTGGGATTTCGCAGGGCCACAGGGTCGGAATCCCCAGCTTGTTGGGGACTCCGGGCCGCTATCCACGCTAACTCCCGCCTTTTGACAGGATGATGATGACAGCAACCAATACCCCAGCGGCCAACGCAAGGATGCTATATTTCTTGTTCTCTTTTTCAACTGCGGGAAGCAGGTGAGAAGCCCCCACGTAAACCAGCGCCCCGCCGGAGACGGCCAGCAGTATGCCTAGCAGGGGCCGATTGATATTTCTGACAAAGGGATACGACACCAGCGTGCCCAACGGGGTGGAAACGGCCGCCGCCAGAAAGGCGTATAAGGCCGCCTTCCTTCGGCTGAAGCCTCCTAGCTTCAGAAGCACAAAGGTGACAATCCCCTCAGGGAATTCGTGGAATATCATCCCGATCGCGGCCAACGCCCCCGTGAGGATGCTGACGTTAAAGGTCACTGAATAGATGAGGCCATCAATAAAGGAGTGAAAGCCAATGCCCAGCATGGGGATGATGCCTATAGCGTAGTCGGCATACTCATGCTCGTGACAGATGTATAGGTTAAGGAGACGATTGGATAGATGGATGGCCAGGAACCCCACCAGCAAGAACACTGGGGCCGCGCTGTTCATCTGGAAAGACTCAGGTATGATGTGCATGAATGAGACGGAGATGAGCACCCCGGCCGCAAAGCTCATGAAGTAGGCGGAATACTCCTGGCCCCATTTCTCGAATTTGGCGATGACGTATATGCCAATTGTCGTAACCGCACACGCCAGGAAGCTGGCTAACATCACTGCTGCAAATGTATTGGTGAACATCCTACCATCCTCCTCGCTTGAACAACTCTCGCCATCTTATCTTTTCAATGAAGACCACACCCAACTTCATCTCCTTTCCGAAAAGGATATCTCCCGGAAAGCCCTTGAAAACGCTCTCAGCCCCCGTCCTCGCGGGCGTCGCCAGCGAAGTCACTCTGCGAAAGCGCTGTCCTGAGCCTGTCGAAGGGTCGCCCCGGGGACGGGGCTCCGAGCACTTTCCGGGAAATCTCAAAAGTTCAACCTCGTGCCTGCCGGACAGGGAGCAACCTTCTCGCTGAAAGCCTGGGCCAGGGTGACGTAGGCCCGCTGCCCGGTGCAGTGGTTGAGATAGAGCCGGGGCACGCCAAGCTCCCTCAACACCTCGATGACGCGCCGCAGATGTGCTTCGTCGGCGTGGAGCAGATGGGTTCCTCCGGCCACGGCGGTTATATCCGTACTAAAAGTGCGGCGCACGTGGGCCAGGGTATTGAGCAGCCCAGCGTGACAGCAACCGCAGAGCACCACCAGCCCTCTCTCCGTCTCTAGCGCCAGGGCCATGTCGTCGCGGTAGGGATCCGGATCCCAGCCCTCTGTCCCACGGACCAGGTGATGGGGGCTGCGACCCTCTGGCTCGGCACGGTCTGTGATCTCGCCCGTCGTCCACACGCCAGGCAGAATCTCCGTCGGCTCCGCGCTCAGTTGGAGCGTCAGCCGTTGCTCCAATGCCTCCCTTCCCACAGGCAGGCCCACAGACTTGAGCGCCCCCTTCCGCCGCGAAAAGCGCTCGCGGAAGAGGTCGGGGTGGGAGTAGAGGGGGATTCCGGTTGGGCGAAGGTCTCCGACCGAGCCCCGATCCAGCAGGGCCGGCAGCCCGCCGCTGTGATCGTAGTGGGCGTGGCTGATGACCAGAACATTGATCGCCTCCGGCTCAATGCCCAGCAGATCCAGATTGTGAAGCAGCACTGTGCCGCTCTGGCCGGTGTCGAAGAGGACGCACCCGCGCTCCGTCTCGATCAAAAAGGCCAACCCATGCTCGCCCCAGAACAGCGAGCTATCACAGACGGCGTCATCTACCACGCAGGTTACTTTCATTGAGCTCAACACTCCTTCTCACCCCCTTCTGCAAACCTCATCCGTCGAACAGGGCGATGCTTCGCAGCGATCCTCCCGCCCACAGCAGGTCTGCCCCGCCGGGCGGGGGTTAGAGAGCACGTAAGGAGCTGAGATCAGCCGGTCGTGCAGTGGCTGGCCGCAATGAGGACATGTTGGCTTCGCCGCCGCTGATCGCACCAGTACCTCAACTCGTTCCCCGCAGTTTCCACAGCGATACTCGTAGATCGGCATTTGAACCTCCTCTCAACTGTGACCTTCATCATCTTCTTCGATGGTAGAGCGCCCGCCAGTCATGCGGGTCCATCTGGCGCCTCTGGTAATAGTCTTCAATGGCCTGGTGCAGAGCCGTGGCCGCCAGAGTGGAGCAATGCAGTTTGAACTCCGGCAGACCACCCAGGGCCTGCACCACGTCCTCATCGGTCAACTGATCGGCCTCCTCCAATGTCTTGCCTTTGACCAACTCGGTGGCAATGCTGCACGTAGCGATGGCTGCCCCACAACCTTGCACCAGGAAGCACACGTCAGCCAGCCGGCTGTCGCATACTCGGATAGTCATCACAGCGAAATCGCCGCAATTGGGATCGCCGCAGGAGCCCAGTCCGTCGTGTTCCTCAATGAAGCCTACGTTGCGCGGAGTCAGGGCGTGATCGTAGACTATTTCAGAATAATCCATGCTCATCCCTGTCCCCGCCTCCTCCTTCGGCGATGGCCTCGTCCTGAGCCAGTCGAAGGGTCTCGTCCTCTCACGCCAGAAGCCGGGGACACGCCGCCAGACGCTTCTGCAGCGGGACTGGCTTGCCCCTGACTCAGCCTGCGATCCAGAGCATTGAGCAAATAGTCCGCCAGACGAGGGGCGACGTTACGGCCCAGAAAGGTCAACGTCGCTCCTACAGCAGGTGCAGCCCTGACCCACAAGGAGACAAGCGCCGGCTGCGGTCTGACTTGGATGACCTTAGCCGCTGGACGCACGATGGGGACCACAGCCCGCTCTGCGAGCGGCTCCCTCACGGCCAGCATGGCCCCGTTGGGACACACCTCCACGCAGGCCTCGCAGTCCGTGCACTTCTCCTGGTCAACTTTGGCTGTGCCCCCGACCAGGCTTATGGCCGCCACCGGACAGGCTTCGGCACAGGTTCCGCAACCGGTGCACTTCTCGATATCAACGTAAACCATCTTTCATCACCTCTCACCACTCTCGTTTTCGGATCATAGCGCAGGCGCCGTGGACGACCTCGATGCCCTTCTCCTGGCAAAAGCGAATGGCCTCCTCGGATTCCGAGCCGGGCTGCATCCAGACCCTCTCCAATCCCAGTTCGGCACACTGGCAGACGATCTCCCTGGTCACCTTTGGCGGAACGACGATGTCCACCACCGCCGGCTTCTCCGGCAGGTCGGCCAAACTGG